>ENA-ORXR01001290-ORXR01001290.1-marine-metagenome-genome-assembly--contig:-NODE-1290-length-27005-cov-119.912322_pt1 | contig 27005 bp, 21 predicted proteins | sample MGYA00237866_ERZ511479 | MGnify/ENA metagenome assembly ERZ511479 | reverse complement strand
CAAATTTACAATAAAAAAACATAGGAATTTTACATAAATAGAGGTAGATATTTTAGCAAAGAAATTTCTAACTAATTTGATGAAAATAAATAGAAAATGAGGCCAATACGACAGGAGTGTTTTAACAATAAAGGTTTAAAGTTTGGTAAAGATATTTTTAGATATATGAGACAAAAATGTAGGTGTCCTGAAAGATAAATTTTCGGAACAACGAGGATTTTTAACGAAATATATTGGAAAATATCGCAGTGAAAAAGGAACATTTATTTTTATAACATTCCTAAATGAAACAAAAAATCAAGTGACACTTTTAACCCATATAGTCTTAGAATATGGTTGAGACTCATTTTTGGTGTCTGAATCATACACTCATAGGAGCAAAAAATCGTATATTTGCACCCTCAAAAAATTAAATCAATAACAAAGTATATGAAAATAGCAGTAATTGGAACAGGCTATGTTGGATTGGTCACAGGAACTTGTTTTGCTGAAAGTGGCAACAATGTGACATGCGTAGATATTGATGCCCAAAAAGTGGCAGACTTGAAAAATGGAAAAGTCCCTATTTATGAGCCGAATTTAGATGTAATGCTGGAGCGCAATATCCGTCAAGGACGCATCAATTTTACAACAGATTTGCCAACAGGTATTGAAGGGGCGCAAGTTATTTTCTTGGCATTGCCTACACCGCCTGGTGAAGATGGTTCTGCTGATTTATCGTATGTTTTAAATGTTGCTCAAGATTTGGGGGACTTAATACAAGAATACAAGGTCATTGTAAACAAAAGTACAGTTCCTGTAGGTACGGCTGATTTGGTTCGTGAAGTTATTCAAGCAAAAACTTCTGTGGACTTTGATGTGGTTTCTAATCCTGAATTTTTGAGAGAAGGAGCTGCCGTTAGTGATTTTATGAAGCCTGACCGTATCGTTGTCGGCACAAGTTCTGATAAAGCTCGCCAAACAATGCAAACGTTGTATCAGCCATTTGTACGTCAAGGAAATCCTATCTATTTTATGGATGAGCGTTCTTCTGAATTGACCAAATACGCTGCAAACTCTTATTTAGCTACTCGTATTTCTTTTATGAACGAAATGGCTAATATGTGTGAGAAGTTAGGAGCGGATGTCGACATGGTTCGTTTGGGGATGGGTAGTGATTCTCGTATTGGAAAACGCTTCTTATTTGCTGGTATTGGCTATGGTGGTAGCTGTTTTCCTAAAGATGTGATGGCAATGCACCGTGCATCTACGAAACAAGACTACGATTTCAAAATCCTTAATTCAGTGATTGATGTTAATCAATTGCAACGAGAACGTTTCTTTGACAAAATTAAAACGTTCTACAAAGGAGATTTAAAAGGTAAAAAAATTGCACTGTGGGGATTGGCCTTCAAACCCAATACCGATGATATTCGAGAAGCTCCTGCGACTTATTTAATTGATGAATTGCTAAAAGCAGGCGCAATAGTTTCGGCTTTTGATCCTGAAGCTATGGAAAATGTCAAGGCAATTTATGGAGATAAAGTTGCTTTTTGTGAAAAACAATATGATGCTTTGCAAGATGCAGATGCTTTGGTAATCGTCACAGAATGGCACGTTTTCCGTACACCAAATTTCGATAAAATTGCCAGCTTACTCAATGAAAAAGTCATATTCGATGGTCGAAATATTTACAAAGTAGAAGATATGAGGGAAAAAGGTTTTTACTACAATAGCATTGGTAGAGAAACTGTTTCTTTTGTAATGGCCAAAAAATAAAATACGAATGTAACTAACTGTAACGTTGTTTTCTTGTTGTACTCAATAAGGGAACAACGTTTTTTTGTAAAATGGACAGAGATAAGATAGAAGTCCTGTCCATCCAAAATAGCCCTGATAGTAGCGGTATGGTGGTGCGTGGGGCTGCCCGCAGCAAGGCACACCATAATAGCGGATAGCAGGACTTGCCAAAACGACGGAGCAACAAACCGTTCGCTCCAAAAAAAAATAACAACAAAACAAGACTAATTACTGCTTAACAAATTAACTGATTAATACAAAAATTAACACGTATGTACGACAAAAAAATATTGGTCACAGGCGGTGCAGGCTTTATCGGCTCTCATTTATTGCGCCTATTGGTAAACAAATACCCCAATTATTTATTGGTTAACTTAGATAAATTGACCTATGCAGGAAATTTGGCAAATCTTCAAGATTTTGAAACCAAAGAAAACTATAAATTTGAAAAAGGAGATATTACAGATGAAGCGGTCATAGATCAATTATTTGAAAAATATGAGTTTGATGCGGTCATTCATTTAGCAGCAGAATCGCATGTAGATCGGTCTATTGCACACCCAATGGAGTTTATCAAAACCAATATTGTAGGAACAGTCAATTTGTTGAATTCCAGTAAAAAAACTTGGGCAGACAATTTAGAAGGAAAAATCTTCTACCACGTCTCCACAGATGAAGTATATGGGTCATTGGGACAAGAAGGTTTCTTTACAGAATCAACAGCTTATGATCCTCGCTCGCCTTACTCGGCTTCCAAAGCAAGTTCAGACCACTTGGTAAGAGCTTATCAACATACTTACAATTTGCCCATCAAAATATCAAATTGCTCCAACAATTACGGATCATACCAATTTCCCGAAAAATTATTGCCTTTATTCATCAACAACATCAAACACAACAAACCATTACCAGTATATGGCGACGGAACAAACGTAAGAGATTGGTTGTGGGTAGCAGACCATGCAAGAGCGATTGACGTGATTTTTCACGGTGGCAAAATAGGGGAGACCTACAATATTGGTGGCTGGAACGAATGGAAAAATATTGACCTAATCCACAAAATGTGTGAGATTATGGATCAAAAAATGGAAAGAGAAGCAGGAACTTCTGCCAAGTTAATTACTTATGTAAAAGACCGAGCAGGACACGACCAACGTTACGCCATTGATGCCTCTAAATTAAAAGACGATTTAGGGTGGGAACCATCTCTACAATTTGAAGAAGGCTTAGAAAAAACCATTGATTGGTACTTAGCCAATACAGAATGGATGGAAAATGTAACTTCTGGTGCGTATCAGCAATACTATGAAGAGCAATATGTCAAAAGAGAAGATGTAGTTTAATAAGGATAAGGAGCGAAAGGCCAGGAACTTCGTCGTGACGCTCAGTCCTGCTATCCGCTAATGGAAGGCATCTCCAGGATGCCTTCCATTTAATCAAGTATGAACTGTTATGCAAGGCACTTTCAAAATGCCTTGAATTTTCGGTAAATGGACTGCAACGGCAGCCAACGCAAACTTCCAACCACTCCTATCAGGGCTATTTTGGACTGTCTGAGGGCAATAAAAAGGTTATTTAAGTAAGTTTATAAGTAGTTTAGAGCTTGTTGAGACTTTGGATTTAAAAGTGAAAAAGACGTATTTTCTACTTAAATCTGAAAGTCCCAACAAACTCTTCTATGGTCAAAGAACCACAAAAACCACAAAAACTACAAAAACCACATAAACTACTTAAACTACTTAAACTAAATAGTTAAATTTGCCCCAAACCAAAGTTATGTTGCCAAACCGCATTATTCTACTGACAGTGCTTGTCCTTGCAAGTATTTCTCTCAGTGGACAAGTTTATAACCCATTATTACCAGGTTCTTACTATTCTGGATCAAAAGACGCTAATCGCTATGATTACGAAGAGTTTTTGCTTCAACAACAACAAAGCCAATTGCTGGGTGGGCAAGATAGTTTAGCATCCCTAAAACAAGAGGTGTATACAGACCCTGAAGAACTCCGAAAATTGGGCGTTCCAGAAGAATTTATACAGGAATTACTGCGTTTAAATGCGGCTTCTGATAGTTTAAGTTACTTGGGACTCGACATTTTACAAGAAAGGGAGGGTAATGACTCACTAAGTATCGAAGACATACAAACAATGATTGGTTTTCAAAAAGATGAGTTATTGCGGAAAGCTTTGGCATTACCACCTGTCTCTGTTTACGGACAAGAATTTTTTAGAAAAAACATCGTACACCTCTTTGACCAACAAAGCATTGGTCGAAAAGCACCTGATGATTACATTATCGGCATTGGTGATGAGATGAATATCACTGTTTGGGGACGCAATGATGTCAATAACCAGTACAAAGTTGATGAACAAGGCTCGATTAACCCCGCCATTGTGGGTAAAATTTATGTACAAGGCATGACGTTTGTAAAAGCAAAAGAAGTAATTCAACAGCAATTTGAAAACGTCTATGGACAAGATGCCAACATCGCCATTAATTTAAGTTATGCCGAAATCATTACTGTCAATTTAGTCGGAGAGCTTTTTAATCCAGGTGCCTATACTTTTTCTTCCTCCAATTCCGCTTTCAACGCTTTAGTCTCCATTGATGGGCCCAATCAATTAGGTTCTTTAAGAAATATTTATTTGAAGCGAGGCGGAAAAACCATCGCTACTTTAGATGTTTATGACTACTTACTCAATCCAGACAGTAAACAAAATTACTTTTTACAAGACAACGATTATGTATTTATTCCTCCACAAGAATCATTGGTAAAAATAGATGGAGCGATTCGTCGTCCTCATCAATATGAGCTAAAAGAGGGAGAAGACCTATCTGATTTAATCAAATACGCAGGAGGTTTAACAGCAAAAGCATACACAGAATACATTAGTATAAGGCGTTATGAAGAAAACACAGAACGTTTTTTAGAACTTAGTTTGGATAGCTTAGAAGCCAATTCCGTTTCTTTTTTGCTTCAAAATGGAGATAGTATTTTTGTAAAAAGCATCAATCCTGTTTTGCGTAATGTCGTAACACTCACAGGAGCAGTCAGGGCGCCAGGTAGTTATACCTTAAAAAAAGGAGATCGCTTATCGGATGTTTTATATCGTGGAGGCGGTCCAACAGAAGGGGCTGCCTTAGACAAAGGCTTCGTCTTTAGAGTTGATGCCAATCGGACAAAGGAGGTCATTCCCTTTAAAGTGAGTGAAATAATGGTGAATCAAAGCTCTACCGATAATGTCTTACTTCAAAAGAGAGATACCGTATTTTTAGTGTCTTTAGACAGCCTTAGACAAGAATTTCCTATTTATGTTAGTGGAGAAGTCCGCAATCCAGGTACATACCAATACGGAAAAAACCTACAACTACAAGATTTAATTTTATTGGCAGGTAGTTTCAAAAGGGAAGCCGCTTATAGTGAAGTAGAAATAACCCGTGTATTGGATATGAGTGAAACCAATCCAAGCAAAAAAACAGAACGAATCGTCGTAAAAAGGGCTGGCATACAGGCTGATTTAACGCTCTTAGAAGAAGATGCCACTTTTGAGTTAAAACCCCATGACCGAATTTTTATTCGACGATCCCCCAATTTTGAGCTTCAAGAAAACGTTTTTTTATTGGGTGAGGTAAAGTATCCGGGTGAATATTCCTTAATCAACAAAGGCGAAAATATCCATTCTTTAATTGGTCGTGCAGGAGGATTTACCAACTTTTCACATCGAGCAGCCGCCAAACTTAAACGCTTAGAGCAAGGTGCGGTCTTAGTGGATCTTAATGAAGTTATGAAAAATCCCAATAGTGCGTACAATTATATTTTGGCAGATATGGATACAATCATTGTTCCTAAGATGACCAATTATGTAACGCTCAAAGGGGAACTGAAATACTTCGTAGTGGACAGTATTCCCCAAGTTACTGTACCTTTTGAAGAGAACAAAACGGCTCAATACTATATTCAAAAATATGGTGGAGGCTATGGAAAAAATGGTAAAAAATCCAATACATATGTCCAACAATCCAATGGCGAAATCGAAAGAGCAAGAGGTTTTTGGATTATCGGAAAATATCCCAAAGTAAAAAATGGAGGAACCATTATGGTGGATGCTACAGATCGACAACAACGATTAGAAGAAAAAATAGAATTGCGAAAAAATCGTAAATTCGATTGGAATCGAGCCGTTGATAGTATGGCCTCTGCTTTTGTGACCATCCTTACAGTGGTTGTACTCATCGTCCAGCTTAGGTCGTAATAGAATCAAGAAGAAACCACAGCACTCGCTCAATGAAAACAATGAGTGAAGTCGAAATGAAGAACCAAGCACCAAGAACCAAGAGCACCAACCATGTCCAACCAACTCAAATTTATTGTACTGACCACCAAAGATTACATCAAAGAGCTATTCCGTAAGTGGTATTGGTATCTTATTGTAGGCTTAATCTTTGGAGGGCTTGCCTATCTCTTACATCAACGAAAACAAGAAACATACACCGCCCAAGCAAGTTTTATGACCAATACAGATGTAGAGGGAGGTGGATCATCGCTACTACAATTGGCAGGACAGTTTGGTTTTGGCAAAGGTCCCGAAATTTCCTCTGACAAACTCGTTGAGTTACTCAGTACCCGTAAAATCATTGTCAGTACCTTAATGCAAAATGGCGTTGTTGCAGGCAAAATAGATTTATTGGCCAATCACTATCTTGAATTATTTGAAGTAGACAAAGAGTTTGAAGATTATCCCGAAACCAAAGACTTTCGTTTTACCCCAAAAGAAATAGAAACCTTCGATTTTACAGAAAATTTATTGGCAAGCCACATTTATAAAACAATCTTAAAGGAAAATTTATATGCCAAAGCCTCTCAAAATGGCATTGTTCGCACAAGTTTTAACTGTAAATATGAAGAATTTGCCCAACAATTTACGGAAATACTTATAGAGACTTTAAGTGAATACTATATCAATCGAACCGTTGAAAAACAGCGTAGTAATTTAGACATTATCACAGAAAAAGTTGATTCCATTAAAGGTAAAATGGCTGCTGCTGATGGGCAACTAACGTCTTGGTATGAGAAATATGAGAAAAGATTAAAAGCACAATCTGTTGAACCTAAAGCCTATATGCGTAAAGTGCAATTAGAGCGAGATGCCGAAATTTCGAGCAAAGCCTACATAGAAGCTCTCAAAAATCAAGAGATGGCAAAACTCAACGTCGCTACCCAAACGCCCCTCATTCAGCTCATAGATATTCCCACATTGCCCTTGTCAAAAAATTCCCCAAATTTTCCTGTTTCCCTCATTATATTCCTGTTTCTAAGTTTTATTGTAACAACTGTTTTAATTGTTCTCAATAAATTAATAAAAGACGCTTTGAATGCGTAAATTTGCCGCACGATGCAAATAACCAGAACTGATTTTCCAGGATTAATCATCTTAAAACCGACTGTTTTTGAAGATGATCGAGGGTACTTTATGGAAACCCATAACCAACAACGCCTTAAAAAAGAAGGAGTAGACTATACTTTTGTACAAGATAATGAGTCTAAATCACAAAAAGGCGTTATTCGTGGCTTACATTTTCAGGTAGGGGAGTACGCCCAAGCCAAATTAGTACGGGTCTTCAGTGGCGCAGTACAAGATGTTGTTGTTGATTTACGCAAAGATTCTCCCACCTATGGCAAGCAATATTCTGCCATTTTATCAGGAGAAAACCGCCATCAATTACTGATTCCAAGAGGATTTGCCCATGGTTTTGCCGTATTAGAAGAGAACACCGTGTTTTTCTACAAATGCGATAACTTTTATTCCAAAGACCATGAAGGCGGCTTCCGACACAACGACCCCGTTTTTGAAATAGATTGGCAAGTACCTATAAATGAAAGAATTATATCAGAAAGAGACCAGAAATTACCCTTATACGACAAAGATTTAACAGACTTTTATTTATAAAAATAAGGAGAGAACGGTTTATCTTTCATCGTTACGTATGGTCCCGCTGTCCGCTACTATGCAAGCCACCGCAAAACCTTTTAGCCTTCCTGCATAACGCTACCATCGGGTCTATTTTACACGGCCTTGACGATAGGAAAACGATTTCAACAAAAACTTATATGGACTTAAATAACTTATATGGTTAAAAAATGAAAATACTAATCACAGGAGCAGACGGTCAATTAGGCAAAGAATTACAAGAAATATATCCAAACTATCCCCAACATAATTTCTTTTTTGCCAACAGAACCACTTTAGACATAACAGACAAAACAGCCATAGATAATTTTTTTGCAGAGAATCAAGTAGAAGCCGTTATCAATGGAGCAGCCTATACGCAAGTAGACAAAGCAGAATCTGACCAAGAAAAATGCTTTTTAGTCAATGCAACAGGAGTAGAACACATAGCCAAAGCTTGTGCCAAAAACAATGCATTACTACTACACATTTCATCCGATTATGTATTTGATGGTACAAAAACAAGTCCCTATCTTGAAACAGACCCAACCTGTCCATTAGGTATTTATGGCGAATCTAAGCTAAAAGGAGAACAGGCCGCCTTACAAAACAACCCCAAAACAGTTATTATCAGAACCTCTTGGCTATATGCCCGTTTCGGACACAACTTCCTCAAAACCATGTTGCGCTTAGGAAAAGAACGACCAACGTTGACAGTTGTTAATGACCAAAAAGGCGTTCCGACCTTTGCAGGAGATTTAGCCACTACACTTCTAAGCCTTATAGACCAATCAGAAAAGATACAAAGCCCTACTTTGTTACAATACGTCAATGAAGGCGAATGCACTTGGTATGACTTCGCCTGCCGTATTATGGAACAGTCGGGAAGCGATTGCAAAGTAAGTCCTATACCCTCAAGTGCCTATCCAACACCCGCAAAACGCCCAGCATACAGCCTTTTAAGTACTGCAAAAATACAAAAAGAATTCAACATAAAAACACCCCACTGGACAGAAAGTGCCGATAAATGTATTAAATACTTAATGTCTAAAAATATTTAAGAAAGCGCATAGGCTAACTTTTTCATTGAGCGGAGTCGAAATGAAGAGTTTAGAGTTTGTTGGGACTTTGAATTTAAAAGTAAAAATTCTGAAAATCCCAAAAAGCTCTTATATGTTCACAGTTTAAAATAAAAATTATGCAAATAGATATAGATAAAATAGTTAAGATAGCCCAAGACGCAGGTTTGGCAATTATGGAAATATACGGGAGAGATTTCAATGTAGAATATAAAGAAGATGAATCTCCGCTCACAGAAGCCGATGAAAAGTCAAATGATGTAATCGTCAAAGGGCTTCAAGAAGCATATCCCGACATTCCTATCTTGTCAGAGGAAACAAAACAAGCACCATATGAGGAAAGAAAAGACTGGGATACGTTTTGGTTGGTAGACCCATTAGATGGAACAAAAGAATTTGTGAAACGCAATGGAGAGTTTACAGTAAATATTGCCCTTATTTCGGGAAATCGCTCTGTTTTGGGCGTTATTTATGTGCCTGTTGTGAAGAAAACCTACTATGCTATGAAAGAGCAAGGTAGCTTTCTGATAGATGAAACAGGAGAGAAAACGCTTTTGAAAAAGAAAGCATTAGGTTCTAAAATTAGAATTGCTGCAAGTCGTTCTCACTTAAATGATGCTACACAAGCTTTTGTAAATCAAAAACGCAATGAATTTGAAGAAGTAGAGTTTATTTCGGCAGGTAGTTCGCTTAAATTCTGTCTGGTAGCAGAAGGAAAAGCTGATTTTTATCCTCGTTTTGCACCAACAATGGAGTGGGATACAGGTGCAGGACAAATCGTTGCAGAAGAGGCAGGCGCAACCGTAACGATTGCAGAAACAACTGACCCGCTTATTTATAATAAAGAAAACTTACTGAATCCGTATTTCTTAGTTCAGTAATTGGAAATTAAGATTTATTGTCTTTGAATAATGGAGAGTACTTTTATTTAAAAAGTGGAAGCCTCCACAATTTTTCTTTTTCTAAGCCTTGTACACACTAAGTCGTTACTTAGAGTATACAAGGCTTTTTTTATGGCAAATATTGAGCAATCATAAACCATTCAAAAAGAGGGAATGATTTACCCAATATCAATTTAATTACTATTTTGTGTTAGTAAATCAGTATATTATTAAATATTGTTCCGTTTCTCACTTTACCTCGCTAAGACCATCTAAAATAGCCCCGATAGTAATGGAAATACCAACCTGTTTGGAACATTTCAAGGTTGCTCAATGACCTAATTTTGTGTAGTGTGGCATGGCTTGGTATTGTAATGGATAGCGGGACTTTCTGTCACGACGAAGCACCTTGACCTTTCGCTCCAGAGAAAATAACTAAAAAGGCTGAAAAATTATCAAGTAAAAAAAATCTTAAATTTTGACTACTCCGAGGCAAGCCGTCGGAGCATTCGCCAAAATTTTTCCGACCTAAAGGTGCGGAAACCAGATTTTTTGCCATTCGCTAGCCGTGATTCGTCTTCGGTTAACCGTCCCCGACCCAAAGGGTCGGAGTATACCCTCTACGAATCAAACTACTTAACATAAGAAATATTATTATGATTTTTAATTGTATTTGATAGGTTTGAAATAACTTTGCAATGAAAAGCAAACAGATTTCACGAAATCTTTCACAGAGTATTATACAGAACAATTTTGAGTGCAAGCTGTTTGTTAAAAAAGTGGGGGAGAAGCAGAACAAATTATGGGTTCTGGTGTAAATTGCATATTATTTAATTTAAAAATAGAAAATATATGGAGATGGCAACTTTTGGGGCAGGATGTTTCTGGTGTGTGGAGGCAGTTTATCAACAATTAGAAGGTGTAGAGAAAGTCGAATCGGGTTATGCAGGAGGACATGTAAAGAATCCTGCTTATAAAGAAGTCTGCAATGGTACTACTGGTCATGCGGAGGTCTGTCAGATAACCTATGATGCGAGTCAAGTATCTTATACAGACTTGTTAGAGATATTTTGGAGAACACACAATCCTACGACTTTGAACCGTCAAGGCAATGATAAAGGAACACAGTATCGTTCTGTCATTTTCTATCATAATGATGAGCAAAGAACGGTTGCAGAACAATCTAAAAATGCAGCGGCAGAAGCAAAATTGTGGGAAGATCCAATTGTAACAGAGATTAGCCCTTTAGCTGATTATTACGCTGCTGAAACCTATCATCAAAATTACTTTAATGATAACCCTCAAAACAGTTATTGTACCTATGTAGTAGGACCTAAAGTAGAGAAGTTTAAGAAGAATTTTGCCGATAAATTGAAGAAAGAAGCTTAGAGAAAGGCATAAAAAAAAAGGGCGAATGAGTTATCATTCGCCCTTTGCTTTTCAGTATAAAATTATTTTTTAATGTATTTGTCTAATAATGCAGCAATGTGATCTTTAGCACCTAACCCGAAGGCAATTGCTAAACCAGCACCTAAAGCAAACATTAATCCTTGTACCACTGTTGTGATGATTGCTCCACCAATGCCTAACTGTGTTAAGACAATAGAAGCGACAAAGAATAAAATGATACCTTTTGCGATAGTTCCTACCATTTCTGCATTATCAAAGTTTGCATTTCTTAAAGAAGCAACAACTAATGTTCTTACAAAATCAGCAGCATACATACCTACAACTAATAATAACATCGCAATGATGATATTAGGAATGTAAAGTACGACTTGGTTTAATAAGTCAGATACAACTTCTAAGCCAAGACTGTTGAAGAATGTAATTAATACAATAAACATAATACCCCAATAAGCTAAAGAAGCTAACATACCACTTGATGTTTGCTTGATGCCTCCTTTGTCAAGAAATCCTTGAAGTCCTACACGGGCCGCTAAGTCATCAAACTTGACAGCAGTTAATAATTTTGTTAATCCCCATTTGATAGAACGAGCAATTAACCAACCAATAAATAAAATTAGTAATGCACCAATTAAATTTGGTAAAAATTCGGCAAACTTTGTAAAGAAGCCTCTTACAGATGAACCTACAATCTCAATAATCTCCATAAAATGATTTTTTGTTAATTTAAAAAAAATATTATCTCTATTCAGCGAAAATGTTTCTAATTTATAGACGCCTTTTGTGATAAAAGACACATAAAGTTACAAGTTTTTTATCAGTTAAATTTTTCTAATAAGTTTTAATAGTGATTCAAATCACAAAAAAAACTATAAACATAAAAAAAAAATCTAAACTTTCCATAAAAAACTTTCCATAAAGTTGTTTTTACTGTACTTTTGCACCCCATTACAAAAATAAGGTTCTTTATAAGTTTGTTTGATTTCAATAATGGAAAGAACAACACAAATTATATAGAGCTAAAAATAAGTTCGGTTTAATTAAAAAAAAAGCTACAAACAATGAAAAAGGTATTTTCAAAAAGCAAGCCTAGTTGTAAAGTTACTTTTAGTCTTCCTAAGGAAGCAGTTAAAGATGCAACAGAAGTTACAGTGGTTGGTGATTTCAATGACTGGAATCAGGACAGTCCACTAAAATTAAAGAAAAGCAAAGATGGTTCTTTTGCAAGTGTATTAGAGCTTCCTATAGGGAAAGACTACGAATTTCGTTATCTAATTGATAAGGTACGTTGGGAAAATGATTGGACAGCAGACAATTATGTTGCTTCTGCTTTCGTTGATAATGTACAAAACTCAGTTGTTTCTTTACCCAGTAAAAAAACATCTGTTAAAAAAGAAGTAACAACAGAGCCTATTGCAGAAGTCGTAGAACCTACTACAAAGAAAAAAGCAATAGCAAAGAAAGCAAAAAAATCAAAAACAGAATCTCAGCCAACAAAAGTGGCTAAAACTGTTAGAAAAACAACAAGTACAAAAAAGGCTAAGAAGTCTGTAAAAGAAGATTTAAAGAAAATTGAGGGTATTGGTCCCAAAATTGCTGCAATCTTAGCAGAAAATGGTATTTCTACTTTCAAAGAGCTTTCAAAAGCTTCTAAGAAAAAATTAACAACTATCCTAGAGGGAGCAGGAAGTCGTTACAAAATGCACGATCCATCTACTTGGGCAGAACAAGCTAAATTGGCTGCCAAAGGTGCTTGGGAGGATTTAGATTCTTTGCAAGAAGCCTTAAAAGGTGGGAAAAGAAAATAACAATCTCTATCAAATATCTCTATGAGGAGGCAAGTGTCTAGGTACACTTGCCTCTTTTTTTTGCTTTTTTCTAAAACTAATGCGCTTTTTATTCGTTTATATTACAAAAACTAACGAACGTTCGTTAGTTTTGTGATAAATTAATCCTATGCTCAAATTTTATTCGCTCAAAATTAAAGATATACGGGAGGAAACGCCTGATTGTAAGTCTATCGCTTTAGAGATTCCTGAAGATTTAGCAGATATTTTTAAGTATGAAGCTGGTCAGTATCTAACTTTTAGAACCACTATTAGAAAAAAAGAGGTAAGGCGTTCTTATTCTTTGTGTTCTTCTCCTTTGGAAAAGGAGCATCGAGTTGCTGTAAAACATATTCCCGATGGACTGTTCTCAACTTTTGCCAATAAACAACTAAAAGTAGGGGATACTATTGAGGTAATGCCGCCTTTGGGTAATTTCAAAACAAAGATTAGCAAGCGACATAAGCGGAATTATGTGGCTTTTGCTGGGGGTAGTGGTATTACGCCTGTCCTTAGTTTGATGAAAACGATCCTAAAATCAGAGCCAAATAGTAGTTTTACCCTCTTTTATCTGAATAAGACTGTAAAATCTATTATTTTTAAGGAAGAAATTGAGGGATTGAAGAATGTCCATCTCAAAAAACTTACAATTTATCATTGTTTGACACGAGAACGATTGGATATTCCGATGTTCAATGGGCGTTTTTCTAAAGACAAGACAGTTGAGTTGATTACTAAATTAAACATAGAGGCTAAGAACGTAAGCACTCTATTTTTGTGTGGACCAGAAGAGATGATTTTTTCGGTACAAGACGCTTTTATACAAGAAGGTCTCAAAAAAGATAAAGTCCACTTTGAGTTATTTACTTCGCCCAATGCACCAAAGCAAAAACAAAAAGTAAAAACAAAGAAAAAAAGAACAGGTCTTTTCTCTAAAATCGTTGTAGGAGATGGTGAAAAAAGCTTTGAATTTGAATTGAATCAGGATGGAGACAATATTTTAGATGCAGCTTTACAAAATGGAGCGGATTTGCCTTATGCCTGTAAAGGTGGTGTTTGTTGTACATGTAAGGCAAAATTGGTAGAGGGCGAGGTCAATATGGAGGTCAATTATGCCTTAGAGCCAGAAGAAGTCGAAGCAGGCTTTATTCTCACTTGCCAATCTCATCCCATTAGTGAAAAAGTTGTTGTTGATTTTGCTATGGGGGTTTAGTGTAATAGTATATTAGGGAATTAGGCATTATGGGATTTAGTGTAATAGGAGCGAACGGTAAAGTGCTTCGTCGTGACACGCAGGCCTGCTATCCGCTACTATAGCTAACAAAAAACATAAATCACAGCAGAACCGAACCACAGCACTAAGAACCAAGAACTACGGCACAAGAAGTTAGCTATAACGCTACTATCAGGGCTATTTTGCATGGCCTTCACTGCTATAAAAAGTAGAAAGGCAGAATTTAACTAAAAAAATATAACGCATATGAAATCACAAGAAGAAATTTTTCAAGCAAAAGTAGATGCGGAAATAAAGATTGAGCCTAAAGATTGGATGCCCGAAAAGTATCGCAAAACGCTCATTCGCCAAATTTCCCAGCATGCACATTCAGAAATTGTAGGAATGCTCCCTGAAGGAAATTGGATTTCTCGTGCGCCCAATCTTAGAAGAAAGGTGGCTTTGATTGCAAAGGTGCAAGATGAAGCAGGACACGGTTTGTACTTATATAGTGCCGCAGAAACATTGGGGGCAGAAAGAGACCAATTGACCAGAGACTTACTTTCTGGTAAAGCGAAATATTCCAGTATTTTCAATTACCCTACTTTAACTTGGGCGGATATCGGGGCGATTGGCTGGTTGGTAGATGGTGCAGCCATTATGAACCAAGTTATGTTGTGTCGTACTTCTTATGGTCCTTATGCCAGAGCGATGGTACGTATTTGTAAGGAAGAGAGTTTCCATCAAAGACAAGGCTATGAAATTATGCTTGCTTTGAGTAATGGAACTCCTGAACAAAAAGAAATGGCACAAGACGCTTTAAATCGCTGGTGGTGGCCTTCCTTAATGATGTTTGGGCCAAGCGATAAAGAATCAACGAATACGGCTCAGTCTGTTAAGTGGAAGATAAAACGAAAAACCAACGATGAGTTGCGCCAACAGTTTGTGGATATTTCTGTAGACCAAGCAGAATTCTTAGGAATCAAAATTCCTGACCCTGATTTAAAGTTTAATAAAAAAACGGGACATTATGATTTTGGGGCAATTGATTGGGATGAGTTTTGGAATGTGGTTAAGGGGAATGGTCCTTGTAATAAAGAACGATTGAAAGTTCGCAATAAGGCGTATGATGAAGGGGCGTGGGTTCGGGAAGCTGCTGTGGCGTATTCAGAAAAACAGGAGGCGCAGAAGAGTTTGAGTCTCGCTTCTTAGTTTTTTAGTGCCATTGTGCTGTAGTTTTTTTGCGGTAAAGTATTATGAGGTACAGACCATCTAAAATAGCCCTGATAGTAGTGGTTGGATGATTGCGTTGGCGATTGTTTGGCTTTTCGCAGAATGTATTGCGAAAAATGGAAGGCATCTTGGAGCTGCTATCCATTAGCGGATAGCAGGCCTTTCCGCCTGCGACGAAGCTGCTGACCTTTCGCTCCAAAAAAAATAGAAATAAAAAATAATAGAAAACATGTCAAAGAAAAATTGGCCCTTATGGGAAGTGTTTATTAGAAGTAAGCAAGGCTTGAGCCACAAACATGTGGGCAGCCTTCATGCGACAGATGCGGAAATGGCGATGGAAAATGCGAGGGATGTGTATACTCGTCGAAGTGAAGGGGTAAGTATTTGGGTGGTAGAGTCCCTAAATATTACGGCTTCCAATCCCGAAAATAATGGGGAAATGTTCGAGCCTGCACAGGACAAAGTGTATCGCCATCCTACTTTTTATGATTTGCCTAACGAGCTAAAACATATCTAATGAATAAAAAAGAAAAACTCTTTTGTTATATACAAGGTATGGGAGACAATGCTTTGATTTTGGGACACCGACTTGCTGAATTGTGCGGTCATGGCCCTGCTTTGGAAATTGATATGGCGTTGTCAAACATCTCTTTGGATTTATTGGGGCAAACACGCTCGTATTTTCAGTATGGGGCTACATTGGGAATCGAAGAATTTAATACAGAAGATTCGATTGCCTATTCAAGAGATGCACGGGATTTTAAAAATGTCTTGTTGGTAGAACAACCCAATGAAGATTTTGCCTATACCATTGTGCGACAATTTTTGTTTGATAGCTATCATTATTTGTTTTTGCACGAATTACAAAATAGCAAGGACAAAACTTTAAAAGCAATTGCCGAAAAATCTATCAAGGAAGTCGCCTATCATTTGCGTTTTAGTTCGCAATGGATGAAACGTATGGGAGATGGTACAGAAGTTAGCCATGAAAAAATGCAAACGGCTTTGAATGATTTGTGGGATTATAGAGGTGAGTTATTTGTACCAACAGATATAGAACAAGAAATGGCGGATAAGGGAATTGGGGTAGAAGTCTCTGCTTTTAAAGAAACCTACGAAAAAAACATTGCTCGCATCATCGAAGAAGCAACCCTCAAAATTCCTGAATCGACTTGGGTTCAAAAAGGGGGTAAAGAAGGAAAACACACAGAGCATATGGGCTATATCTTATCAGAGCTTCAATGGATGCAACGAGCCTATCCTAATATGGAATGGTAGAGTAAAGAGTATTTAGAAGAGAGCCGAAAAAACTTATATGTTCTTAAATTTGAGCAAAGCGAAATAAACTTAATTTACTTATATGGTTTTGGAAAAGGAAATTATGCAGATTCTTGAACAAGTAGCCGATCCAGAAATACCTGTGTTGTCTATTTTGGATTTAGGAATTGTGCGTAACGTAGAAGTGGAGGCAGAAGACAAAGTAACTGTCACAATTACACCGACCTATTCGGGATGTCCTGCAATGGATATGATTGGAATCAACATCAAAGCAATTTTAGAGGAACACAATTGGAAATCCACCATAAAAACGGTACTTTCGCCAGCGTGGACAACCGACTGGATTACGGAGTCAGGCAAAGACAAATTAAAGGCTTACGGCATTGCGCCACCTGTGGGTAAAACAACAGACAAAGCAGCGTTGCTCAATGACTTCATAAACGTTAATTGTCCAAGATGCAATAGTGATAACACAAAAATGTTGAGTCAATTTGGTTCTACGGCTTGTAAGTCTTTATATCAATGCAATGAATGCTTAGAACCATTTGATTATTTTAAGTGTCATTGAGTTTTTAGAGCAGAGATAAAAATAGAGACAAGAACCAAGAACTAAAAAAACAAAAAATGAGTATACTTTTTGAAGTAATTGAGGGCGTTGGGAAAATAACTTTTAATCGTCCAGAATCTTATAATAGTGTCAATCGGGAAGTCGCTTTGGCGTTTCAAGCAAAATTAAAAGAGTGGGCAAATGACTCTGAGGTTAGGGCGATTTATCTTACAGGAAACGGGAAAGCATTTGGGGCAGGACAGGATTTGAATGAGATTATGCAGCCTAATATGAAATTAGAAACCATCGTTACCGAACATTACAATCCCATTATTTTGCAATTGCGTTCTATTCCTAAACCTGTGGTGGCTGCCGTTAATGGAGTTGCAGCAGGAGCATCGGCAAATATTGCGTTGGCTTGTGATATTGTGGTGGCAAAAGAGTCGGCTACTTTTTTACAAGCGTTTAGCAAAATTGGGTTGATTCCTGATAGTGGAGGCACATTTACCTTGCCTCGTTTGATTGGCTTTCAAAAAGCCTCTGCCTTGATTATGTTGGCAGACAAAATTAGTGCAACGGAAGCGGAACGGTTGGGTATGATTTACAAGGTTTTTACGGATGTCGAATTTGAGGAAGCTTCTTGGAAGATAGCGACGAAATTGGCGAAGATGCCGACGAAGGCATTGGCGTATATCAAACATGCGTTGAATCAATCTTTCAACAATTCTTTGGAAGATCAGTTGGCGTTGGAGGGGGAGTATCAGGTAAAGGCTTCGGAGACGGCTGATTATAAGGAGGGCGTTACTGCCTTTTTGGAGAAGCGTAAGCCTGAGTTTAAAGGAGTTTAGTTTCTTTGATTAACCATATAAGAGATATAAGTTAGCTTTGCTCAATGCCGCAAGAACATATAAGTTTTTCTCTCTTCTCACAGCGAACAATCTAAAACAAATACACTATTACACCAAATGAAAGATGCATACATTATAGATGGGATTCGGACGCCCATTGGTAAATTTATGGGGACCTTGTCCTCTGTTCGTACAGATGATTTAGGAGCTTTAGTGATTCGGGAAATTGTGAAGCGCAATCCTTCGATTCCGAAAGAGGCGTATGATGATGTCATTATGGGTTGTGCCAATCAAGCAGGGGAGGACAATCGCAATGTTGCTCGTATGTGTTTGTTATTGGCGGGTTTGCCGTATAGTGTGCCAGGAGAGACAGTGAATCGTCTGTGTTCTTCTGGTTTGTCTGCGATTATTCATGCGAATCGGGCGATTAAAGCAGGCGATGGGGATTTGTTTATTTGTGGAGGCTTGGAGCATATGACGAGAGGGCCTTTTGTAATTTCTAAGGTTTCACGGGCGTACGGTCGGGATGCCAAAATGCACGATTCAAGTTTTGGGTGGCGTTTTGTCAATCCTAAAATGGAGACGATGTTTGGAACGGATGGTATGGGACAAACCGCAGAGAATTTGGCGGAGTTGTACAGTATCAATCGCAAAGACCAAGATCGTTTTGCGTATTGGTCGCAGAAGAAAGCGGCTAAAGCTCAAAAAAGTGGTCGTTTGGCAAAGGAGATTATGACCGTAGAAATTCCTCAAAGAAGAAAAGACCCGATTATTTTCGATAAAGACGAATTCATTAGACCTACCACAACTTTAAAAGTTTTATCGAGTTTAAGAACTGCCTTCAAAAAACAAGAAGATGGTGGAACTGTCACCGCAGGAAATGCTTCTGGTCTAAATGACGGTGCAGCAGCCACAATCATCGCTTCCCCCAAAGCCACTAAAAAATACGGTTTAAAACCAATGGCTCGTATCGTCAGTTCTGCCGTTGTTGGCGTAGAACCTCGCATTATGGGGATTGGTCCCGTGACGGCTGCGAACAAAGCTCTCAAAAAAGCCAAGCTCAAAATGGAGGATATGGATGTCATCGAACTCAACGAAGCTTTTGCCGCTCAAAGTTTGGCTTGTACCAGAGCGTGGGGTTTGGAAGACAATGATCCTCGTCTCAATCCCAATGGTGGAGCAATTGCCATCGGTCATCCTTTGGGGGCGACAGGTACAAGAGTGCTATATTCTGCCGCTTTAGAATTAAAATTGAAGAAGAAAAAATATGCTTTAGTCACGATGTGCGTGGGTGTTGGACAAGGATATGCAGCGATTATTGAGCGAGTTTAGGAGATTTGGTATATTGGGAAATTAATTGATTTGGAGAGAACGGTTTGTCTTTCATCGTTACGTTCAGGCCTGCTATCCACTATTATGGCAAGTAGTCTTCGGTAACAGGACAGAACCACTTAAACTACTGAAACCACAAAAACGACTTAAACTACTTGCCATACCGTTTCTATCAGGTCTATTTTGGATGGTCTCTACTTCTATTAAAGAAGACACTACTTATGAACAACACAGAATTTTATAAAATAATTGATGGAGAAATTGATGCTTTGGTAGAGAAGTATCAAAATGATGAATTTCTTCAAAAACAGGACACCAATTCAAGAAAAAGTTATGGTTTTCTTATTTGGTTCTTAGAATTTTATGGAGGAATTGTTGATTATGTTTCTTCTATTACGGAAGGTAGAGATGACAATTCTTGTGATATTATTTTTGATAAGTATGATGCAAAGGATAACAATAAAAGGATATTCTATATTGTTCAGTCTAAATGGAATACGATAGGCAAAGTAGAAAGCAAACCCGATAGAGGCGATATCTTACAGGCTTTAAATGAATTTGAAACAATTTTAAGAGGAGATATAAAGGAAGCTGTCAATGAAAAATTAAAAGCACGATTACAAGAACTAAAGGAACACATACAAAGTAATGGAGAAGTGAAATTTATCTTTTTAAGCCTTTGCCAACCTAGTGAATCTACTAATGAAAATATTGAGTCTTTCATTAAAAGTCAAGGTGGACAAACTTCTTTTGAGTTCATTGACATTAATCGAATTAAGAATGACTATATAGATAGAGAATATAAAGGGATTAAGCCCATCAATCCACTTGTAAAGTATTACAATCCCAAAGAAACAAAGGTAACTTTAGAAATAGAACGTTTAAAGGAACAGGGAAATCATATCAAAGTAGATAGACCTTTTGAAGCCTATATTTTTTTAATACGCCCTAAGACCATTTTTGAGTTATTTGAAAAATACGGTTTTGCCCTCTTTTTTGAAAACATTCGGAATCCACTAATTCAATCTAACTTTAATGAAGATATAGAACAGACCGCAAAAGAAAATCCTGCTTTTTTTTGGTATTATAACAATGGTATTACAGCCATTACTTCCATTTTGCCAGATATTAGAAATCAAGCAAAAACCATAGAAGTGACAGGGTTTCAAATTATCAATGGCGCACAAACGGTTTATTCCTTGTATAAGGTCTATAAAGAAGCTTCGCCCTCAAAACGAGAGCAAATGGATAATCAAGGGTTAGTGACTTTAAGGTTGATGCAATCAGGCGGTAAAGATTTTGACTTGAATGTAACTCGTTTTACCAATTCTCAAAATCCTGTCAAGGATAGAGATTTTTATGCGAATGACTTAATTCAAGAAAGACTACAACAAGAATCTTACCAAACAAATGTATGGTATGAAAGACGAAGGGGCGAGTTTAGGAAAGTTCCAGAAGGAGTGAGCAGTGTTTCTAATGAACACTTTGCTAACTTATATCTTGCTTATTTTTTACAACAGCCGCATAAGATTTTTAGTTTATATGGAAAAGAAAAGAAAAAAAATCTAAATTTCATATCTTCTAAAGTTGACAAGGAAGGGCGTTATGAAGAAATATTTAATGAGAAAACGTTGTATGAAGATATGTTGTGTGCATTTTATCTATTTGATATTAATATAGAAAATGGTATGGTTGTAGATGAATACAATTTAAATGCTGGCTTTTTATTTGAGTTGTCCTTTTTTCAAATTGTATTTGAACAATATATTACTAAAAAATACAATTCTTATGAGATTGCTTGTAGCCGTAAACTGATAGCACTATATCTAAAAAAAGATTATAGTATTGTACTTAAAGTATTTGCTTTTATTAGAAGTTTTATTGAAAAAAATTCAACAAAGCATTTAAATAAAGATGGTAAAGTTATTCTAACAGGTTCAAACTATAATGAATTATTTAGAAAAATGAATTTAGAAGAAATCACGGTAGAAGATATAGAAAACATACAAATCTAAAACTTCGATAAGAGGGAGCGACCACCCAAAATAGACCTGATAGCAACAGTATGCTAAGAAGTAGAGCCAAAAGTTTTGAGTTGGCTTTAGCATAATAGTGTATAGCAGGACTGAACGTCACGATGGAAGATAAACCGCTGTCTCCAAAAATAAGGTTTGTTGTATTTTTTACTGTAAATGAAAGCCATCTTAGAGATGTCGTCCATTAGCTTACCTTTTTTAGAAGGAGTTTGCTGTTTAAAAAGGTAGGTTGGTGAACCAAAATAAATAAAATTAAAAACTATAAATATGCCCAAATTAGGAAATTATATTCAAGGTAAATGGACGAAGGGAGACGGGAAAGGTGCGCCTTTGTACAATGCGGTGACGGGGACGGTAATTGCCCATGCGACGACGAGTGGACTGGATTTTGCCGAAATCTTGCAATATGGTCGTGAGGTGGGAAATCCTGCTTTGCGTAAAATGACTTTTCAGGAGCGTGGATTGATGTTGAAGCGTTTAGCGTTGCATTTGCAGAGTAAGAAGGCTAAATTTTATACGATTAGTTATAAGACGGGGGCGACGAAGGTGGATAGTTGGATTGACATTGAGGGGGGCATCGGTAATCTTTTTGCGAATGCCAGCCTTAGACGACGACTGAATAATGCGCCGTATATGGTGGATGGAGAAGGTGTTGATTTGTCGAGAGGGGGTAATTTTATGGGACATCATATTATGGTGCCGAAGGAAGGTGTGGCGATTCACATCAATGCGTTTAACTTTCCGATTTGGGGAATGCTCGAAAAGTGTGCGGTAAATTGGATGGCGGGAATGCCTGCGGTGGTAAAACCTGCGACTTTGACTTCATTTTTGACGGAGGTGGTGGTAAAAGAAATTATAAAATCCAAGATTTTGCCAGAGGGTGCATTGCAGTTGATTTGTGGATCTGGACGAGGGATTTTGGATTCTGTGATGTCGCAAGATGTGGTGACATTTACGGGGTCGGCGGATACAGGGCGGATGCTGAAAGCTCATGAACGCATTATCAACGAGTCGGTTCCTTTTAATATGGAAGCGGATTCTTTGAATTGTTCTGTGTTGGGTGAGGATGCGGTTGTTGGAACGGAGGAGTTTAATTTGTTTGTCAAGGAGATTAGAAAGGAATTGACGGTGAAGTGTGGGCAGAAATGTACGGCGATTCGTCGAGTGATTGTGCCAGAGCATTTAGTGGAAGATGTACAGATTGCGTTGGGTAAGGAATTGGCGAAAACGACAATCGGAAATCCTACGAATGAGAAGGTCAGAATGGGGGCTTTGGCTGGAATGACGCAGGTGGAGGAAGTAAAGGAGCGTATTGCGCTGTTGTCTAAGACGGCTGAAATTGTGATTGGAGATGTGGATAAGGTGAAAGTACTTGGGGCGAATGGTAAGAAAGGTGCATTTATGCAGCCAATTGTGATGTTACAGAAGAATCCGCACAAACATACGGATGTGCATGAGGTGGAGGCGTTTGGTCCTGTTTGTACGATTATGCCGTATAGCGATATAGACGAAGCGGTTCATTTGGCGAAGATGGGCAAAGGCTCGCTTTGTTGTTCTATTGCGACTTATGACGATGACATTGCTCGGAATTATGTATTGGGCGCAGCGACGCATCACGGACGTATTTTGGTCTTAAATCGAGATTGTGCCAAAGAGAGTACGGGACACGGATCTCCTTTGCCGATGTTGGTGCATGGCGGTCCTGGTCGTGCAGGTGGAGGCGAAGAAATGGGCGGTATTCGAGGCATCAAGCATTATATGCAGCGTTGTGCGATTCAGGGAACACCGACGACGATTACGGCTTTGACGGGCATTTATCAGCAAGGTGGGGAATACAAGGAAACACTGGTGCATCCTTTCCGCAAACACTATGAGGAATTGGAAATTGGGGAAACGATTTTTACGCACAAGCATACGGTAACGGAAGCGGATATTGTGAACTTTGCGAATGTGAGTGGCGATAATTTTTATGCCCATATGGACGAGACGGCTTTGGAGGGAACTACTTTTGAAGGACGAGTAGCACACGGTTATTTTGTGTTGGCAAAAGCGGCTGGCTTGTTTGTTGAACCTAAGAAGGGACCTGTTTTGTTGAATTATGGTTTGGAGGAATGCCGTTTTACAAAACCTGTCTATCCTGGCATGACGATTGGGGTGAAATTTACGGTTAAGCAAAAAATCAATCAGGAGAAAAAAGATGCGGACGATATTGCGAAGGGAATTGTGAAGTTTTTTGTGGATGTTTATGACGAGACAGGGGAGACGGTGGCCATTGCGACGATTTTGACAATGGTGAAGAAGTTGGAGCAGTAATTTCTGATGTATTGGTAAATTAGTGTATTGGGGAATTGGGCTTTACAGAAACCAGATTTTTTTTAGTATATTGTGGATTGGTGAATTAGGAAATTAGGAAATCTGATTATTGTAGCGACTGATTAACTAAATAAGGAGCGAAAGGTTTGTTTTTCATCGTTACGTTCAGTCCTGCTATACACTATTATGCTAAAGCCAACGCAAAACTTCTTGGCCCTACTTTTTAGCATACCGTTGCTATCAGGGCTATTTTGGAAGGGCTTTGGGCTTTCTGTTCTGTGGAATAAAAAGGTAAAAGCTGAATTGAAAAACAAACGTAGGAACACTGAAATAAAAAAATAAAAACAAATATGGATAAAATACAACAAGGGTCTGTTGATATAGTCGTTGATAATGGAATTGCGACAATTACTTTTTTTCATCCTTCACACAATTCTTTGCCGAGTATGATTTTGGCGAAGTTGGCGGAGACGATTGAAAAGGCTGGAAAAAAGAAGGAAGTGAAAGTGATTGTCTTAAAGAGTGGGGGAGAACGTACTTTTTGTGCAGGAGCGAGTTTTGATGAGTTGGCCAGTATTGAGGACTTGGAGGTTGGGAAGGCTTTCTTTATGGGATTTGCAAATGTGATTAATGCTTGTCGGACTTGTCCTAAGTTGATTTTGGGACGTGTGCAGGGTAAGGCTGTTGGTGGAGGTGTTGGTGTAGCGGCTGCAACAGATTATTGTTTTGCAACGAAGTTTGCTGCGGTGAAATTGAGTGAATTGGCGGTGGGAATTGGTCCTTTTGTGGTGGGACCTGCGGTAGAACGAAAGATAGGCGTTTCAGCGATGTCTCAGTTGGCGATTAATGCGACAGTGTGGATGCCTGCTACTTGGGCAAAGGATAAGGGTTTGTATACGGAGGTTTTTGAAAGTGCGGAGGAAATGGATACGCATATTGCTGCGTTGGCAGAACGTTTGGCTGGCTCAAATCCTGCTGCGATGACTTTGCTTAAAAAGGTTTTTTGGGAAGGCACAGATCATTGGTATATGCTTTTAAAAGAACGAGCTGCCATGAGTGGGAAGTTGGTCTTGTCTAAGTATTCTAAGGAGGCAATTGCTGCTTTTATAAAGTAGCGTTGTTTTTTAGGAGTAAACTATAGGATTGCCGTTAGTGCCAGTTAAGTTGTCTAAAAAACATTTGTCTATGCTTGCCATATTTGACTGGTAACATTTGCTTTATATGACCCGATATCAAAAGACTTACTTTATACTCAAAGTTATTCTTAGGAAAGAAAAGAATCCGTGAATATCACTAATTCTTGTTGTTGAGGCCATGCAAAATAGCCCCGATAGTAGCGTTATAGCTAACCGAGTGCTGTTCTTAGTGCTGCTGTGATTTGTTAGCTATAGTAGCGGATAGCGGGCCCAGGCTGCACGACGAAGCACTTTACCGTTCGCTCCTTTTATCTACTATCCTAAGCAGTACAAAAATTAGAAAAGGCAACTTCTACCATAAGAACTGATTCATCGCATTTGTTGTCCGTTTGACATGCTCATACATCTCTTGCATATGGCGATGAACTGCGTATTTCCAAATTGGAAACGATGATGTTAGTCATCGAGTTACTCTTTTTAATCGGTTTCAAACGATATTTTTAATGGGCTTTAGCCTTCAGTCTTTGCGAAAACTATGGGTTTCTAACCCATAGTGGTTTATTTCAAAAAGCCATCCCGTATGCAATGCTATATTTTTGAAAATTAGCCTATGGATTCCCTCAAAATCGTCTGTTTCCTACCTGGTCCTATGGAGACAATGGTGACAGGAACATTGGTGTATTCCTCTATGAATTTAATGTATGTTTTTGCATTTTTGGGCAATTCTTCATACGTCGTGATGGTTTGAGGAAGTTCAAAACCTTCTAATTCCTTATAGACAACTTCGCATTTATCTAATTTTTCGAGACCAATGGGGAAGTCGATGCATTTGCCTTTGTAGGTGTAATCAATGGCAACTTTGAGCGTGGGAAGTCCTGACAGTACATCTAATTTTGTGAGGGCGAACTGGGTAAATCCATTGAGGCGGTGAGCGTATCGAAGCATCACGAGATCCAACCATCCACAACGTCTGGGTCGTCCTGTTGTTGTTCCAAATTCCTGACCGACTTTACGAAGCTGCTCGCCTGTTTCGTCGTGTAATTCTGCTAAAAATGGACCGCTTCCAACTCTGGTGGTATAGGCTTTGACAATGCCGATGACCTCTAATTCAGTAGGGGGGAAACCGACATTGGAAAAGACGCCACCTGATATGGTATGAGAAGAAGTTACATAGGGATAGGTTCCGTAGGCAATGTCTAAAAATGTGCCTTGTGCGCCTTCAAAAAGGATATTTTTACTTTTTATATTGTCAAATGTATATCTGGAAACATCGCCTAAATAGGGACGTAAAAGCTCTGCATAATTGAGGTATTCAGCAGCGAGTTCCGTTACATCTAAGGGTTTTTGATTGTAGAGCAGTTCTAATTCTTTGTTTTTTAAAGTGAGATTTGTGTTTAGTTTTTTTAAAAAAACTTCTTTATCTAACAAATCCATAAAACGAATGCCTATACGGCCTATTTTGTCAGTATAACAAGGACCAATTCCTCGACCTGTCGTACCAATTTTTTGTTCGCCCAATTTTGTTTCCGAAGAAGTGTCTAATAAGCAGTGATACGGCATAATGATGTGGCAAAGTGGGTCAATCATTAGGTCGATTTCGAACCCTTCGACTTTGATTTCTTGAATTTCTTTGATGAGTACGGCAGGGTCAAGAACAACACCAGAGGCAATCATGCATTTTTTTCGGTAGACAACGCCAGAGGGTAGCAGGTGGAATTTGAAGGTTTTGTCCTCTACAACAATGGTATGTCCTGCATTGTTCCCGCCTTGAAAGCGGATGACAGCATCGGTTTGTTGGGCAAGTAGGTCGGTGATTTTGCCTTTTCCTTCGTCGCCCCATTGTGCGCCTATAATGATGATTGGTTTCATTTTTTTGTTTGTTTTTTCAAGTCTCAAAAATCGCTCAAAAGTAAGATTTTTTGATATACTTTGCTTCGTATTGGGATAAAAAAATAGTCATCGAGAAAATATATCTCCATGACTATTTAGGAGAGAATGGTCAAAATCTTCATTGTGACGCAGTTATGCTAAAGCCCCATCGGTCATCGAGCAGAACAGAATTATCTCTTTTTTGGTAGAAAATAGGCGAATGGAGAAAATTGACAATTCGAAAACACTCACATAAAAATAAAAAAAGATGCGACCATC
>ENA-ORXR01001289-ORXR01001289.1-marine-metagenome-genome-assembly--contig:-NODE-1289-length-27009-cov-51.118855_pt1 | contig 27009 bp, 34 predicted proteins | sample MGYA00237866_ERZ511479 | MGnify/ENA metagenome assembly ERZ511479 | reverse complement strand
CCAACAACCCGGCCACACCGGCACCCACAATCTCCTCCACAAAGTCAGCCCCAGAACCAGGGGCGCGGCGGGCGCCGGTGAGCAGCGTGGACCTGTGCTCTCCTGTTGAACGCAATTCGACGGCGCCGCCGCCGCCCCAAACCCCGACCATTTCGGGCCGGGGGAGTTCACTGGTGGGGTCAGAAAAGGTCTCAGACCACGGGCACGCACCGAAGAAAGCGCACAACATGGAAAGCCGCGAATAAACGACCATTGGAACAGCAGAACACAGCGACTCAGTACGTGTCCATATTGCATGAAGTGTACAGCGGCATTGGCGCCCGTGCCACCGCACCGTCCCACCGTGTGGGTTACGGCTATCCAGGCCCTCCCTAGACCTGCCCCGTCCGCACACAGTGGCGCACACTAACACAGGACGTACGCAAGGCAAGACGATCGCAACAGCCAGCACCCCACGCTGCCTACATACCTGGCCGTCCCACCGACTCCAACAACCCGGCCACACCGGCACCCACAATCTCCTCCACAAAGTCAGCCCCAGAACCAGGGGCGCGGCGGGCGCCGCCGAACAGCGTGGACCTGTGCTCTCGTGCTGAACGCAATCCAACGGCGCCCCCGCCGCCCCGAACCCCGACCATTTCGGGCCGAGGGAGTTCACTGGTGGGGTCAGAAATGTCACAGGCCATGAGACTGGACAGAAAAGGACAGAGAGCACAGGGATAAATAGGGAGCTTCGAAGGCACGGTCGGAACGTTGTTCAAGATTGAGCGCGCATCGCATCCGGCGGGGCCGGCTGGACACCGGCGGAGTCGAGCTCGTGTGTGGGGGAGGGTGAGGCTGTCACAATGTTCCTCACTGTCCCGACGCCTTTGGTTGCTTTCCGGGCAAGGAGCGACACTTACCTTTGAGAAGTAGGCGCTAAGGTTGTCGATGGCGCGGCGCAGTTCCGGGATGAACTGCTTCACGGATGAGAGAGCAGCAACGTTGCAAAGGCCCGCCTTGACGGCGCACTCGGACAGGATCGCCATGACAGCATCCGTCGTTACCGTCTCGGCCGTCAGTGAGCACCCGCTAAAATAGTGCGGGTCGTCAAAAAAGGCGTTTATCGTTTGCCTCACCTGAGATGACAGCTCCACATCAGATATGTTCACAAACCTCATACTCGCGGTTCGCAACTGGGCGCTCGTACGTACCGAAAAGGGGTTTGTGGAGCCGTAAATCTCCGCGTTGGAGCCCATACGCGCCGCGTTGACCTTGAACGCGCCCAGGACGTCCTTCATAGACTTGCGCTTGGTGGGAGTGTACTTGGGCTGCTGCAGCGCCCGAAAAGCCCCATCAAAAGTCGCCAGCGCGGCCGAGCGCTCCTCCTCCACCGTCGACCCAGCGCTCGACGGGCGAGAGAGGGCCACCGGTGGCGCCGTCACCGCCCGGTCGCCGTGCATGCTCTGGTCCGCCGCCATAGCGCCGGCCAGGCGGGCGCCTCCAGCTGTTGCTCCAGCGTCCTTCGTGGCCGCCACTACGGCGTCCGCACGTCGCGCCCGCGGCCCAGCTGCCGCGCGTCCGAGGCACCACTCATGGACAAGAGTAGCCTGCGTGACGTGAGCTGCCAATAGGCTGCCACCATTATCGCTCAATGCCGCGGATAAGGCCGCCTTGCCGTTCTTGCGCTTCTCTTTCTGTTGACGCTCCGTCAGGGGTCGTTTGCGCATAATCTCCGTCAAGCGTGCGTGCATGTCATTCATGCTGTGCTGACGGCAAACAAATGCGGTTCGCTGGCGTGATCCTTTCGGAATCTTGGCGACTTGCGTGTCCTCGCTGTGGCCAGGCACGTTGCACGTCTTGCATGCGACCGGGCACACAGTGCATGTTGCCCGGCCGCAGCCACAGAAGTAGGTGGCGTTCATGTGGAGCGGGCACGTGGTGATGGTGTGCCCTTGCATCCGACACACACGGCACTTCCGCTTGCCCTGGGATGATTGACCTGCAGAGTCCGACACGCCCGGACATGCACGAAATCATAGTCGAGAGTTCCATGCATGTACGAAATCACAGAAAAGCGCCCATGATTCAGGTCAGATACGATCGCTTCAGCCAACAAGATATAGGAGAGGAAGGCGATGTCCAGGATGTACCACACACAATGCTAGGACTACGCACGTCGCAAGATGGAAAAGTGATCAAGAAAACTCACCTGCGGGGCTGGCAGCGTTCGTGGTAGCATCACCAGATGTTGAAGACGCCTAGGAAGACGCCGCGGGAGCGGGGGCATCCGGACCCATGGTGCCAGGTGAGGCGCGTTGCTTCTGTCACGCGGGACGAGGCGACCGGAATCACTCTGGTAGTGGGTCGACAGCGACAGTTTGCGGGACGGCGACGGTGCTGGTGGGGACGACGGTGGTGTCGACGACGGCGACACCCCCATGAAGACGGCAGTACCCCCTTTTGTGGCCTGGGTGGCTGTCAGGCGGCACGCTGGTCGGTTTTCTGGCATTTTGCCTGTTTGGAGGCAGGTGGCACGCTAGCCGGACCGCCAGGGGGCACAATGGGTGCAATTGTATTGTCCGGATGAGGACGCGTGTCGCATTTAGGATAGAAACGATTGTCAGTCCTGCAGCAAAGTCGCTAAATGTTCAGGAATGTTTCACATAAGATCTATTAGGTGTGAAACACAAGCAGTCCCGTTCCCGTTCGATGAGGACAAAATTGGGGGATCAGCAATATTTCGGGGGTACCCCGTCGTTCAGTGGGAAGGAACCACAAAAGATTTTCTCGCGGCTCCGCAAGTTCGTCAAGGCCTGCGACGACAACGACGTGTCGGGGGGGATTGGGCTCTACCTTATCCCCATGTTCCTCGCGGGAGAGGCGAAAACGCGGTTCACGCGGAATCTGTTTGAGTCGGATGTCGGGGCGGGTCGCGGAGCTCTCACGACATTCCCCGCGGCCGTCAACTGGTTCCGTTCGACGAACGCGGAACCGCACGCGCCGGGGCTAGCGCAGGACCAGTTTAGCCGAGCGCTCATTTCAGAGAACGAGGGCGTGGACGCCTTCGCGACGTGCCTACGGAGCCTCGCGGAGCTCTGCGGCAACCTCCACTCCGAGGGCACGATGAAGTAGCAACTGATCCAAGGATTGCCGGAGTTCCTGCGGACGGAAGCCTTCGTGTACAACACCGCGCAGAGAAGCTACCAACAATTGGTGACCTACGTGACGGGGAAATACCGGGCTACCAAAGATGTGATTGCGCTGGCCAGCCGCGGGACAGCCAGGAAACCCTCTCGTCGGGGACACACCTCGTAAGGTCCACGCGGCCTCGCAGTCACTCTCCTGGCACCCCCGGGGGCAACCGACGAGGAATCTCCAATGACCGTCGCGGCCATCCCTTCGGGAGAACCAGACGGACGGGGCCAGACGGGGGTCGCTTACGCTCGCCGGGAGGCATCCACGGGACCCCCGTTGTGCTACATGTGTTGAACAAGTGGCCACCGTGTCCCCGACTGCAGACTCCTTACGGATAAGCAACGTGGGCTCGTGAGGGCGGCGCGGAACACCTTCCTCCGCCAGCGTGGGCGTGGATCGGAAACGCCCCAGGACCGCATGACCGTCGTGGCGCTGTTGTGGGACGACCTGTTGTGCGACGTGGACAGCATGGGGACGGACGGACCGCCGGCGGTGTCCCCCTTCAAGGGGCGCCGCGGTTCGGGAAACGTCTACGGGGGGTAGCTACGCCACCCCCCATTACATCCCCCGTGCTCACCAACACCCCAGTTGCCCCACGTCACGTTACGATCGCCACGGAGGTGGTGAGTGCCACGTGGCCCTTCCCGGCCCGATGCCCCTGCCGCCAAAGAAGATTTCGACTGAGGTTTGAGGGGACGCTGTCGCTACTACGGAAGGAGAGTTTTGAGAATTTTGCGTCGTACCAGTTCGTCGGTGGTTCTGCCCGCCCGCTTTTGCAGGTTACTTCTGAGTTACCTCGAGGCGACACATGCGCCAGTTGTGTCGCCAAGAAGTCGCCAAGGGGGGCTACAAAGAGAGTCATACGGTGTATCCAAGAGGACACCCAAGCAAACGGATAGCAAACTGGTGTGTCCGGATACCCGGCACCCTTACAGAGCCCGCCTGGAAAAGTAGTGTACTTCATTTATATATATATAGTAGTTGGCAATTTGAATGCAAGTTATATTGCAATTATGCATTTACCGAAGTCGTCACCAGTTACGACCTCGGAAAATCATTGTAAAGTCGACTCACAAGTACAAGGCGTACTTGCACATATGGTACAGACAGGCCCAGACAACAGCCAGACACAACAAGCACTGTATGCAGGCGAGCGGGTTGGAGTGAGCCGGGCAGTGAGCTGGGCGAGGGCGGACCGGCAGTGGAAAACAGTGTAAGAGAAAGATCCGGCGCATCTCGAGAGGTCATGTGGGCAATGGGACAGTGTCGGGTCTCGACAGAGAATCCGGGCCAGGGTCGTGCGGAGCGTGGGAGCCGAACGAGCACGGACGACGCGACCGGTCAGCTCGGTCGGGGACGGGGCACACGGACGAGGCGCGGGCGAGAGGGCACACACGCGAGTGGGCCACTGCATGGGTGATCAAGGGTCTACGAAGACGCAGTCTGTCGACGCATGGAACGAAACCGGAGCGCGGACAGGAGCGCGGGCCGCCGCCACGGCACGTCGGGCGTGTCGCCAGCCCCCTCGTCCTCTCGGACGTGATGCGTCACGGCAGTTGGGAGCCTGCCGCACGGTGGCCACGTCACGGTGTCGGTGGCGATGTTGCCGCCGGTCTGCGTGTTGGCGATGGGGCGGCCGCCGCGGCCCCCGCCGCTGCGTCTCTTCGTCCGTCAGCGGGCGCCGGTACCGGCGCCGCCGTGTTCCCGCGGCGGTGCCGGTCCTGCAGCTGCGCTGCCTCCGCATGAGTGGCGGTGCGGGCCCTGCGCTGCGTCCTGCTGCCAGCCCAACTGCGGCCGCAGAGCTGCGTCCCCGCGTTCTTGGTGCCGCCACAGCGCCGCGTCCCCGTGTCGGTGGCGCTGCCGTGGCTGCGCTGCGTCTCGGGGCTGGTAATCCCACCGCTTTATGTCCGCTTCCATCACCGTTGGCGTGGTGCCGCCGCAGAGGTGCGACCTCGCGTCGATGCGATGCGGAGCAGCGGCTGCGCTGCCTCGGCGCGGGCGGCGGTGCCGCCGATACGCTGCGTCTCGACGCCGGTGTCACCGCGGCGCTGGGCTCCGTCTCGGCGCCGGTGTCTCCGCCGCTACCCGGCCGCATCCGTCACCGTCGTCGCCAGCGCCGCCGCCGGTGTCGGCGCAGCGATGATCCCGGTACCACTGCAGCGCGTCGTCCCCGTGTCGGCGCCGCCGCTGTGTGTCGTCTCGTAGCAGCTCCTCTTGCCGTTGCCGCGCCGCGTCCCCTCATCGGTACCGCTGCCGTCTCTGTGCTGCGTCGCCGCGCTGCTCCCGTCGCGGCCGCTACGCCGCGTATCACTGCCGCTGCCGCTTCCGCCTACGGCGTCGCCAAGTGTCAGAGCCGCTGCCTCCGCAGTGGCGTGGCTCCACTTGGCTCTGCCGGAGCGCCGCTGCGCTGTGCCTTGTGGCCGACAGCTGTGCCACGAAGCGCCGCGTCGCAGACATCGGCTATGAACCAGCCAGCTCTGCAGCGAACACCGGCAGATTCGCAAATTTTAGGTACACAGGAGCCGTCATGCGCGCACACCCGTCGAGATCCTGAGGGAGTGACGACATCAACGCGCACCGCCCAAAAGTGCGAAGAGAAAAAGTCCCCGACCGGCATCCAATGCACAATAAACGACGGTTGCGCAAAAGCACACATGAAATCACAGTGGAACACAGGCACACGCACTCACCCTCACACGCAGAAGCGACAAAGCTACACCTCACCCCGTCGGGCGGCGAAGCTTGCCTCGTCCGCCGTCGCTCCCTCTCACAAAGTTGCCTGTCGGCTGGCTCTTGCCGACGCTGCCCTCCTCCTCGTCAGAGGAAGTGAGGGGGCACGCCCGCTTCGACAGCAGCGACGTTCCCGGGACCTCGTCGTCCTCCAAGAGGTGCCTGCGGCGTCGCTCGGTGCGCTCATCAGCCGACGCCGTCTCCTTCTCGTCCCCTGTGGTGGCCTGGTCGTCCGATTCTTCCGCGACTTCCGAATCGTTGAGGATGTCCAAGACAGCACGCACGCGCTCCATCCACGACAGTTCCTTTGTAGTCGTGTTTGTGGGCTAGCCACGTCGAGGTTCTCCGTCTTCGCTAGCATCTCCCCGTCAATACCGTCGTCGAGGTCGGAGTTCTTGACCGAGACGCTGCCCGGCCGCTTGGCGTCGGCAACAAAGAAGTCAAGCTCATGTGCGAAGACGGCACGGTGCGACTTGTGATGGGCCTTCTGGTCCTTCTGGACCTGCTTGGCGCCAAACACCATGTTCATCATCTCCATGAGGAGCTAAAGTTGGGTAAGGGATTTGGCGTGGGAGTCAGCAGGAAGAAAGCACACATCCAACATCCACGGAACGGGGTAGCGACAGGAGCAATGTGTGAGTAAGCGCCGCAGGGCAGAGAAGCACGTGGGGAAGGGAACATAACAGACACGAGCAAGCACAGGCGCAACGAGCTGCTGTCGAAGTGCGTGCCGCACACGCACCTTGGCAGAAATCCACGCGAGCTGCGCTCTCCATGCGTGCACCACGCTCCCATCGTCAGCGGCCTGGTCGGCGACGGCCGCGTCCCCCGTCTCGGTATCATCTGCAGCCGAGCTTGTCGCGCGGACCGTATGTTTGAAGACCCGGAAGGCGTGCAAAAATCCCTTCCTGCCGCGCACGGTCATCATATGCCTCCGGCCACGGAGCCACCATGCCGCCTTGCGCTCGTTGGTCGTGGCGTCGTCGAGGCCCTCGTCGTTTTCGTCAGCCTCCTCCTCGTCGATTGGCTCATCAAACCTGGCGCCCGCCACCCACTCCCTCGCCGTCGCCCGTCCGGTGGCGTGGTGCAAGTTGGAGCGGGAGCGGTAGCACAAGCCGCGCACGAGGTCGTGCAGCCGGACCCGCGGCTTGGAGGCCGACGTGACAGCACTCGACGGCGGCTATGCGCCGGCGTCGTCAGAGGAGTCCAGTGCCGTAGACGGAGAGAGCGGCGACGTTTTCGGTGCGGCCGCGCTGCCAGGACTTCTCCGCTGCTTTGGCGGCAGTGCCGTGCAGCGACACGACCATTGAAGCCAGGGATCATCGCCAAATCGTCACAGAGAGGCGAAGAACGGCTTTGTAGTTGCCTTCTTTTAGCAACCCCTTCATGGCAGCCGCTGGCGGCGAGATGCCTTCTGGCTCCCTCTTCCAGTCCCTCCTGCACCGGCCAGCATGGGCCGACACCATAGGTGCCCTTTTCGCACATGCAACAGGACTTTTAATCAACCCGGACACCTCAACCGCCATCTACAAGTTCAACATCAAGATCTAGTCGACGCCGCCCAAACTGTACTCGCCGGGGCGGCGCACCCGCCGCCGCCTATCGGCAGCTCGTCGGGCCACGCCGGGCAATGTGCCGAGGGTCGCGGAGGGAAGCAAGGCGCCGGAGGCAGCGCCTCCCCGACCGCGGACGGCACCGGCGGGGACGCGGACGACAACGGCGGGCACTCGAGCGGCAGCGGCTCAAATACGGTCGACGAAGGCAACACGAACAAGGCAACCGACTCTGACTGGACGGGCTCCGGCGAAACGTTGCCGAGTGACTCGGACAACTCGGCGTCCACGCAGCCGCTCACCTCCTGGGACGACGAGGAGGACGCCTCCGATGAGATGCCACCCATGGACGACCAAGACGAAAACGAGCCTGCGGACGTCAGCACCCTCTTTGTCGAGATGATGCGACAGCAAACGCCGGTTGCCTTTCCGGGTGACACGGACTACGGCGCGACGCTGAGCGGTCGGGTCCTGCAGTGGTTTCACGACCTGCATCGAACGGCGCCCGCCGTGTCGGGCGCGCGCGTGTTGTCATCCAGGGCGTTGGGAGGCGGGCCAGGCGTCTGCTGGTTGTTGAGCGCGCGCGTCAAGCGGCAGCGGTCGGCCTGTGCCCTTTCGCAGCGTACCGGTGCACGCGCCAACGGTTTGAGATGCGCGACACCGGCGTGACGCCAATGCTCAAGTGTGTGCCTGTAAGGCGTGTGCGCCGTGTGCTGTGCGTCGATTATGACTGGGTGTATTGGGTTGCGCGTCTCGGATTGGAGGAGATGCCAACGGCAGTGCCTACGACCAGGGAGGAGGTGAAGGAGGCGCGCTTTTTCATCAATGCATTTGTAGACTTGTGCTCTACCGCGTTCGTCACGTGTGCATGGGAAAATGCTCGGATGGAGAGGTTCCCGTCTCCGCGCTCCGGGTGACTCACTATTCACCCACAGTTGCGGATTGTGAACACAGAAAAGCTTCCTCGCACGCCCTGTTGAGCTCCGTCACCGTCAATGACGATTAGCAGGCGGCTTATGTCTCTGCAACACGCACGACGGCTGCTATCGGACCGGCGCTGTCGTACCCCCCCCATTATTGCCCACAACTCACAACCAGCGCCGCTCGCTGCCGCGTCCGCCGTGGCGGGGACCGCTGAGGCCAGGGATACCGGCCGCGAGTCCTTGGAGCGCGTCCGGGGGGGGTCTGTGCGGCACATCGTGTACCGCGCGCTTCTGCTTGAGGCGGAGCCTAAACGCCGTCCGCACCAACGCTGTGTCTGACAGGCATAGCTGCCACCGTCTCATCAGGACCTCCACGCTCCGAGGCCAGAAGCACAAGCGGCAAAATTTGTGCTCGAGCTATGAGGGTTCCAGCGGAACTTTTGCCGCCAGGAATGGGCTAGACTGTACTTCGGTAGAGGTACTCGCGTCCATCATGTCCCGTAACCCACATGCCAGTCCGGGAACAAAATCATGCACCGCCCACTTCTTATCCAGGCAGAACGGCGCCCGCACCAGCGGGGTGTCTGGCCGGCATAGCCGCCGATTTATCCTCAGGATCTCCACACTACGAGGCCAGTGGTGGAAGCAGATGTGTTCGATGACGGGGGCAATGCGATAAATGCTCGTAACCTCGATAACCCCAGAGTTTCATATGGCACGGAATTATCCACGGTGCCTTGAGAGTATTGATGAGGCTTGATTACGTGTGAGAGAGATTCCTTACCGCAGAGAGCTCCGAAGGACAATATTTGGGCTCATATGCCAGCAGTGTGTGCTCTGGCGCTCCGTGAAAAGCTTGAAGGCACTGTACAGCCATTGGCTCTCAGGATGCCGTCGCTGCTGTGCGTGTAGACGCGTTTCTCTCATATGGAGAGTATATGGACATTGTGCCGAAAGCTGTAGAGGCCCCAGTCAACCCGATCGATGTCTGGGCCAATCAGATGCAGAAAAGCACCTCTTTATTATGCCTGCACTCTCCACGTTTTCGCAAACCGACAATAGTACGAGACGTGCTGCGACGGCAAACGCGTCGATAGGCTCCCGTGGGGGCTTTGTGTGGGCATAACCACTTCTGCACCGTCAGAATGAGCTGGATACCGCCGTTAAGCCATACTCTAACATGCACATTCTTGCAGATGTCTGAATGTTCGGCCGAGGGACGAATTGCGCCGTGGAGCGGCGCCGTCGTGGACCGTGGGTGCGCATGACGCCCGTTCTTTTCGGAACTGGATGTACTCCCGACGCCCTACGGTCCACTGAACCCGCAAGAAACAGACAAGATCTTTTGAATACCCGAAGCAAAGACTCGAACCTACCATGTCTCCATCGTCGTACCAGAGTGCGAGTGACAGCAATTATCTGAGCCGAGGAGGCGAAAACCGAACGGATGCGCGTCTGACGGCAGTTACCTGATGCTCGCTGGCGAGAAGTGGAGTTCCTACCGCCTCCCTTCTCATCTCGCTCAGTCTGCGGCAGCGGTGAGCCGCCCCACACATTGCTCCGCCCCTCCCGGCCACTTCCCCTCCTCTCCAGCTGCTATTCAGCGCTTGGACGTCGCTCACGCCTGCATCGACAATGTCGGCGGCGCGCCGCCCCACGCTTTCTTCTCCTCTTGTTCAGCCTCTCAATACTGCCACCCACCTCATGGGTTGTTGCAGCGCACCGCTCGTGTGCACGTGCAAGTGATGCCGCCGTCGGCTCGGCTGCAGGTGCAAACGGCGGCTACGGCACCGCGCATCTCGGTGGTATTCTGTGGCCACGTTGCCGCTTCCCGTCCTCCGCTGTTCTGCGGATACAGTGGGTTGTGACCTGCCCCTCCCCTTCGCGGGTCCTCCTTTCCCCCCCCCCACGTCCCGCCGACGACGAGCGGTTCGCGCGCACTGTGCCCCGATGAGCTGTGCCGGCGCTCTTGGTGGGATCTGTCGGGAGTATTGAGTCTTTTTTCTCATCTTTGCCTCTTTTTTGTGTTCGGTACACCGATACTGCTCACCTCCCACCAATTCAACCCACTGCCTGACGTCTGACACAAGCTCTCTGCCGCTACCCTCCCCTCCCCCACTGCCCTAACGCTCTTCCTCACCCCTCAGCCTCTCACCCGGCTGACCCCATCTTTAGCCGTCTGCAACAATGGGAGCCTCTTACTTCGACACCACGCCGTCGGCTTCCACGATTACTACCGCGGAAGCGCAACGGTGGGCACGGTCCGCGTGCCGCGACGACGGGGGGGTTCCGTACCCCCCCCAAGGATCTTCTGAAGACGGCCCGCAGTCGTGGTCGCCTGGCGGGGCAGGTCCGTGGTCCTCTGCGAGCCGGGACGACACTGGCACGCCGCCGCCCCCGCCACCGCCGCTACCGCTGCCGCAGCGCCCATCGCTTTTCCTTCCTCGGCAGCCCCACCGGCTTCACGAAGCCTCGGTGGTCAGACGCTGTGGGGCCCGCGGGGCGGGGCTGGCGGCACCACCCCCCCGCCACAGCCATCGCTCTTTGCCCTGTCGCCTGCATCCGGCCCTGTGCTGTCCCCTCCGCCGCCCCCGTCGTCGCCCCCGCCGCCGCCCCCGCCGCCGCCCCCGCCGGCGCCGCCGCCGCCGGCTCCACCCTCGCCCGCGCCTCCGGCCCCGCTCCCGCACCCAGCTCTGCTGGTTTCTCCCTTAAAAACCCCGCCGCTGCCGCCCAGAGCGGAATTGGCCGGTCCGAAGTCGGCCGCATCGGCCGCCGCCGCCTCTTCCTCTGGTGGTGCCACGGCCGCCGCCGTTAACACGGTCCCGACCGCGCTGCAGGCGGCGCCGGTGGCGCCGCGGAAGCGCACCACTGGCGAAAACAGTGGTTCCTAGCAAAGGAGAGGCGCAAGGAGGCCAAGCGCCGGCTAGACGAGAGGGCGGCCGCTGTCGAGAAGCTGGCGGTCCAGCGGCATGCTCTTGTACAGCCGCTCGACCGCCAGCACGTCCCCGCTGACGCCGCGCATAAGGACGCAAAGCGTCACCTCAACCGCGCCGTGGCGGCCATGCGGTCTCTGTCTGAAATGACTTTTTGACGCTGAAGACGGATTGCGGGTATGAGAGCATAAGGGCGCTTTGTCAAGGGGAGAGAAGCTAGAACACTTATTGACCTTCGACGGGGACTAGCCCCATGGAGGGCGAAAGAAATAACCGCAACTTGACTTGATGTGCTGATGTTTGTCGTCCAGCGGTGCCAGCCAGCGGTTCCAAGCCAGGCGGACCGAACACCGCCATCAACGGCGCGCACAAATACAACCCCCCGCCCCCCCCCTGATAGGTGCTCGACAGACGAGAGGTACAGAGGCCTTTCGGTCTGCGTGACGGCCGCCGCAGCCGTGGGGCTCCCCGAATCCCTCCCCTCGCGCGGCACGTGCGCCGCGGCGGAAGTCATTTAACAGCCCCGCCCGCTCATCCCCATCCACACAGTCCCGGCGCGTTTCCCGATGTAGCTGTGGGCGAGGGCGTGTGCAGGAGCGGCGGGGGAGGGAAACAGCCTGCAAGGGGGCCCAAGAACTCTCCGCCAGCGCGACGAGGTGTTCAAGGAAGAGCGCGGCGCGACTGACCAACCCGCGGCGGTCACGGTGGCGAAGGCGACGGGGTGAGGGCGGACAGCTCCGCCGCCGCTGCCGAGCCCCCCACCTGCGCCAGCAGGGGCGGACTTGTACCCCACTTCACCCCCCCCCCCACGGGCGCGAGCACCGGCCGCCCACGGGCGTCGCAGCCCACAGCCGGCGGCGTGAAAGAGCTTGACTTGGGCGACGCCGCCAGGGCGTCGCGCACGAAGTAGATGATGCGGAATTGGCGGCGCGCGCGCCCCGGCGCGCGCTTAGGGCAGTCTCCCAGGAGGTGCGCGCCGTGGGTGTCCACGTCCGCCCTGCACACGCAGCGCAGCCGCGTGTGCGTGGCGACCGAGGGGACCCCCAGCGACAGGCGGACAGCCGCCCGCATCAGCGGCCCCTCCAGACGAGTGCCGATGAGACCGGAAGTCGGCCGCGCCGCCAGACAGGCGCCGGCGCCGTGTCCGCTCTCGCCGGCGGGGCGGCCGCAGTCCAGCCGGGACAGTGGGGCGGTGAGCCGCGCGAGAGCAGCGCGGAGCTCCCCCCACGCTGGGTGTCGCCGCGTCAGTAGGCCGGACGTCGCCAGCATGGCCGCCCAACCCCCCCAGTCGTCCCCCGCCGCGCTTGGTATGCCTGAGTCCGAGTTGTGCGCGTCGGCGGAGGAAGACGCAGGGGGTGGGGCGGCGCGGGCGGCGCCCGCGTCGGCGGGGCTCGTGGGCAGAGCAGCCGCGCCGGCGGTGGCGGACGAGATGGAGCGCGTAACGGCGGGCGCGGAGGCGCGTGGCGCCGCCGAGGCGACCGTGGCAGGGCGGGGGACCGGCAGGGTGCAGGCGCGGGCGTGTGCCGCCGCCGCGACGTGCAAGCGGGGGAAGAGAGGGCCTCAGAGACGGGCACGTGGAGCTGACGCCACACACGGCGAGGGCGGGAAGAGAGGTAGACGGGAACCGGCAGGGGCAGCGCCGACGTCGGGCACCGCGGCCACCTTCCCCGCAGCAAACGGTGCAGCGGCGGCCGCCGTCGTCCGCTAAGTTTTTTTCAGACGATTGGCGGCCCCTCTGCTTTTACGTTGGCTACCGCCCAGCCAACAGCCGTGTTGAGAGCGGATCTGCACCTGGTCGTAATTGCGGCTCGCGGGCGGCAGACGATCCCACCGCGACGGCTGGAACGGCGGCCTGTGCCGCAGCAGCGGGTACAGTACGTATCCAACATTACTTGTCCACCTGGGAATGCCGATTCCAGGCCTCTTTTGACTACCGCGGAGATCCAAAAAGCGGCCTCAAAGGCCCTGATCTGCCGTATTCTGGTGACTTGGGCGCACGGCGTGCATCTGAGGTCCTATAAAGAAGTGCCCCCTGCTCTTCACCACTCCATCTAAACAGCCCAAATCCATCATGGTGGGACACAAAAGGACCCCCCTCACCCCCCAACAAGTCGGCAAGATCATGGTGATGGTCGGGAACAAGAAGTCGAACCGGGACATCGCCACCTCCCTCGGCCTGAAGAAAAGCGCGGTCGCCTATGCGGCTGCCACTGCTCGTCGGTCTGGTGGGACTGCCCAGAAAGAGACCAGGGGCCGTCCCGAGCTCTTGAGCGAACGCGAGCTGCGGGGGCTGCGTCGGGTGGTGCAGGACAACCCCTTCGCTTCAATTGCGGAAATTTCAGAAAAGGTCAACGCCGAGCGGTCCAAGACTGTTGGGGGACCCGCCAGCCGCCCAGTTTCTGTCAAGCCCCTGCGCAGGGCGGTCAACGGTCTCGGACTGGCTTCGTGCGCTCCCGCCAAGAAACCTTTTGTGCCGGATGTCAACAAGGAAAAGCGCCTGAAGTGGGGCAAGCAGCACGAGTCGTGGACCTACCACTGGGCTTTCGTGTTCTTCCCGGACGAGAGCTCCTTCATGGTCCGCCAGCCGCAAGCGCGGCGGGTCCGGCGGCAGTCGGGAGAGCGGTACGCGTCGGCCAACCTACGGCCGACGTTCAAGAGCGGCCGCGAAAGCGTTTTGGTGTGGGGGGGCTCCTCTTCAATGGGGCGCACGCCCTTGTTCCGGATGGAGGGGTCTATGAACGCCCAGTTTTACACCCAGCTATTGGAGACGCAGGTATTCGAAAATCTTTGTGCCGACTTCGGCTCCCCCGACGGGGCCTGGTTTCAAGAAGACCTGGCGCCCTGCCACACCGCCAATAAGTGCAAGATGGAAAAGCAGGCACTTGGCCTCAAGGTACTTCCCTGGATGGGTCAAAGTCCCGACCTAAACCCTATCGAGAACGCTGGGGCGGAGCTGGAGCGCCGCCTGCGGGAGCGCCCGACGGCCCCCAAGACCAAGGATGACCTGTTTGCTGCCCTACAGGACGAGTGGGCAGCCATTCCTGGCGCCTATTTTAAGGCCCTGGTGGAGAGCATGCCCCGTCGTGTGCGCGCGGTCGTGGCGGCACGCGGTGCCAGCACCAAGTATTGATGCGTTTCTTGCAGTGCCAATGGATCATGTGATCTGACCAGAATAAATTTCAAAAAATACGGATCAAGGTGGACAAGTAATATTGGGTACATACTGTATAGTGCCAACGTCGGGGCCGCCGCTACCATGGACACCGCATCCGCGGGTGGCTCTCGAGCTCCCGCGCACTAAGTACAGCTCCGTAGAAGGGGCCTACGGTGGTGGCTGTGGAGCGGGGGAACATCCACACGGGGAGCGCGGCCGAAGGCAGTGGCCACTTGCAACAGCTTCCCGGGTCCGGGATGCACCAGCAGGATGGTACAAGGGTGGAGCAGCGTCTGCGGAAGGCACAGAGCAGGATTTTGCCGGCGCTGCTCCGCTGGGTCCCGAGCCTCTCAGCCAGCTCCTGCTGTAAAAAAGAAAACGAACGCGAGGGACTTTCATTAAAGGATAAATAATAAATAATAATAAAACTGTAATATTTTAATTAATTTCCAGTCATGGAAATTACACGTGAACCTGACCTCCCTCTCTGGCAGAGGTGTGATTAAATCAAAAGTGGGCCCGATTTTTTTGTGATTTAAATCACCCCTCGATTTTAAACCGTATGGGGCGATTTTTATTGATTTAATCAACACCCACCGATTTTTATCAGGACCGATGATTTATACTCAAATCAAATACTTTAAGTAGCAGGTAAGTGGGATCAAGGTCTCCTCAGGGCCGATTTTTGGTACCTGTCGAAGCTGAAGACAACCGAGAGTGCAACGAGAAGACACAAGATCGGGTCTGATGGCCTCAATCGACAAACAAGCACGAGAGATATGGACAGCGCCAACAACACCCCAGCTGTACATGAGCATACTGCGGAGCCGTATCTCGAACCGCACGTCTGGCAAGAATGAACTCTGGGCACCTGACTTGAAGCACGCCTGAAGGGGACGGTCACGGAGAACAGGCCCGGCGTGGCACTGTATGCTCCGGGCGGCAGAATGGTGCCATTCTCTGACACCCGAGAAGTTCCCAGAGCTGTGAAGGAGTTGCCGGATGGAAACGGAGAACAAGGCCATCACGACGAAGCGCACTTGATGTCGCCTAAACTAATGTAGCACCCGTTTGGCACCTCCAAATTCAATGTTTCAAGAAAAGAAGGGGGGTTATATGAAAGAGGTCAAGGGATTTAAATCATACAGGGCTCGATTTCTATTGATTTAATCATTAAAATCAGCTTGATTTAAATCACATTGAAATCACTTAACATCTCTGGTCTGTTCCCCGCGAAGGAGCCATTCTTGGCCCTGGCGTTGGACTTACTAGGTCCATTGCCTCGCTCTCCTGAGGGGTTAGAGTTCCCTGGACTTTAGTTCAGGGTACTACTCAAGATTGGCAAACAACCCACACCCCAGAGCCGCTTTTAATTTCTTTGGAGGCTAGTGCACGTTGCGGGAGTACTTGATATTGGGACGGTGTGCACGTCAAACGGGACCGTGAGAAGGACACAGGACGTTGTGCTGTACGTTCTTGATATGAACATGTCTGCAAGCCTTGGGCAATGTCTCCCATGTGTTTCTTTTTTCGAGCAAGTGTCCACGTCGTCTGTGAGAGCAGAACCACCAATGTCGGATTCCGCAAAGTTTGCAGCCACGTGGCTGACGGAGCGCGACGTGGCAGTCCTATGCAGAAAACACCGCTTCCAGCAATGCCGGCTATGCGGAACCGTCCGCAAACGCGGGGTATCCAATGAAAACGGCGAGATAAGGCCACTCAGATAATATATCGGGGGGTACGGAGCTGTTCGGTAATCTGGGGCCGGCGTCCGCATGGAAGGCCTGTATGCGGACGATCTCACCAATTTACCGACGCCATCCGAACCATTTAGAGCGAATTTGTGCCCTGTCATGACCAAGCTGGCGACGTCGACGACCGCAGCGGTCACCACGTGTGTCCCGTTTAATCCCAGATCTATCCCACCGCGCAATTTTCTTGCACACATGCATGGCTGGACCAGACATCGCAGGCGGCTCGATCGCGCGCGAAACGTAGCCGCCGCAGTCGCGCCCCCGCTGGGCACTAGAGTTCCGGTCCCTGCCGAGAATCTGAACGGCCAGACCTTGCAGTGCCCCGTCACTCTCCCCCCTTGACACCTCGTCGGTCCACGCATCAAAAACAACGAGCCGTGGAGGAAGCTTGGAGAGCTCCACTTGGCAACACCTGCCCCCCACCCGCAGCGGCCCTGACTGCCGCGCGAGGACCGTTGAGACGAGCCGGGCCGCGCGCCCGCGTGGTCCGGAAGCACCTCGTGGAGGGGCCGGATTCACGCGATTACACTGCGTTGCGGCCACGTGAGGGCCGGTGAGGCCAGCTCGGCACACCGCCCGCATTGCGTGGCGGCACCCCCGCGAATGCCCTCATGTGAGGGGGTACACTGCAGTACGGCCACATGGGAGCCGATGAAGCCGGATGGGCTGACCTGGCTGACCACCCGGGCCATTCAGGCTCGCACCGCCCGCGCTGATTTGAGGGCAGGGGCCCGGTGGGTGACCGTGGCTGCAGCCAGGCCACCGCCGCGGTCGTGGGGACCACCGGTGATTCTCGCCGCCGTGCAGCCCACGCTCTGCCCCACCGTCGTGCGCACCATCGTCGTGCGCACCACCGTCGCGCGCACCACCGTCGCGCGCACCACCGTCGCGCGCACCACCGTCGCGCGCACCACCGTCGCGCGAACCACCGTCGTGCACACCACCGTCGCGCGCACCACCGTCGCGCGCACCACCCTGGCGTGCAGCACCCTGGCGTGCAGCACCGTCGCGCGCATCGCCGTCGCGCGCATCACCGTCGTGTGCACCATCCCTTTGCGGACCCGCACCGGACCGCTTTACTTGCGGACCCGCACCGGACCGCTCCGGCATGGACGCCAGTGCACGTTTGGTTGATGATGGCCAATTTTATGAGGACCTGGACGTGGCCATGGTGCTCGGGGCCAGGGCTGGCCTCATCGTGCGGAGGGCTCTGCGTGCTGCCCGTGGGCGCGTCGAGAAGCGGCCGGTGGGGGGCTCTCGGCCGGGACGTCGACACAATCGCCACCGTGACTTCGACCTCGGAGCGCACTCGATCATGCGCGACTACTTCGGCGTCGCGGGCGAGCCGCCTGTCTACAGCGAGTGGGATTTCGAGAAGCGCCATCGCATGCCGCGGTTGGTCTTCAAGCGGCTCTACGTGGCCGTGCGCGACTAGCCGTGGTGGAGGCGGTCCGCCAACGCAACCGGGCGCCTACAGTCCCATCCGCTCCAGAAGCTGGTTGCGGCGCTTCGAGTGCTGGGGTATGGCGAGCCGTACGACCGCCCTGATGAGTACTGCCGCCTGTCGCGGTCCACCATCGCCGAGGCCACGAGACGCTTGACCGAGTTTATTGTCAACAAGTGGGAGCCGACGTACCTGCACCATCCAACGGAGGAGGGGCTCAAGCACATCCTTACCCGTAACGCTGCCCGTGGCATGCCGGGATGCATTGGCGCCATCGATTGTACGCATTGGCAGTGGCTGAAATGCCCCAAGGCCCTCGCCGGCCAGTACCACGACCGCAAGGGTAAGCGTTCTGTGGTGATTGAGAGCGTGTGCGATGAGGACACGTACATCTGGCATTTTTTCATTGGGGCGCCTGGGAGTTATAACGACACGAACGTGCTGGCGTCCTCCCCGCTAATGCTGGATGTCAATGCTGGCGTGTGGCCGCCGCGGAACATCTCCTACACACTGAACGGCCGGACCCGTCGCTTGCTCTTCTACACGGCCGATCGAGGTTATCCACGTTATGCCTTGTTTGCGACACCCCACCCTATCCCCGACACCCGCAAACGTTCTGTTTACAACCGCCTTCAAGAACCTGTCCGCAAAGACGCCGAGAGACTGTTCGCGGTGATGCCCTCACGCTTCAACATTGTCTTGCGCCCGGCGCGCTTCACGTCTGTCTTCCGCATGATCAACACCGGCAAGGCGGCGGCCATCCTGCATAACATGGCCATTAAGTGTACCCGCGAGGACTTTGTGGCGCAGCAGCGGATGCAGGAGCAGCGGAGCGCTGCGTGCAACGAGGCCATTGGCGGTCAAGGTGCCTTTGGGGGCGACCAAGCGGCGTTTGTCGTTGACGACGGGCCGAGTGGCGGTGGCGTGTGGGGCTTTTCTGTGTCCATCGAGACAGACGGCCAAAGTAACTCCAACGGCCATGAAGCCGAGCACGACATGGCCGTCGGCTCGCTACGGTACACCGACGGGGCGGAGTGCGAGGCCAAGGACACGGACGCTCATTTTGCGCTGCTGCATGACCTTTCGGAGCACATCTATGCCAACCGTTGCCGCTTATTGCTGCCGTATCTGTGAGTTGGACCTCCCTTGTAAGTGTGGAGTTCTGTGGCGTGCCTATCGTAAAGAGCAAGCCGTCAAGGTTTTTTTTTCCCGCTTTGCGGGTTTTTTTTTTCCTCGATATCATTGCCTTCCTTTTTTTTTGCCGGCTACTGCTGGGAATGATGCCCATAGCCCAGCAGTCAGTACTCGATATGTTGAAGTCCCAGTTGCCGTAGGCGTCCGGCCTAGAGCAGGCTCTTAGCAGGCCGACAAGGAGCACCGTGTGTTGCTTCACGAAGTGCAGTGAGTCTCTGCGTCTTTGCCTGGATGGGCCTCTGAACAGAAGCTCCTATGCAGTCTGTGCTATGCGTCAGATTATGCGCTTGCGGTGGGCGGGTGCGAACGTGCGCTGGGGCATGCGTGGGGGCTTGGGGGTTTCAACAGGGGTGTGAGTGGATGCGTGCACGCGCTGCTCTGCGATTTCCAGCGGCAGGCGCGCTAAAAAAGAACTGCAATATGTCTATTTCGTGCATTTAGGAGTATGGAAAATCATATTTCTCTGAGCTGTTCCAGACGTTCTTAGACCATGAGAAAGTATAGAACTGGTCTCTATGCCATGTGTACTCAGGGGAAAAAAGAAGGCGCTCTAGGGGTCTCGTAGAGCTCAGATACACCGAGGTGTGCTTCTGTCTCTCGAAAACCGCCCCGTAGTCTTCGTCTCAGGCGATCCGAAACGGGTCCTGACCAGTTTCTGATAGAGGCGCCGAATCAGTTCAAAGGAGTGTACTAGGCTGAGGCGCGCTACTTGAGTCGCTGTCCAGATCTTGTGCCTGGACCTCATCCGTCTCGCGGGGGACGTGAGTACATTCTCACTGTCAGGCGTGTAGCCCCCTCCGACCCAGTTTGCAGTTGCCCCGATCTGGAATCTGGCATCGCATGGAAAAGCGCTTTTCTCACACGTCCACGAGCATCACCCGCATGGAAAAGCGCTTTTCTCACACGTCCACGAGCATCACCCGCCACCACCACCGCATATGTACGCCACGAATGCGGTCCAGACATCCCTGAAGCAGGCTCCAGGATTCGTGCATGGTGAGCGTAAACGCCTGTGTCATTGCTAAGCTCTCGGGGCGCCAGAATGGGTCACGTCCAAGCCATGCGCCTTAGTGCGTGGCAATGGACGTTTTGGTGACTCGGAGAGGAAGAAAAATAGTACCGTACAGCTTTCAGGCGCTCTTGAGGCAAAACAAATGGAAAAAAAATCACAGAGACACGAAGACCTAGTACTAGGTGAGAAAAAACACAAAGGCAATGTACACAACTGCTACCAAGGTTGTCACACTGGTCTATTCAGTCACTTGGCCTAGATGGCACGGACGATGGCCATCTTTTCAATCTCGGCCACGATGGTGGTGGCCGTCCTGCACAGTCACGCAACCTTCGTCTCGTCTTCTTCATCGGAGCTCGACGTGGCGGCGCGCGCCGCCATCAACGCGGAAGTCCGCGCGCGCAGCCCACTGCGCACATGGTGCGGCGCCACAGGTGGGCGGCGACCGCTGGTAGTGACGCGGCCGCGTCGAGTGCGACCGCCCGAGTCCTCCTCATGCGCTCCACGGTCCGCGACGCAGTCGCCGTCCACGTCGGCTCCGTCCGCGTCGTTTCCGTTAGAGTGCAGGGCCACAGATGCAGTAACTCTGCGGCCCCGGTGGACGCCAAGGGCGCGGCCGCCTCTAGCGCGGCCAGCACTTCCGTCTTCCTCCTCCATCCGATCCTTGTCCGTCCGTGCACGTGCGTCGTTGCCCAAGGCCTCTTCGCTGCCGTCAGATTTCCAAGTGGCCGCTGCGGCCGCGATCATGGCGGCCGCGTCCGTCGCGGCCTCCTCAACGGTAGTGCTCGGCGGCGGGTGGCGGGGCATGGGGACTTGGGAGGGGGCAGCAGGCGTTGGCGGCGGCACCTGTAGATGGTCATCAGCCATCGTGTAGACCTCCTCATTGTCGTCGTCGTCGTAGGGCGACGTCTGTGGCCACGTCTTGTCCGGCGCTTGGTCGTGAGGAACAGGCGGCAGAGAGGATGCAGAGGAAGAAGACGATGAATAACTCTCGCCCGCCGCAGGAGCAGTCTGCGAACGCTTGCCGCGCGCGAACCCTACGGGGACGGCACTACGGCCACGACCGCGCCCACGGCCTCGACCGCGCCCGCCCCGCCCGCTGCCAGCACCGCGGCGGCGCCCGCCACGCGCCCCGGATGGGGGCGCGTCCAGGCTCTCGTCGTCGTCAAAAGCGGGCTCCAACTCGTCCCGTCCGCGGCGGCCCGTGCCGCCGCCGCCGCGGCTCAGGCCGCGAGATGCAGCCTCGGCGTCGTCGTCGTCACCTCTCCCTTCTTCCCCGCCACCCCTTGTGCGCTTGCCCGCCTCGTTCTTCTCTGCCTCCTCTAGGCGCCGGCGCATCTGCAGGGCCCACCACTTGCGGCCCTCCTCGGAGTTGGCGGCCTCTGGTGTCGACCAGAAGGCCAACGCATTGCGCTGCTCAGCGGACTTGGCCAGCGACTCCAGCGCGGCCGTGTTGGCGGCCGCCTCGCGGTGTAAGAGAAGCTCCGAGCGCGACGCGGCCTTGGAGGCTTTGCAGCCGAGCGGCTGCTCTTGAAACAAGCTCTTGCTGCGAGCGCTTCTGCCCCGTGCGAAAGTAGAAGAAAGCGGGGCGCTCCCATTGCCGTCGTCTTGGAACTCATCTTCATCGGCTTCGTCGTCGACGCTGCCGAGCAGCGCTAGTGGATCGGCGTCAGGACTCTCAGAGCCCGGCGCAGACTGTGCGAGCGGACCGTCGTGCCCCCCCGACGCCGTCCCTCTCAGTGCCACTACCGTCGCGCCCCCCCCAAACTTGTCCAGGTCCCTCAGAATGCGCCAGTTGCTTAAAGGCGGGCACGAAAGCTTGACGGCCAAAGTAGGGTTGAGGCCGTCATACGGGTTGAGGCCATTGTACTTGGCCTTGGCCGCATTGATGAGCTGCTCTGGCGATGGGTGGCCAGTCATCTTGAGCTTGAGCACGGCCAGGTAGCACTCCTTGAAGCGATGAACGGCAGGGAAAATGCGGTACCGGAGCTCCTTCATGATGGCCGGCGTCGACCGAGCCCGCCGGCGCGCCACTTGGGACATGTCGCCGGGTAGGCGACGGCGGAAGCGGTCGGCCACGTCCTCATCAAAAGTCTGCAAGGTCTGGTCCACCCCCACCTCGGCGTTGAGCGTCGCCTCCTTGTAGACAGCAGAAAGCACGTTCCGCTCCGCGTCGGTCCACGACACACCACGTGTTCCCCGCCCCCCGGTGGCGTGCCCGCTGGCCTGGGCGATGGCCTGTCTCTGGCTCTGCTCGTGGCGGCCACGCGCCGCCGCGACCTCGGCACGGAGCTCCAAGATATCTCCTCGCAGCCGCTCCTCCTCCGTCGGCAGCAGCGGGCGCTCCATCTGTTGCGCCCGCTGCCGCGCGAGCACACCGGCGTCCGCCCCCGTCTGCTGCTGCGCACCGTCAACGGCAGCGGCCGTTGTCGCTGGCGCTGCGTCGGCAGGAGCAGGGTCCGACGCTGCCACCGCAGTGCCGTTCAGGTTGTTGAGGTTGATGCCGTTGGTGGAGGCGGGGCCGCCTTGTGCGTCGCCGTCGGCCATGCTCTGGCCAACAGATAATGCTGTGGCAACGAGAAGCACAGGTGCTACGGCCAGGACAGCCGAGGCCGCTCAGGTTGGCAGGGAGGCCTAGTGCCGCCGCGGAAGAGGCAGGCGGCCCAAAGCCTTGGGCTCCCACCACACAGGCGGTGCGGGAATGTTGGCGTTGACCCAATACTCCTCGCGCCTGCCCTGGACGTCGGGAAGGGAGAGGCGGCGCACCCAGCGCGGCGGCTGCTGCCGCGCCCGCTCCTCGTCCGCAGCGCGTCTCTCTGCCAGCACCCGCTCGTGGCTCTCCCAGGAAACCGACCGCTCAAAGCCGTTCTCGTCCGGGGGTAGCTTGACCATGGGGGGAGACGCCCAGGGGCAGGGGCACCACGGCGGGCACGTAGGGTGCTCGTCTCCGACCGTGAGAGCGCATCGACAAACAAAACACATGCGCCGGTGCGCCCGCCGCTCCACCGTGCGGCTACAAAACGCGGCGTCACCCTGCCAGACCTACTGCCAGCCCCAGCCCGGCTGCGCCGCAGGCCGGACAGCCCAAGGGCAGGGGCAACCGCGGGGGCACATAGACACGTTGCTGCTAACGCTCTGGGACCTCTTACACCCGGTGCAGATGCTACGCAAGCCCCGCTGAAATTGGGCCTTCGAGATGGTCGTAGCGCGCGGGCCGTAGCGTGGGCGGGGCGTGTACGCGGGGGAGTCGTCGTGAGGGCGCGTCCTGGCCGTCAGGGGCAAAGCAGCAGTGTCAGCGGCTTGCGGCATCACCGCCGCGCCGGCCGGGCTCGCAGACGCACTAGCCCCCACGTCAAGGGCCGACCCACAAGCAGCAGCCACAGTGTGGGAGCTGGTGTCCGCGTGCGGTCGGGCGGGTGACGACGCTCCAGCTGCGCTCGGCCCGGGTGGCGGGGACGGCGGAGCGCGCACGCGTGGCGGCGTCGGCGGAGGGGTCGTGCGAAAGGGCGGGGGAGTCGGTTTCAGGTTTCATGCCGCCCGCCCGGCCGCGCGGCTCCCGCAGACGGTGCGCCGGCCGACCGGTCCCGGGGCTCCCTCCCTCCAACCTCCCTGTCCCCGCTGGGTGCTGGACGCTCCGTCGGTGGACCGCTTCCGCCGACCGCGCGTGGCCTGCTGCCCGGCCGCGCCGCAGTTCCCCTCACCGGCCCCGCCGCCAGCTCGCCGCGCGGGTCCTCTCGGCCACCGACGACCCCCGGGCCCGTCACCCCCCCCCGGCGTGGGGGCCTCGGGGCCCTGGCGGCCCCGCCCAGCCCCAAGGCGCCCGCTGAAGCTCCTCCTGATTGGGCTGCCGTCCTCGCCGGCGACGCGGCCGGTGCCGGCAGGCCGCGCGCTCCCCTCGTGCGCGCCCGCGACGTTGCGCCTCGCCCCCCCCCCGCGCTCCTCGGTGGGAGAGGTGCCGAGGCGGGAGCCCGCGCCGGTGGTCCTTGCGCGGCCTCGCCCGTGGGCCGCCCAGCGGCGGCTGCCCTGGCATCCGCGTCTCTTCCTGGTGGCACGCCTGCCGCCTCTGGGCGGGCGACGTCCTCGCCCCCGTCGGCGCGGTCGACCCCCTTGGCCGCCCGCACGGGGCCCGAGCGCTGCGTCATTGCCTCCGCCGCGGGCGTTCTTGGGCGCGCGCCCGCCGCGGCGGCCGCGCGCTCTGCCGGCAGGGCGGACCCCGCCAGCCCGTGCGCCGTCGTCCTGCCCTCGCGCGCGGTCTCCGCGCCTACCCTGTCAGCGACCCCTGGCGCCGCCGCCCCCCACCTGACGGCGCGCGTGCTCAAGGCGGCCGCCGCGACCTTAGTGGCGGCGCTGCCGAAGGACGGGTGCGCCCGGGCGCTGGCCGCGGGTCCAGGAGGCACGCGCCCCGCCGCCAGCCCCGTCCGGTTCTGTGCGTGGGTGCACCACCCCGCTATGGTGCCCCCGCTGACCCCCCTGGTCCCTTCGGCGCCCCCTCGGGCTGAGGGGTACTCGGCCTCCCGGCACGCGTCGGCGTCCCCGCCCAAGACCGCGCCGACGGCGCTCCCCGCCGCGACGCCGGGCGGGCCTCCCGCGGGTCGACGCACGGACTGGCCTGCTGTGGCGGCCGGCGGTGCCGGGCCCTCTTCCCCCCCCCCGGTGCGCATGGCCCGCGCGTTGCCGTTGCCAGGCCCCTGCGGGCCTTTGTGCCTTGTCACCCCTGCACGCGTCGGGCAAGCGCCGCGCCTGGTCCCTCCGCCCGTGGTTTCCGCGACCGTGCTGTCGAGCTCGGTGCCACCCTCCCAGGCGGACCCTCTTGCCGCACCCGCGGCCCCTTCTGGCTCCGTTGCGGCCTCCCGGCGACCCCCGAGCGTCGCTCCACTCGCGGCGGCCCCGCCCGCGGACGCCGCCACGTCGGGCGCGTCTGCCCAGTCGGCTGCCCGCGCCGGGGCACGGGCGCGGACTGCGCCGCGGCCCCCCCCCGCCGCTGCTGCTCCCGCCCGGCGCTCCGCGGCCGCCCAGGCAAGGCAGGCGCATCGGAAGGCGGCGCCCTCGGCCGCAGTCGCGCTTTCTTTCCCGGTGCCTCCCGTGCCCGCCGCCGGTCGGCCGAGCGCCGCCTCTGTGGCGGCGTCACCGGCCGCGTGCCCGCCGGCGGCCGCGGGCGGCGCCGCCGCGCCAGTGGGCTCCCTCACGGCGGCACGGCCGCCCGTACCCACCTCCGTGCGCGTTCCACGCACTGCGCCTCGGGGTGTGGGCGTGGCCGGCGCGCGTCCCGCACGGGGTCCTCCCGCCCGTGGGGCTGCGGCTCCGGTCGCCGACCCGGCCACCTCCTGCTTGCTGCCCCTTCCTCGTCCCGCCCCGCGGCCGCCCCACGCTGTGGCCGACCCCGCGGCCGCGGACGCGCGTCGTGCACGCGCTGCAGCGCCGCCCCTTCGCCGGTCCCCTCGCGGGGCGGCGGCGGCATTGGCACCGGCGGCGGCCGCCCCCGTTGCGCACCACGCCGCTCCCTCTGTCGCCCTCCGTCCCGCGCGCACTGTCTGGTTTGGACCCGACGGCCCGGAGACGGCGCCGCCGCAAGCCGTTCTTCCCGACCCGGGACCGGCGCCCGGTCCGCCCGCCGGCTCTCCACCTCCCCGCCCGCCACCGCCTGCGGCCGCCGCCTGGCGCGCCGACCTTCTGGCGCTCTTGGACGCTGTCGCCGCTCATGCGGCAGCCCCGACATCCGCCGGGCTGTGGACGCCGCGCCGCGGCGCCCCCACGCCCCCCCGGCCCGCCCCCGCCGCCGGCGCGCACCCCGTTCGTGGCCCTGCTCGCGCCCCCCCCAACAACCCGGCCTTTGGCCATTTCCTGGGGGCGCAGCACGCGCCGCTGTCCTGGCGACAGCTGCTCTCCGCGGACACTGCGGCCACCCAGCGCGACCTGTCGCACTCAGCCCTCGAGGCACGCCGGGCGCGGCTGTTTTCGGACCTGCCCGGCTGGGGACGCACGGGGATGGCGGCGGTCCAGGGCGGCCGCGCCTCCCTGTGGCTGACCGCCGTTCCTTTGGCATGCGGGGGCCGGGGGTCCATCCCCGGCTCCGCGATGCGGGTGGCCGTCCGGCTGTGGCTCGGCGCGCGCCCCCGCCCGGACCCTCCTCGTGCGCGGTGCTCGTGTGGGGCGGCGGCAGACGCGGGCAGCCGCCACTTTCTCTCTTTCTGCCCCGCGCAGGTGGCGCGGCGCACTGCCGTCCACCACCACATCGTGGCGCTGGTGGCGGCGGCCCTGCGCCGCGCTCCGCGCTGGGGCTCGGTCGTTATCGAGGCCCCCCTGGACGGCTCAGGCGGGGCGCGCCGGCCCGACCTGCGCGCCACGGACGCGACCACGGCCGCTGTGACCTGGGCCGACGTCTCCGTGGCGTGGCCGTGGCCGGACGCGGTCGCTGCGCAGGTGCGCGCGACCCCGGTGCGCGCGGTGGCCGCCGCTGCCCGCGAGGCGCGCAAGCGTGCGACATACGTGCCGGCGCTGCCGGTGACGGACCCACCGCACGCCTTTACGCCTCTTGTCTGGGAGGCACTGGGCCGAATCGGGCCTGCCACCGACGTGTGGTTGGCGGCCGCGCTGGCCGGCCCCCAGCTGGCGGCGGTTCGCGCCGGCCTGCTGTTGGACATCTCCGTCGCCCTCTGGCGATCGCTTGCGTGGGCGGTCGCGCGCGGCTACGCGGCCTGCTGTACCCCCGCTGTCGTCGAGGAGCGGACAGCTGACCTGCAAACCTCTTCCGCTGACGATTTGGCCTGGAGGGGGGGTGACTTTCCGATGCCACATTTTTTGAGGGGTGCTACCGGTCGGGCTGACAGTAGCGCAATTGGGTGTAATGTTGGTGAGTAGTGGCGATTAGCGCCACTAATAGTAGTCAGAAGGAGCTTATCCCTAGGCTTAGCCAATACATTTAAGAAGTCCAAACCACGGGCACGTCGTGCGTCCCCGACGCGACAAGCGGGTGGTGTGGGTGCAAACCAATGTCGGGCGGCCCTCCCAACAATTCCGCATCCCTACCGGGCCGCGTGCACTGGCGGCCCGTGCGCGGAATTGGGTGGCCATAGAAGTATGTGGCCATAGAAGTCCAAACCACGGGTACGGCGTGCGTCCCCGACGCGACAAGCGG
>ENA-ORXR01001287-ORXR01001287.1-marine-metagenome-genome-assembly--contig:-NODE-1287-length-27071-cov-5.932726_pt1 | contig 27071 bp, 27 predicted proteins | sample MGYA00237866_ERZ511479 | MGnify/ENA metagenome assembly ERZ511479 | reverse complement strand
ACTTGATCCTCGCGCCTAACCCTCGATCACATGAGGCTCCGCGACGAGTCACCGCCTTTTTCAACACCCTGCTAGGGTATTTTCTCTCACTCCCATCGCAGTGATTTGATCCAAGACTTCTCCAATAACAACGTCCATCCGGTGAATCATCGCGGCGTGGATTTCCATTTTTTCGGCCTGGAACTGCCGCTGCTCCGCAGTCAATTCGTCCCATGGTAGCGGCAAAAGAATTTCGCCCGCGCCGAGTGTTTCTTTGGTGTCTGGAAAGAAATAAGGTGGTCCTTGATCGGGTTCGGTTTCGGAGAGTTTGCCCGCGCCTTCCGGGACGATGCCAAGTTTTTGCAGTCGCTCCCACCGAGCAGCTCGGATTGATTCCCAGCCGTCGTCGTATCGCCCTTTGTAGTGGGCGATGTCCTCAGCCCGGGCGTAAAGCGGGAAGTGTGGGGCGGCGAAGGCTAGGTAGAGAAAGAAAGGCTGAGCTGCGTGGTGGTTGGCGTGCTCATTGAGGAATTCCTGAGCATATTTTCCGAGCTCGTCGGTGGCGTAGTAGTCACCGGTTCCAGGTTTGATCGGGGGAAGTTTTTTGTCGTCGAGGAAGTGAGATGTCGGGTTGAAGAATCGATGCTGGTCTTTGAGATAGTAGGAGCGATCAAACCCTTGAGCGGTCGGCTGACCATCGATATGCCATTTGCCGACGTGGTAGCATTGATAGATTTCTGGCAATCGCTGACTGACGAGAGGTGCCCAATTAGGTCGGGACTTTGTGTTGCCTCCGAAGCCAGCGCCGAATCGGTCGCGGTTGATCTGCTGTGCATAGAAGCCTGTGAGAATCGAGGCGCGGGTCGGCCAGCAGCGGCCGGTATTGTAGAAGTCTGTGAACTTCAACCCGCCATCAGCCAAGGCATCTAAACGTGGAGTTTCGATCTCGCCGCCATAACACCCGAGATCAGAAAAACCCAAGTCGTCGGCCATGATGAGAACGACATTCGGAGGGCTGGTTGAAGTCGTCTTGTCCGCCGCTGTCAGAGAATCCGAGAGAAATCCAGCTGAAGCGAAAGCAACAAAAGCTGGGTATAGGAATCTTAGACGAATCATCACAGAGGCAGAACGTGCTGTCTCGGCGTCTCCTATCTCATGAGTTCGATTTTCTGGCTGCGACAAAGCTCTTGGTCAGTGTCCCAGCGACGCGTTCGTGGAGAATTTCACAACCGGGGAACAGTTCTTCCATCTGTGACTTCTTAAGCAGCCAAATGTCGTAGACATATTTTCGGATGTTCTCTTCCGTCGCCTGTCCGCGTTGAAGATGGGGCCAAAGGGAAATCCACTTAAACACTTTCATTTGGGTGTCTCGGGGAAGCCAGTGCAAGCCGAGTGATAAGGCGTGGGGTTCGATCGGAAAATGGTAGTTGGGTGTCTGAATCCAGACCTTCTTGCCGACGCGAAGCATTTCTGATGCGAAGGCTTTTTGCTTCTCCCAGTCGCCGACATGTTCGATGACACTATTGCTGAAGACGATGTCGTATTCCCCATCGCTGACATCATCCAAAGCGCAGCCATCCCCAACTCGATAGCTCATCTGATGATCGGGAAACTCTTCCGGGTCGAATTCATCAGCCTCGTGTGTATTGAGCATATCAATGCTTCCGGCAACCGGATCATGCTCACTCCAAGTACCGGGGTAGCCTCCGACATCAAGGATGCGATCGGTTGGCTTCGGTTGAACATAGTCGACAAATCGCTCAAACCGGCGGCGTCGGAAGCGAGGTGATATGGCGTTGTAGATCGATCCGACTCCCATGATGGCTCAAGATTGAGTTGGTTAAGATCGGTGAAATAGCTGGAATTCCAAACCGAAATTTGGAGGAAGTTCGTGCGGGCAGGTCATCGGGGAACCCGAACTCTTTGTGGGCCGTATTCTTCGGGGCATTTCCGCTAGCATCTCCGCCGAGGGCAGGGACGCTCGGTGATGAATGGTGCATCGCCAATCTATGGAAAAAAAGCGCCGATTGTTTTCATCTCCGGTCTACCTGGAGTTGGTAAATCGACGGCCTCGAAGGCGCTCGCCGGTCGCTTCGAACGGGCTGCTCATGTCGAATCCGACAAGCTCCAGCAACTGATTCTCTCTGGTTGTATCTGGCCCGGTATTGACGGGATCAGTCTGGCAGCCCAGGAACAACTCGATCTCAGACTTCGAAACGCGTGTCTGTTGGCGCAGTCGTTTTCAGACTCTGGGTTTACGGCAATCGTCGATGACATTGTGATCGGCGATGTGGTCGACACGTTGGGTGATCTTTTAAACGGTCGAGATTATTACTTCGTGATGCTGATACCCGAGTTTGCTCAGGTGAAGCAGCGGTGGATCGATATGAACAGCCCTTTCGCTGAAGCGTGGGATTGGATTGACGATACCATCAGGAATAAGACCAATCGCTACGGGCTCTGGATAGACATTACCGATCTCAGTGTCGATGAGACGGTCGACGCGATTGTCGAATACATAGGCTCAGTTACCTGAGTTGCCGCTAGTCTTGCGAATCCCGTTCGATATCCCAGAAATCGGAACCACCAGGTGCGCCCATCCACACTCCGGGACTTCTCGGGCCTTGTTGCCAAACTTCTTGGTAGTCCCTGGACATGGCAATGCAGTGACCCGCAGCAAGGTGGCGTTGGATAGATGCCGCATTCTTCACCCAGTGCACCTTTTTAGCACATCCTTCACAAAAGCGTACATCGATCGAATCTGTCGGCTCAAGTTCGTTCCATCGACGCGGGCATTGGTAGTGGGCAGATTCTGGTTGGCAACCTGACGGATGTTCGTTACAGAGATAGGTTTCCACTGCTTCTGCGAAGACGTGATAGGCCGTGCTCCAGAAGCACAAATTGATTCCCGGAATCAGTGCGCGAAGCCACTCTCGAGCAGTGTTATCTCCAACGCCGACGAGAACAAGTTCTGAGCGGTCCCGGCTCAGTGAAATTGGTATGTATCCAAATGAGTTAATTTGCTCTCGGGTCAGCATTCCCAGCGCGTGGGACGGAACCATTGGTGGGAGAGAACTGACGAAGAAAGCGTTTTCTTCGGTAGGGCCGCGCGGCGCCGATCGAGCCGTCGGTTGCCCGAAGATCGTGAGTTGAGCGTCGCTGCCTTCCGCCCCATAGGACTTGCTGTGTATCCGCCAGATTGTCGCGTTGTGAACGATCTGGTCTCCGTGCTCGAGAACCTCCAACTCCCGCCGCGTGGGCTCGATTTTGATCAAATCGCTAGGCTCGATGGAGGCGACGCAGCGTTCAACCATCGACAGGAACAACACATATCGAGGGTCGCTCGGCTGGAGAGTCAGACTGTGTTGACGGCTGCAAAATGGGCAGTCGTCGTCGGCGCCGTAATGACCCCGACCGCGAATGGGGTAAAGCTGACCACAGATGTTACAACTCTTTGGTTCTGGTTCCAAAATTGGTGGGGATTGTTTGTTTCCGTTGACTCGGTTCACTTCGCCTTGAGGGCTTCCGCGATCATTGCGCGGATCTTCTCGGCGTCGTTGGTCGGAAGTAGACAGGTGAAGTCCCTGCACAGGTAAAGAGTCACTTTGTCGTCGATCGCAGGATGGTTCGAGAGCATTTCCGTGTTACCCACAATACCCGGTTGTTCGGGCCAGATCAGGGCCAGAACTCGATCCTGACGCGGTGACTTCTGGGCAATCGAGAGAATGCTGCGAGCTTCGATATCGTCGGTGGTCGGGCTGCCGATCAGAATCTGAGCTGGAGGTGTTGCTTCCCAGTTGGCGGCTTGAACAAGGCGAAGCGAAGCGTGGGGCGCGCGTTCGAGGATCGGCGACGCGGCATCGAGAATTCCCCGTGCGATGTCAGCGTATTCTCTGTTTCCGAGTAAGTGGTAAAGCCGTACTAAGTTCATCGCGGCCACCGAGTTTGCCGCAGGTTGGGCTCCGTCTTGAAAGTCGCGCAGTCGAATGATTAGTCCTTTTTGAGTTTCGGGAGCATCGAAAAATCCGCCAGCTCCGTCGGTCTCTGAGGTATCATGGAGAAGCCGGATCATCCGGTTTTGAAGGTCGACGGCTTGATCGATCCGAGCGGGATCAAAGGAGGTTTCGTAGAGGTCGATCAGGGCGGCAATCAGATAGGCGTAGTCGGTCGCGAAGCCGGGAATGTCGGACGGCCCGTCTTTGAACGAGCGCAGCAGGTTTCCGTCAGAATCGCGCATGTTCTTCAGGACGAAATCGGCTGCGCGGTTGGCTTTTTCCAAATAGGTCGGATCGCCAAATGCTCTCGCGGCTTGAGCATAGGCGGAGATCATCAGTCCGTTCCAAGCAGTCAGGATTTTATCGTCGAGAATCGGTCGCGGCCGCTTCTCTCGGGCTGTGACTAAGCGCGTTCGAGTTTCTGTCAGGCTGGTGGCGACTTCGGCTGGAGTGATTGATCGAGAGTCGGCAATCTCTTGGTCACTCGCTGCGCGGAAGAAATGATTTCGACCGGAGAGTTTGCCGTGGGGATCTGAGGCTGGACGAACATTGCCGCCGGGCTTCACTCCGTAGGCGGTGGCGAAGATCTCAGCTGCCTCTTTATCGGCTGCGAGTTTTTCGATCTCTTCGGCCGTCCAAATGTAGAAGGCTCCCTCTTGTTTGTATGGGTCGCCTTGGTTGGCGTAGCTATCGGCATCTTCGGCACAGAAAAATGCGCCGCTGCTGTGCATGAGGTCTCGCTCGACATAGGTGAAAATTTCCCGAGCAATCTCTGCAAGAAATTCGTCCCCTGTGATCTGGTGAGCGGTTAGATAGGCGCGCGCGAGTTGGGCCTGATCGTAGAGCATTTTTTCGAAATGCGGGATGTGCCAAAATTCATCGACGGAGTAGCGGTGGAATCCGCCTCCGAGGTGATCGCGCAAGCCACCGTTCGCCATCGCGGTCAGGGTGCTGATCGCCATCTGAAGGGCGCTGTCTCTGGTTTCGGAAGAGGTCGATGAATCGAGACAGAATTGCAGAAGGAAGTCGACTTGGTCAGGCTGTGGAAACTTTGGCGCCGGCCCGAATCCACCGAGTTTCGAATCAAAGCGTTCTGCTAACAGAGAGTAGGCCCGCTCGGATAGCTCCGGACTGAGTGTTACTTTCTCCGCTCCGTCGCGCGGGCCAAGCCCTCCGAGAGCCTCGCCGAGGCGAGCTTTCATCGTCTCTGGATCGGCCATGATTTTTGCCGAATCGGTTTTCCAGACACCGGCGACTCGGTCACAAATCGATGTGAACGATGGCCCGCGCCCGGGAGCCGACTCTGGTGGGAAGTAGGTTCCCGATGCGAAAGGAATGCCGTCTGGGGTCAACCAAACAGACAGGGGCCAACCGCCATGGCCATACATCGCCTGCTGAAACTGCATATAGATCCGGTCGACGTCTGGGCGTTCTTCGCGGTCGAGTTTTACGCAGACAAAACGCTCATTCATCATCGCCGCGACCTTCTCGTCTTCGAACGATTCCCGTTCCATGACGTGGCACCAATGACAGGTCGCGTAGCCAACCGACAAGAAGATGGGTTTGTTCTCTTTGCGAGCCAACTCGAAGGCTTCCTCGCCCCATGGATGCCAGTCCACTGGATTGTAGGCGTGTTGTTGGAGATAGGGCGACTTCTCCTTGGCCAATCGATTCGGCTTCCGTTCGGAGCTGCCTTGGCCATCTTCCTCGGCAAACCCACCAATCGGTGAGCAGATGATGAAGGCGAGGGCTGCCGCTGCGACCCTCCAGGTGACGGCAGTGACAGGCGGAATTCTCACAGAGGAGCGGGTAAAAATGGTACGCGATACTGGATTTGAACCAGTGACTTCTTCCGTGTGAAGGAAGCGCTCTACCCCTGAGCTAATCGCGCATGAAAGTCAGAAGACCGCATCATTGCAGGGATCACGGGCAATTCAACTCGGAAGTCCCACAGCCCATGTCGGCAATTCCCACCGCATTTCCACCTGATCCGAGAGTCGTTGGCCTCGTTGGATACGTGAGCCTATTAGGAGGATTAGGCTGGTGGTGTTTGCAATTACGTAGCCTGCGGACTTAGTAGGAGTAACCCGTGGTTGCGTAAATTGGGTTTCTAAAAGGGCGACCTCCGAACCTCCAATCCTCCAATCCATGATCACAGGCGAACTCCGTTCTACCATCGACTCCATCTGGGATGACATCTGGGCGGGGGGCATCGCGAACCCCATCACCGTCATCGAGCAACTCACCTTCCTCCTCTTCATCAAGAGGCTGGACGAGATTCATACGCTTGCCGAGAAGAAGGCTAGCCGGACGGGGAAGCCTATCGAAGACCCCGTGTTCACGGACGAGCAGGATAGCCTCCGCTGGAGCAGGTTTCGCGATTTGGCACCCGATCCGATGTTCGAACTACTGCGGGACGAGGTGTTCCCGTTCATCAAGGGCTTCGGCGGTGAGGACTCGACGTTCTCGGCGCACATGGAGGATGCGAACTTCCTCTTCCCGTCCGGCAGGGTGCTGTCTCAGGTCGTGGACAAGCTCGACGGCATCGATATGTCGGATCGCGACACCAAGGGCGACCTCTATGAATACATGCTGGGGAAAATCGCCTCGGCGGGGCAGAACGGGCAGTTCCGAACACCGCGCCACATCATCGACCTGATGGTGGAGATGACCAAGCCCACGCCCAAGGACGCGATCTGTGATCCTGCCTGTGGCACCTGTGGCTTCCTCGTTGCCGCCAGCGAATACCTCCGCGATCACCACGGTGAGGAGGTCTTCAAGAATGCCGCCGCCACCAAGCGGTTTTCCGAGCAGACCTTCTTCGGCTACGACTTCGACAGCACCATGCTCCGTATCGGGTCGATGAACATGATGTTGCACGGTGTGGAGAACCCCGATGTCAGCTACAAGGACTCGTTGGCGGAGTCGAACTCCGAGGATGCCGAGCGGTTCTCCCTCATCCTCGCTAACCCGCCGTTCGCGGGGAGCCTCGACTACGAGGCAACCGCCAAAGACCTCCAGCAGATCGTCAAGACGAAGAAGACCGAACTCCTGTTCCTAGCCCTCTTCCTCCGACTGATGAAAACGGGTGGTCGTGCTGCCGTCATCGTCCCCGATGGTGTCCTCTTCGGATCGACCAAGGCTCACAAGGCACTCCGCAAGTCGCTGGTGGAGGAGCAGAAACTAGATGCCGTGGTCAGTCTGCCCTCTGGGGTCTTCAAGCCCTATGCGGGGGTCAGCACCGCCATCCTATTTTTCACCAAGACGAACTCCGGCGGCACCGACAGCGTCTGGTTTTACGACATGGAGGCGGACGGGATGTCGCTAGATGACAAGCGCACCCCGCTCCTTGATGACGGGCTACTCGGTGCCGTCCCCAAGGAAGCCCTCACCGAGGAGCAACACGCCCAGAACAACCTCCCCGACCTACTCGCTCGATGGAACGACAGGGACACCGAGGAAGACCGCCCACGCACCGCGCAGAGCTTCCTCGTCCCCATGGACGACATCGCCGCCGAGGACTACGACCTCTCGCTCAACCGCTACAAGGAGGTCGTGTATGAGGAGGTCGAATACGATCCGCCGCAGAAGATTTTAGCGCGGATTGCGAAGTTGGATGGGGAAATTGCGGTGGGAGTGAAGGAGTTGGAAGGGATGCTGGAAAAATGAGGGAGCGCGACTTCAGCGACTACATCGTTTACGTCGATGAGAGTGGAAGCGCCTCTGGAAAGCCAGATCCCAATTTCCCAGTCTTTGTTCTGGCCTTTTGCCTGTTTGAAAAAAGAGCTACCTGCGTGAGGTCGTGCCAGCAATCCAGTCCCTCAAGTTTCAGTTTTTCGGTCACGATATGGTAGTGCTCCACGAAAGGGTGATTCGAAAAGCGCAGAATGAGTTCCGTATCTTGATCGACAGCGAGACTCGGAAGGCGTTCTTAAAAGGGCTGAATGACATTCTTCAGCAATCCACCTTTGCCATTATTTCGCATGTCGTTGAGAAAGGCGACAAATCCGTCAGTGACGACCACCTCTACCACCAAGCCATGGGGTATTGTTTGCGCAGCCTTGAAGCCAAGTTATTAGGTTTCCAGGGCAAAGAAAAATCTCTCACTCATGTCGTCTTTGAGAGGCGAGGAAAACGTGAGGACTCTGAGCTGGAACTCGAATTTCGCCGTGTTTGTGACGGAGAAAACGAGGAGGAAAAGAAATATCCTTTCGAGCCTGTCTTCGCTTCAAAGAGGGCTAACTCAACTGGCCTTCAGTTGGCAGATCTTGTTGCGAGACCTATTGGACTCAATCACTTTCGACCAGAGCAAAGGAACCGAGCTTACCAAATTCTCGCCTCGAAGGATCTTATTCCAACCTACAGCCAAGGGGAATTCCGACTCACGGAAAGTAACTTTGCCCCGCAGGCCAGAAATTCTAAAAAACAAAAGGCCCCTGGGATTCCCCGAGAGCCTGATGCCGGCTGAGATTCCCCAACCCAGTGCTACGATGTTCTATTTATACGCCCAAATCAATTCAAATTACGCAGTTTCGCGTAACGACGCGCCCGTGGAACGGTTTGCGGTAGGTGATCCGCCGCAGGAGGTTCTGGATCGCATCGCTAAGCTCGATGAGGAGATTGTGCTAGGGGTCAAGGAACTGGAGGGGATGTTGAAGTGAGCCTTCCCATGGTAGCTCTTGGGGAAGTCGTCGAGTTTTTGGACTCCCAGAGGCGACCCGTAAAAGCATCGGATAGAGTAGAGGGCGAATACCCCTACTATGGAGCGAACGGGCAACAGGGAACTATTGATGGATTCCTGTTCGATGAACCGCTCGTGCTACTAGCGGAGGACGGTGGTCATTTTGATAATCCAATGCGGGGAATTGCCTACAAAATTTCGGGAAAATCGTGGGTCAACAACCATGCTCATGTATTGCGTCCCACCGATAGGATCGACTTAGACTTTCTGTGTCGAGCTATCGAGAACCGCGATGTCACTCCTCAGATCACGGGATCGACGCGGGCGAAGCTTACGAAGAAGGGTGCATCTAGAATCAAAATCCCCCTCCCCCCCCTCCCCGAACAGAAGCGGATCGCCGCCATCCTCGACGCGGCGGACGTACTCCGCGCCAAGCGGCGGAAGACCATCGAAGAACTCGACACCTTCCTCCAATCCGTCTTCCTCGATATGTTCGGTGACCCCGTGACGAATCCGAAGGGGTGGGACATCGAAGAACTCGGCTCATTGATCACCGTTGGCCCACAGAACGGGCTATACAAACCAGCCAAGCTATACGGTGAGGGAACTCGGATTGTGCGGATCGACGGCTTCTACCACGGGAGCCTAGTTGACCAAACGCTATTGAAGCGGGTGAGACTGATTGAAGACGAAATTTCCCGCTACCGACTGTCCGAGGGGGACATCTTGGTAAACCGAGTAAACAGCAGGGAGTATTTGGGAAAGTGTGCGCTCATCCCCCTCCTTGATGAACCCACCGTCTTTGAGTCCAATATGATGAGGCTTCACCTCAACGGGGAGACAACTGACCCAACCTATGCGGTGTTCGCGCTTCAATCGACGTCTGTTCGGCACCAGATTCTTACCTCGGCGAAGGACGCGGTGAACCAGTCCAGCATAAACCAAGGCGATGTGAAAGGGCTTCAAATTCCGGTTCCACCCGTTGCCGAACAAAGAAAATTTTCCTCCATAGCGACTGCTGTTGGCGAGACTGCGGCGAAGCACGAAGCCCACCTCACCGAACTCGACACCCTCTTCGCCTCCCTCCAGTCCCGCGCCTTCCTAGGCGAACTCTAACCCCCAGCATGAATATCTCCCCAAACTTCCGGTTCCTCGCCAAGGAGTTCCCCAGCGAGGCAAAGGCGGCGACCACCGCCGAGGGTCATGCCGCCACCGATCCGAGGGGGAGTCTAGTTTGTTGTTGCCGCACCTCGAAGAAACTCGTCTATCGCATTTACCCCACAAACGTTACGCTAAGCAAAACCGTCTTTCAGTGATGCCAAGCCCAATACCAGTCGAAATTGTCGAGATTCATGGCAGGTCGAAGACGGGCTACTCCGCTCAGCCCTTTCTGTGCACAGGGGAGGATGGTCGCACTTACTTTGTGAAGTTGGGTAACGCGACTTACCGGGGTCTGATGTGTGAATGGGTGGCGGGAAGACTTGCCCAAAAAATGGGCCTGCCAATCGCCGAATTTTCTTTGGTCTCGGTCTCCCCCTCGTTGCACAGGGCTCTCCCCCTTGAGCTTCGTGAGATCGGACATGGAGTTGGCTTCGGGTCTGTAGCGGCTCCAGCGGGAGCTTGTGATTGCACGATGGGAATGGTGCGCAAGCTCCGAGAGAACGGTCGGCACAATTCGCTCTTCAAAGACCTACTTGCCTTTGACCTGTGGATTCGCAATGAAGACCGCAAGCTCGGTGATAAAGGAGGCAACCCGAATGCGCTGACTCTTCTCGGACTGGATGGCGAAGTCGATTGGTGCCTGATCGACCACGATTCCGCCTTCGATCCAAATTTCGATGAAGGCAGATATTTCTGCGACCACCTTGCCGCAGAAACGCTCACAGCCCTGTGGAATGTCACTGCTTGGAGAGACAAGGCGGAGTCGGCAAAGAACTGCCTTGACCAGATCTGGGATGAACTCCCCGAAGAGTGGCTGGTCGATTCCTATGGTGACCCACGTCTAGGGTTGAATCTCAGTGAGGTCGAGACGATCTTAAGTCTACCCTTTAAGCAAGAATCCACATTCTGGAATCAACTCCTTCCATGAAGAAAACCGCTTTGCGCTACGCGACCATCGAGGTGCGGCCTTACCCTGAGGTGGGCGAGTTCCTCGTGGTGGGCATTCTTGCGGTCGGCCAAGACGGCAGGGTGCGCGGACAAGTACTGCCGGCAACCAAGACTGGGCGATTGGGCAATTGCTTTCCAGAAATTGATCGAGCAGTCTTTGTTCGGATTCTTCAGCAGACCAAGAGCGAGCTCCAACAACTCGTCAAACAGTACGAAGCCCCACTTTGCGAGTCGCTCCTTAAGGAGACGGATTGGGAAACCATCTTTCACGTCCTATCGCAGCCACGAGGGGGAATGCTACAGATTCGCCGTCGAGGTGCGGCGGTCACTGACGATCTCCCAACTTGGGTAAAGAACGCTTATGAGCGCTTCGTTCTTCGGGCCACTCTTCAAGCCAAATTGGGTGGTGAGCCAGGACTCACAAAGCGAGTGAAGGCTTTGATCCACGAGTGGGATCTGGACACTCGATATCTGATGAGGAAGAAGGTAGGAAACCAGAGCTACCACGTTCAGTTCCCGTTTGTTGAGATGGGCAGGAGATTTCCCGGGGCCGAGCCCGAAGCTGGGTTCTTCCTGCCAAACCGAGCCATCAAACCCCTCCACTTGGGACAGGACACTCCAACGAAAATTCAGGAGCATGGTGATGCGTGGCTCATGAAAGTCCGTCGGCTCGAGGAAAAGAACCTCCGGCCAGAAACTCTCGTATTCCCCCTTGAGCTTCCCGATGGTGATGGCAATGATCGCGCTGATGTCGCCTACAGTCTTCGCGAAGATTTCGTCCGTGAGGGCGTCGAGATCGTGGGTATGGAGGACGAGGCTCGCCTTCGTAACCTGCTTTTATAGACACACGAGCAGGTCAGCATGGACATCTCCCCCAACTTCCAGTTCCTCGCCAAGGAGTTCCCCAACGAGGCGAAGGCGGTGACCACCGCCGAGGGTCATGCCACCACCGATCCGAGGGGGAGCCTGTTCCATCGCCGCCATGCCTAAGTCTCCGAGAATTCCTGTTCAGAAGGAAGATGTTTTCAACAGGACGGGGCTTCCGCTACCCGCATTCCATCCTTCGATTCCGCCTGCCCGCCCCTCCCACACTAGGGTTATCAAGAAGGCGATGGCAGGAGATGCGCCGAAGGACTTTCTGAGTATTTATGAATATGGTGATGGCAGACGGAAGTCGGTAGGGAACTGGCCGAGCTACATCGCCAAGGTTGGCAAAAAATGGTATCCGAACGAATCAATTACTGAACACCTTCTTACACGAATTGGCCAGTAGGTTGGAATGGATATCGCTGACTCACGGTTGATGACGGTTCGGGGTCAGCTTCGTTTTCTGAGTCGTTTGCAATCGTCTAACCCCCGCAGTTAGTAGGGGTGCCTCCGGGTTGCGTTACCTGGGGTTTCTGCAAGTGCTACGAATCGAACTTCGACCGTAGCCATTCGTAGACAGCTTTCTGCTCATCGATTCCTGCGCGTCGAATCTGAGTTAGCAGCCATATTCTCTCCGGCTTCTCCAGAGTCCGATTCTTTGCCCCCTGATTACAGGTAGAACACAGTGCCCGCAAATTGGTAAGTTCGTCCTTCCCCCCTAAACTCTTGTCTTTGATGTGACCGATATGGAGCCTAACCTTCCTGCCCGTGGCGGGATCAACATCGCCGGGTGTTAGACCACACATCTGACATGTGAACCCATTGCGATCCAACACCTGTGCCCGAATCCTTGCGGACATTGAGCGAGCAAAGGAGACATCGGGTTTGTCAGGTGGCATCTTGTCCAAGAGGTATTCCCCGGGCTTTAGGTTTTCCCGGTCATGGTGGGTCAGTATGGGCCATCCCTTTTCCTCCCGTAGTTCACGCACACGTCTCGCGTATGAGTTTATCTTCGCTACGTCCCTAATCTCATCCGATTTGAGAACCTTGCCGATATTGGCTAGAAACAACTTCTGGATTCGCTTAGAGGCAGACATTTTCCAACTTCAATTGCTCGGACTTTCGTTTTCCTTTGAGAAGATATCGCCCGACGAGTTCCGTGTAAGCCGGGGGGATGGACTCGTTGATTTCCTTTTTGGTCATCCAGTCAATCCCCATCGCATCTTGGGCGGCGCCGATGCTACAGTTCCCACCACCATTCACCGAAACAAAATCCTTCATTTCATCGGTCTTTCCGTAGTGGGACTTTCGTTTGTCCAACGTGTGACAGAGAGGGTGTTTTCCGTGGGGGGGAACTGCGATCTCCATGTTCGATTCAAAGAGACGATGCCGGATGACTCGCAGTTCCGGGAACATCGTTCCACAAAGAATTATGGGATCGACAAGAGGTGCCCCCACAACGTTTTCTATCGAGTAGGGTTTGCCGGTCGATATCAAGAGTTCCCGGACGGGATCAACCAGCCTTGGCCACTTGTGCCCCATCCCTGTCCTCTTCGCGAGATTTGAGTAGGATTGGCACGGCGGCGATGCATGGATCGCATCAAAGGATTCGACAAATGAACGATCCAACTCAAGCGCATCTGCCTGAATGAACTCGAACGGATAGCGAGGCTGAGGATTGATATCGACCCCAACGACCTCGAATCCAGCTTGGGTGAAACCCATACTAGCCCCACCGGCACAGCAGAAGAGATCAAGGAGACGAGGTTTTGGCATGGCATCAACCACCATTATTTTGAACAGTAGTCAAGGACATGATATTCTCATCTCCGACTTTGAAGCCAGTGGGAAATTTCACCCCCGGTAAAAAGTGCCCCCCGAGAGAGACACCTCTCGCTCCAAGGAGAGCGCCGTCGGAATTTCGACCCTGCTGGAGTGGGCGGTCATCATCCCGGCATTTGCCCCCGGAAATTCTACCGTCTTCCACACACGGGCATCCGTCATCGACTTTCAATCCGGTTGAAAAACTGACCATCCCGGGCTATAAAGATGGAGTTCTCGGCGTGGGATGTGGGTCGGGCCCCCGATACCACAGAATGCCCACAAACCGCATGGGAAGTGACGCGCAACACGCTCCAGCACCCAACGGTGCCCCTTGAGGACTCGACCCTGTAGATGACTGAGAATCAGAGGCTTACCCAAGCGTCCGGTGAAACGGATCAGAACCTCGATTCCCTCAGATCTACTCCCGAACGAAGCGTCCTACTAGTCTGCGCTACGTCCAGCATTTCTTCCCGCTCCTTTCCCACTTCCCGCTCAAGATCAGCCCCCAAGCTGTTCAAGCGCCCATCATTGGGAAAGATCAGATTTGGCAAGAGAACCCCAGACATACGTGGTAGGGTTTCCGCGCATCTGTCCGAGCGCCTTTTCCCCCTTTGCCACCGTGTGAAGGAAGCGCTCTACCCCTGAGCTAATCGCGCATGAAATTCAGAAGACCGCACCATTGCAGGGATCGGGGGCAATTCAACTCGGAAGTCCCACAGCCCATGTCGGCAATACCCACCGCATTCCCACATCAGTTGGCTGTGATCGGGGCAGTCATCACCCTCTTCCGAGTGCCTGCACTTTTTGTTGGCAGCACAACGCGAACCGTCGACGGTGGAGTGTGGCATATATAGGCAGGCATAACAGTCTCGTGATCCTACGAGAGTCCGATATTGGGCCGATTCTCGATGGGGGGGAGTCGCATGGTGAGATCTTGCTGCCAGAACGCTACATCGATCGCTCATTGGAGCTCGAGCCTGGAGATGAGATTGACGTCTTCATCTACTGTGATTCCGAAGATCGAGTCATTGCGACCACCGAGTGTCCGAAGGCTGAGATCGGTGACTTCGCAGCGTTGGAGGTCAAGGACGTGACCCGAATTGGCGCATTCTTGGATTGGGGGTTACCGAAGGATCTTTTGCTGCCCCACGCTAACCAGAAAGGCCGGCTGGAACGGGGTGATCGTGTGGTGGTTAAGGTGCTTTACGATCATGCCAGTGGCCGTCTCTACGCGACTCAACGCCTGCGGCCAGAGCGCGAGGCTGGATCGCCGGAATATCAGCCTGGTCAGAAGGTCAGTGGTCTTGTCGCGACGCAGAGTGAGATGGGGTGGACGGTGGTTGTTGATGGCACGCACATCGGGCTGCTGTTCCACAATGAAGTGTTTCGTGAACTTCGGGAAGGCGACCGGATCGAGTGTTATGTGCGCGAAATCAGAGATGAGGACGAGCGCATTGATCTGAGTTTAGAGCCGCTCGGCTATGCGCGAATTCCACCACTTCGGAACCGCGTTCACGATGCTGTCAAAGCAACCGGTGATGGGTTTCTGCCCTTGCATGACAAAAGTTCTCCAGAGGCAATTCAGCGGGCCTTCGATTGCAGTAAGAAGAATTTTAAGAAAGCGATCGGAGCACTCTATCGGGATGGCGTGATCCGGATCGAAGCGGATGGGATCCGATTGGTCGAAAGTCGCTAAGAACGGCGTCAGGCTTGTCTACGGAGTAGTTAACAAGACGACCCGCTTTGCTCTCATCGAAATCCACCTCACGACAGCGACCTGCTTCGCCACCTCGGCGCCGCCGGATTTGGCGTGTTGCTCGGTTTGGAATGTGGGCCGCCTTGGTTGGAGTCGCGCTGGCTGGGCTCGGCGTGTTATTGGTTCCGCTGCCGGAGGGCGTATCTTCGGATCCAGCGCCGACCACAGTGTTGCTTGATCGTCATGGTGAATCGATTGCTTGGTTGTCCGGTGATGATGGGATCTACGATCGGCGCTTGTCTTGGCCCGTTGAGCTCGATGCGATGGGTGAATATCTTCCCGAAGTGATCGTTGGTTTAGAAGATCACCGTTTTCACCGACACGCCGGAATTGATCCACATTCTATTGTGGGAAGCGCGAAACAAAACCTTTCGGCCGGGCGAATCATTTCTGGAGCTTCTACGATCACTCAACAGTTGGTAAAAATGAGTTATGGTCGCACTGGCAGACCATGGAGGGCTAAGATTTACGAAGCCGCGTCGGCAATCAAACTAGAGAGACATTTAGAGAAGGATGCAATCTTGCAGGCCTATCTCAATCGCTGTCACTACGGTAACCGTCTCTACGGTCCTCAAGCTGCGGCGGCAGTGTATTTTCGTAAACCGGCTCGGGAATTAACACTTCAAGAGTCAGTGTTTCTTGCGGGGCTTCCCCAGGCACCAACGCGGTTTAATCCTTGGTCGGGGCAACAGGCGTCGCTGGATCGTTACAGTCGTTCAGTTGACCGTCTAGAGGAGGTTGGCACAATCTCAACTGAGGATGCGAATCGGTGTCGTCGTTTTCCGCCGAGAATTCATCGCGGGCTGCCGCCGAGGAAGGCTCCCCACTTTGTTGATTACGTCCTCGCTCGCCACCCTGAGTTGTCCGGTGGCAATGCTCCAGGGCGTGTCAGAACAACACTCGATCTGAGGCTTCAGAATCGAATCGAAGATGCACTGATTCGCCACATTCGTGCTCTTCCTGGAAGTGATGTTCGCCATGGGAGCGCCTTGGTTCTCGATCATCGCGACGGTGGGATCAGAGCGATGGTCGGTGCTCCAGATCAGTTTGCACCCGGCGGTGCGGTCAATGGAACGACGTGCTTTCGAAGTTCGGGTTCGACCTTGAAGCCGTTTGTTTATTTGGATGCGATCTCTCAAGGTAAGTTAACGACCGCATCGATCCTTCCTGACACTCCTGATGCCAGTCGTCGAGCCTACGCCGACTATGATCCAAACAACTACGATACTCGGCATCACGGCCCAGTGAGATTGCGAAATGCATTGGGGAATTCACTCAATGTTCCGACCATTCACACACTTTCTCTGATCGGAGCGAGGGGGATGTTTGGTCGACTCGGTTCCGACTGGGGCATCGAATTCGCACGACCGTTTTCGGCGTATGGCGCGGGAATGGTTTTGGGTAATGCGGAGGTTCGGATGGTTGATCTGGTGGCAGCCTACGGGGCGATTGCTCGTGGCGGTTCAAGGATTGAGCCTCGCGCCTTGGACACGGCCGAAGCCAAGGTTTCTAGAGCCTGTGATCCTGCACCTGCTGCGATTATTAGCGATGTTCTGTGCGATAACGCCGCTCGCCTTCTAACCTTCGGGCATGTTTCGCCACTTCATATCGAAGGCGTCAGGGTCGCTGCGAAGACTGGGACGAGTAGTGCCTTCCGAGATGCTTGGACCGTCGGCTTTACCGGAGAGCACAGTTTTGCTGTCTGGGTCGGTAATATGGATGGCAAACCGATGGATGAGATCTCATCGATCAATGGTGCTGCGCCTGTGTGGCGAAGTGTTGCCGATATGCTCCTCGAGACCGACACTGGTGTTCCTGAACCCGATCGAGAAGTGTTGCCCTTAGAGCGCGTAGAAGTGTGTGGGCTCACTGGACTCCTGCCCGACGATCCTGAGTTGAGCACTGAGCGGGTGGGGGAGTGGTTTTTGCGTGGGACCGCTCCGACAGAATTCGCTTCAACGATGTTAGACAAGGCGGCCTCTGGAAAAGTCCGCCCGCTACTTGATGATTCCTATGCGAATTGGTGTGCATCCGATTGGAATTACCTCAATGCAGTGACGCGTTCTGGCGGTGATGCTGATAGTCTTGGGCGCAGCCTTCAGATTGCGTTCCCGACCTCAGGATCGGTGTTCTTGGTTGACCGATCTCTACCGATGAACAAGCAACACCTTCGCCTTCGGGCGACGTTTATCGGTGATGTTCAGGGCGAAGTGGGTGGGGTAGACCGGCAGCGAGAGGTGCGCTGGGAGGTCAATGGATCGGCCCTGGAATCTGATCGCTGGCTTTTGGAGGTTGGGACGCACTCCATCGTTGCTATCGGCACGCGTGGAGGTCGTGCTGAAGTTGACATTGAGGTTCGGTGAGATCTCTGCGGAAGGTCTGTGTTTGACTCCCGAGAAGTCGCTACTAAGCCTTCTTCTTTACTGTTCTTTTTTTCGAGGACTTTTTGCTCATTAGCGACTCCACATTCTTGATCATTGCAGTGGCGACATCGATCCCAGTCGCAGTTTCAATTCCTTCTAGACCGGGGGAAGAGTTAACCTCCAGAATGCGTGGACCAGAGTCCGATCGGATAATGTCGACGCCGGCTACATCGAGACTAAGTTCCTTGCTCGCTTTGACGGCAATCTTGCGTTCTTCGGGAGTGATCTTAACCGTATCGACCGTAGCTCCGAGGTGAACGTTGGCGCGGAATTCCCCTGGGGGAGCTGTCCGGCGCATTGACGCGATCACCTTGCCGCCGACAACAAAAAGCCTCAGATCCGTTCCGTTGGCATCCTTGATGAACTCTTGAACTAAGATATTCGCGTTGAGGCTCTTGAAGGCGTTAATTACCGATTCAGCTGCTTTTTTTGTTTCTGCTAAGACCACTCCTTTGCCTTGAGTGCCTTCGAGAAGTTTGACGATCACTGGCGCTCCTCCTGCTCCGTCGATCAGATCTTCGGTATCGTGAGGAGAGTTCGCGAAACCTGTTGTCGGGATCGGCAGATCTTTGGAGGTTAACAGCTGAAGGGAGTGAAGCTTGTCGCGGGAACTGGCAATCGCTTCGGCGGAATTTTGTACAGGGATTCCTAGGGCCTGAAATTGGCGGACGACGGCGCAGCCGTAAAATGTCAGGCTCGGACGGATCCGTGGGATCACGGCATCAATGTCCCCCAAGGTGTCGCCGTTCCTGTTGTAGAGATAGGTGCCATCTTTACCGATTACCATATGGCAGTTGGCGACGTTGACGAAAACCATCTTGTGTCCTGCTGCTCGTCCAGCTTCCATGAGCCTCTTGTTGGAGTAGAGGGCTGGATTGGAAGCCAAGACGGCGATCCGGAGACCGGTTCGTTCCGGAACTTCGACGTTGTAGAGAGCCATGGGATTAACAAACCCGTCAGCCCCCATGGCCAGAGACATGCCGGGATTGATCAGAAGTCGGCCCTCCATGGCTTCCCGGCCGAGCAGCATTCGGTAGCCCATTGAATCTCGATTCGCCAAGGTGAGTTCGATCGGCCATTCCATGTCTCCTAGGACAAGTCGAGTTTCGATGACGTATCGTCGTTCGGAACTTCCGCTCGAACTTTTTACACTCCGGCGAGCTTTCACGCGGGCCGAGCAGGTAACTACGGTTTTTAGGTCGTCCTGGAGTGGATGGACATCGAAAGTGACCCACGGAACGCCAGATCGCTTGGTCGTCTTGATATTGAAAGCATGGAGCGCGCTGGTCTTGGCTCCCGAATCGACTCTCGCCTTGAGCGCGGGCAGACCAATGTCGGGAATGGAGCACCATTCCTCGCTCCCAATCATCGGTAGGGACAGGTGCCCTAGATTCGGCGTATGTCCGTTTCCGGATCCTTCAATACTCATGGTATCGAAGCTATCGGACTTCTCAGCTAGTTCTAGGAGAGATTCCTAAGCTACTTCGTGACGGACGAGCAACGTTGCCTATTTCTATCCCAGTAATTCCCCCAATTTTTCAGCGGATTGATCGTTCAAGACGCTTGGGACTAATGAAAGCTCTAGCCTATGCCGCTTCTTGATCTCCTGATGGCGGAGGATCTTGCTGACGCTGGCGGATGAACATGTGCACTAGCTGACGAGCTTTGGCCAAACCTTCAGGGGATAGGGTCATGTCCTTGGAGTCTCTGGTTGGTGAGCTCAGGAATTGGCGTTCCCGAAGACCGGCAACCGCGGAGGTAATGTGCGCGACACGCGGCCGACCTGCGGCTTCGATGGTGTCGTTGATATCGCGGTTGTTGAAGGTGTCCTGGCCATATTCCCGACTCAAGATCACCGCTGCGAGAAGCGACTGGTCTGGAAGGTTGGGGTGGAATTGATCTTCGTCGCCCAGAATCTGCAAGGCTTGGTTGGCCAAGCTGTCTGATCGAGTTTGAGACAGGCCCGAGCCTAGCTCATCTGAGGTCATACCAGCCTGATTGCGGGCAAACCCAAGGGCGACCGAAAGACACTGCTGCATCTGCTCAAGATCACTCAAGCTATGCTCAGGAAGGGCTTTTGCCCAGTTATTGATGTCGATTCTCGCCATCTTCAGTGGGCACCATACCAAATTTTTTCTCAAAGCGCAACTTGGCTCTTGAGTAATTGAGGAAAATATGAGATGATGGGTGGCGTTGATACTGTTAATGAGTCCAAATTGAGAGGTCTCCTCGGCGGGTCTGCCAATAGGATACAATATTTACTCAAATATCGCTGCGAAAACTTGAGTTTAAACTGAGAGCACTGATGAAAAGAGAATTCGAAACCGTCACAGTCACCGATCTTAGCGAATTTGCTAAGGAAGTCGTTCCGCGTTTAGGCCCAAACCGGCAGCCGATTTATCGCGGCCAGGAGAGCGTAGACTGGGCATTGAGACCTGGCCTTTATCGGGAAGATCTCAACATGTCTGGGTTTGATGAGTGGCCAGAGATCGAGGCCGACTTGATTCAGAAGCTGAAGACTCGAGGTGAGACCGATTTGGGTTATCGCCCTGAGACTGAGCTAGAGTGGATGGCTGCAGCTCAGCACATCGGAATGCCGACTCGGCTGACTGCTTGGACACCGAATCCTCTGGTCGGATTGTATTTTGCGATTCGGGCTACAGCTTCGGTAAGTGGGGATGCGGTGGTTTGGAGAATGATGCCGGAAGAAGATGCAGATTTAGTCATCGCCCACGATCACGAAAACGTTCCGACTCAGCCGAAGGTTTTTTTCCCAAAACTTCCGACGGAGGAAATGCGGGCTCAACGCGTATGCTTCGTGTCGCATCCACTGCCCAGTGGTCCTGATAAGCAGGCGGCTTCGCTGGAGACTGTTTATGAGCGCGGTGTTGGACGCATTCATCTCTGCCAGATCGTCATTCCTGAAGGCGCCAAAATGGCTCTTCGTCGTGAGCTTGCTGCTCATGGAGTGGACGCCTACACGGTTTCGCCGACTGCAGCGGGACGCGCTCAGCAAATTCGTGATGAGATTGGCATGGTGACGGATCGTTACGATTGGGTCTTTGACCAATAGCGGGTTGCGGGTGATTGGTGGCTAGCCATGTGCGGTTCGCGCGATTGGCTGCCTGCTGATGACTACCACAACTGACAAGACTTCCGGCTTTTCCGCTCCAACCTCCACGGGAGGAATCCCAGCGGTTTTGCCTTACGGGCTAGCGCGCGCGCTGCTTTTCCGGCTCGATGCTGAGCGAGCTCACCATCTGAGTATGGCTGGACTCCGGCTTCTCGGAAAGGCCGGGCTGGGTGGTTTGGCAGCGCCGGCTGCGGTTTATGCTCCGGTCGAGGTGATGGGGATTCAGTTCCCGAATCAGATCGGCTTAGCGGCAGGTCTCGACAAGGAAGCGAGCTGCGTCGATGGCCTCGCTCAGTTGGGTTTCGGTTCGATTGAAGTCGGAACGCTCACTCCGCGACCCCAACCCGGGAACCCGCTACCGAGACTTTTCCGGCTGAAACGCCACGAAGCGATCATTAATCGCATGGGGTTTAACAACCCGGGAATCGTCGCCGGTCTAGCCAATCTCCGCCAACGAACTTGGCGTGGCCCCGTCGGGATCAACATCGGGAAAAACTTCGATACGCCAAACGAGCAGGCAGCCGATGACTATTTGCGCTGTTTGGAAGCGGCCTATGACGATGCCGATTACATCGCTGCCAATTTGAGTTCGCCTAACACCAAAGGGCTCCGCGACTTGCAATCAGGAGATTCGCTCGCCGGGCTGGTTCGCGCACTCATTCAGCGTCGAGATGAATTGGCCAAAGCGACCGGTCGCCGTGTTCCGGTAGCGATTAAATTAGCTCCAGACATTGAAGATGGAGCGCTCGCAGACACCGGGAGGCAGCTAGTCGATTTGGGTGCAGACGCGATCATCGCGACCAATACTACCATCGACAGAGCCGCAGTCGCCGGTCATCCGTTCTCTGAAGAAGCCGGTGGGCTGAGTGGCCGCCCGGTCACCGATCGATCAACGCAGTGTGTCGGGATTTTAGCCGATGCGGTTGACGGAGCCGTCCCGATTATTGGAGTGGGCGGGATTTTCTCTGGCGAAGACGCGAGGCGGAAAGCCGAAGCCGGAGCGGCTCTAGTGCAGATCTACACCGGGTTCGTCTACCGCGGGCCAGCATTGGTTCGCGAGGTTGCCGAGGCGTTAGCCAGTTAGTGAAAATCACTTAACGAGTAGCTACCCAATTTTCCGCAACGCCTGAACCCGTTCCAGCACAGGCGGGTGCGAGTGGAACAGGAATACATAAAGCGGGTGTGGAGTCAGATTAGACAGGTTCTTTTTACTCAGCTTCTTCAGCGCTGAAATCAGTGAACCGCCGTTTCCGGTTTTTTCGGCCGCGTAGGCATCAGCTTCAAACTCGTGTTTCCGGCTCAGCACTGAACTGATCACAGAGGTGATTCGGCCGATTGGCTTAAATAGAATCCCGAAGAACAGGAAGCTCATAAAGACGCGGGGCGTTTCGAGCCCAAAGGCCGCAGAAAGGTCGGAATTCTTGAGGAAAAGGCTGAGTAGGAAGAACATCAGAGCGATGCTAGCAAACCCGACCACCATCATTTTGATGATATGGCGCAGGCGGAAGTGGCCGATCTCGTGGGCAAGAACGGCCACCAATTCGTCCCGGGTTTGGCTTTCGACCAGAGTGTCGTAGAGAGCGATCTTCTTGTTCTTTCCGAACCCGCTAAAAAACGCGTTCGATTTGGCAGAGCGTCGAGACCCATCCATGACCGAAATTTCGGTGAGTGGGAATTCACAACGTTCAGCCATCGCATTGATGTCCTTCTTTAACTCCTCGTCCTCCAGCGGCTCAAATTTGTTATAGAGTGGCATAATGTATTTCGGGGCGATGAACTGAACGATCAGCATGAATATCACAACGGCTGCCCAAGCCATCATCCAGGCATTGTCAAATCGACCGAATAGCCAGAGCAGTAGAGCGATGATTGGCAGTCCGAGTAGGGCTCCGAGGCCGAGATTTTTGATGTGGTCGAGAACGAAGGTCTTTGGAGTCGTTTTGTTAAATCCGTATTTCTCCTCAATGACGAAGGTGTCGTAGATCTCGAAAGGGATGCCAATCAGCGTCTGAGCTAAGGTCAGGAAGGCGAAGACGATCAGTCCAGTGACCACCGGCCCGTGACCGAAACCTTCTGCCCAGTTGCACATCCAAGCGAATCCTCCGCACAACCAGAACGCGATGAAAAGGATGAGTCCGAACGTGTCTTGAAAAATTTCGAATCGGCTCCCTTCCTTCGAATAGGCGATGTTTTTACTGTATTCACCGGCATCGAAGGTGTCATTGAACTCCTCCGGCAGATCGCCATCGGCGTGGGCGCGGTTGAGCAATACGGCAACTAGATCAAACAAATAGAAGCCGACGACAATCGCGAAGATGGCGTAGAAGAAGGCGTTGTGTTCGGGCATTTCTGGACGTTAGCACCTTCTTCGAAACTGTCCTTAGAAACCCTGCCCAAGTATGAAAATTTGGATGCTACCAACCATTTGAGTTCGCATGCGATGGGTGGCGGACGATGACTTGCTCGTTACCAAATGGGCGGTTGAGAAATCGTCGAAATTCTAGATGATCTCGTTGTCTCTCGGAGGTAGCCTTGTCGCCCATGGATTTCAAAGCCATTCATTACCCCACATTTCTGCTCCCTCTGATCGGCTCGTTGGTGTTCGGTCAGGCGGTTGTCGCTCAGGACGTCTCGCCGGAAGAGCTTCTTAAGCAGTCGACTCCTGCCGCTTCAGAAACTGGCACAGTCATCGAGGAGCAAGCGGCGGAGCCAGTCGATGCGGTCGAACCGGAAGCTCCCGTGATCATTGCTCCTCCATCCAACCCGATTGAAGCGCTTATTCGCCAGCGCGCTGAAGCTCTCGACAAGCTCGAAGCTGATCGCAATACGTCGTTCCGGCAGCGTGCAGAGCTTATCGTCGGACGCGAAACTGCATTGGTCGAACGCGAGAAAGTGGTCGCCAATCGCGAGGCGCAACTCAATGCCCGCGACGCCGCTTTGGCCAAGCGCGAAGCTGCGCTGACTGCGCGCGAAACATTAGTCGCGGCTCGGGAAAACCTCATGGGGGTTCAAGAGAGCGCTGCCATCGTCAAGAAACCGAAGTGGCCAGCGCCATCAATCGTCGGAAAATACTGCTGTGTGATTGATGCCGTGACCGGGACTGTCTTGTTTGAGAAAGCAGGTCAGACGGAAACGGCCGTCGCGAGCACCCAGAAGCTTATGACAGCGCTGATCGTGATTGAGGCTGGGGACTTGGACACTGAAGTCGTGATCGAAGCGGAAGACACTCGAGTCGAGCCGACCATTATAGGCGTCAAGGCGGGTCAAAAATACACGCGCCGCGAGTTGGTGAAGGCGCTGCTTGTACGCAGTGGAAATGACATCGCTAAGGCCTTAGCTCGGGACAATGCTGGGAGCGTCGATGCGTTTGCTGTGAAGATGAATGCCCGCGCTCTTACCCTCGGGATGACCAATTCCAATTTCATGAATCCTCACGGCTTGACCGAGAAAGGACAGCACTCGACCGCTCGCGATATGGCGCTCCTCGCCCGGGCTTGTTACGCGATTCCGTTTGTTCGCGAATGCGTTTCAACGAAGCAGGACACCTTCACCTTCAATGATGGATCGACCCGAACTCTGGTGAATACAAACAAAGTCCTCAGCCGCTATTCCGCCTGCAATGGAATGAAAACCGGCTACACCAGCGCTAGTGGAAATTGCCTTGTTTCAAGTGCGGAACAGGATGGACGGGCTCGGATCGTTGTCGTGCTAGGAAGCAATGGAACTTGGATCTGGAAGGATAGCCAAGTCTTGCTCGAATGGGCGATCAAGTCCTGAGGAACCCTGCTTCGGTTTACGGGGTAGCCATGGGGGGCAAGTTATTTGCTCGCATTCCTCAGGCTAAGTAGCCCATCGGTTCCGATAGGATCGTCGATCCCAGAGGCTGGGGCATAGACGACAATCAACCAATCTCGGTTCTCGGTTGAGTCGAGGTGATTGACAATATGTCCCCAAGAGAACTGTGTTTTCCCGCCCAATTGGCGGTTGATCAGCCCGTCATGGTAGGCTCGCCGCTCGCTATCTTCGCTGACGTTGCGGTAGAACGAATGTTCGTGGGAAAAGAGAACGAGGCGGATCCGATCGTCTGGATCGAGCACGAGTTCAGTTTCGAAATCGCCTTCGCTAGCATCCGAAAGGATTCCCAGAATGGCGCGACTCCAGGGTGTTCTCTTTAGAAGGCGATACTCGATTCCTGATTCGATCTCTGGAGCCAATCCGCCCGGTTCGATTTCGACATGGGAGTTGGTTAAGTTGATGGCACCTGTCCTTTGGTCAATCACGGCTCACTTCCCTCCGTGTGATCGCTATCATACCGAACATGAGATAAATAGAGGGATTATTGGTCATTCGACTCTTGGCGTCCCCGCCCTCCTCTGAATCCGTCCAATGGATTTGGGGCAGCCTTTTCGCCCGTAGCTTCGCGCTCGATAGCTAGGACGTTGGCTCGATCAAAAAAAACTCCATAGCCGTTTTGGATAGCATTGTTCAAGCCCTCGGTATCGTAGGTTTCGGCGGCTAAAAGGAGGTTGTCAGCTGTCCCGATCCCGTCAGAATCACGATAAAGTTGGGCCATGTCCGAAATCCCGACCCGACCGCTGTGCACGGACTCTCGGAGGTTCGTCAATTGAACTTTCAGCTCCCCGGAGAAGGCTGACCTGAAGGCGTCACCAACCATTTTCTTTTGATCATCGTCGAGTTTGCGAAACAGATCCATTCTCTGTTGGAGGGCGGCTTGCTCTTCATTGCTAAGCCCCATCATGGTCATCATGAACTCGACCCGCTTCTCCATATTCGCGCGGTCGGCTTCGTTCCAATTTCGGCTCGGTTCAGACACGGCACGATCGTCATTTCCGTCCCAGCCCTCGGGTCGGTCTGTAGCGATTTCGTCCAGCTCTGGTGGAGCGGGCGTGACTTCAGCCGGGGCTGCCGTTTCGGTTTTTGGCGCGCGAGTAGAATAGTAAACTCCATACGCGGTGACTCCGAGCACCAGCAGCGCCAAAAAAAGATAAATCGGGAAGCGGGACCGGGGCTTCTGAGCGACGGACATAACCTGATTTATACCTGAAATTTCTGGGTTGGGCAATTAGGGAAGCTCTGATTAATTAGGCGATCTGGCATTGCCGTCCAGATTTTACCCAGTAACCAAGTTAGGAGTAGTTCGGCTGTAACCCAAAGGCTCAATTTTTCATCCAGCGCGCAGCGCTGCCAGACTTTACCTCAATTCCCAGCTTTGGGGCGGGTGGCTGAATTGATCAGACCTTCTTTAGTCTCCGTGAAATAGGAGACTCACCGTTTGCTTGAGGATTTCGCCGAGATCTTACCCGCGATATTCCGGCCACGAATCCAATTGAGGTACTTGTCGATTTCCGGATGAGCGAACAACGTCTGTTTGGTATCGAAATCGTGTTCCAAGTCTTTATTGGAAATCACGCTGTGCAGGTGGTTGTGGCAAGAGCGACAGATCCAGATCAGACTCGTTGTCATCTCTTCCCTGGTACGCTTCTTTCGAACACGTTTGTTGCGGTGTCGACTGCGGGGAATCAGATGGTGTTTTGTGAGCGGGAGTTCTTCTCGCAAACACATTTCGCAGGTCCCAGTCATCAGGCTACAAATTGCGGTTCGTCCAAGCTGTTTGTCAATCTGAACAAGACCGCTTGTCGCCACTGTAAGGTCTGAGAATTTTCTTTGCTGGGAAAACCTCTCACCGCAACGATAGTGCAGAAATGTTAGTCATCCTATCGATGGCAGTTCCCGACTGGATCCAAACGGTTCTCGACTGGGCGAATGCCCACCGTTCCTTGTTCGCATGGCTAGCAGGAATTTCGCTGATTCTTGGGATCGCCGGTCTCTGGCTAATTCCGATAGCGATCAATAGACTTCCGAGTAGCTATTTTTTCGAATTGGATCGAGTTGCGAGGGGCGAGTTGCCGCCCCCACCGCAGAGACTTGGACGGTTAATTCTTCAGAATTTCGCAGGGCTGTTAGTATTCCTCGCCGGCTCGATCATGCTGGCGATTCCCGGCCAGGGGCTTCTGACCATGTTCTTGGGGCTTTGTCTGATGTCATTTCCTGGGAAACGCAAAGTCATCCTTTCGATGGTTCGTCGACCGACGATCACGAAAGGTCTCAATTGGATCCGAAAGAAGGGCAAAGTGAAGTCTTTAGAGATTCCGGAGAAGTCATAAGGTCTCTATCATCAATTGACTAGCAGGGTGTAGAAAAAGTGGGCCCCGTCGCGGAGCCTCATGTGATCGAGGGTTAGGCGCGAGGATCAAGTGGATGAACATCCATGCGTGACGAGCAA
>ENA-ORXR01001286-ORXR01001286.1-marine-metagenome-genome-assembly--contig:-NODE-1286-length-27073-cov-21.675693_pt1 | contig 27073 bp, 15 predicted proteins | sample MGYA00237866_ERZ511479 | MGnify/ENA metagenome assembly ERZ511479 | reverse complement strand
AAAACAATGATTTATAAATATATTTTTCTGTCTCACTTGACAGCTAAAGCAGTCATTACGAGTTCGCGGTCAGCCTGTAAAGACAAAACGGTTATCCGTCTAAGTTTGCTTACGGGGCTTACTCGTCTGACGAATGTTGCTTTGAAGTGTAGTGATTTATTGTATAAAATATTCACTCTGAATAAAAGAATTCGTCTGACGAGTATGCTATTAGGCAAACTTAGACGGGTAGCCGACAAAACAAACCACAACACAACGACACCTCAACACCACAATACTTATCAAATGGAGAATATCATCAAACTTTTCCGGGTACTTGACCAATGGAAATGGCGATATGCACTTGCAGGATGTTTGCTCATTCTTGCTATGGTCGTATCCATGCTCGTTCCCAAAATCCTGCAAATGACCATCGACGGCGTGGTGCTTTTTGCCCTCGAAGGCGAAGCCACCACCAACAAGCCCGATGCGATTGTATCTTTTTTCTATAGCCTCATACCTGAAATTCGCAAAGACAATCTACTCACTTCATTGGCGTGGATTGGGCTTTTGTTCGTTGTGATTTCGGCGATACGTTCCGGTACACAATTTTTGTCGGGTGTCATTACGGCTGATAGTACAGAAAGGGCTATCAAACGACTACGCGATACGCTTTTTTCTCATATACAAGCAATGCCGGCGACTTATTTCGGCGAAGTTCCTTCCGGCGACCTCATCCAGCGTAGTACAGGTGATGTCGATACTGTGAAGGGATTTATCGGAAATCAGGTGGTGAGTGTCATTCGATTTACGGCGTTCTTTTTTGGGGCATTCTGGATGATGTATATTGTACATCCTGTGGCGGCGTTTATTGCAGTTTGTCTCGTTCCTGTTATCGCGGGTACGGCATTTTTATTTTTTATGAAAGAAAGAAAAATGTGGGAAGAACACGAAGCCGAACAAGACAAACTCACGGCAATTATCCAAGAAAATCTATCGGGCATCCGCGTAGTCAAGGCATTTGCGAATCAGGATTTTGAGATAGAAAAATTTAAACAGCAAAATGAAGCTAAATTAAAAATAGGTGTGCGTCAGGTGGATTTGCACACTTTTTTTTGGCCCCTGTCTGATTTTTTGGTGCATATTCAAATTGTACTTGGTATCGTTGGTAGTGCCTATTTTACCTTGACAGGCGCATTGACTATTGGCGAATTTACTGCCTTTTTTGCGTACTCCATTATGGTAGCTTGGCCTATGCGCGAGTCGGCGATGATCATGTCAAAAATGGGTATGGCGGCGGTAGCGATGGGACGTATTTCGCAAATTTTGGATGCCAAAGAAGAGGATTATTCGGGTAAAATAAATGACAAAACACAAGTCGTTCGCGGCGATATTGAGTTCCGTAATGTTAGTTTTAAATACAAAAAAGAAGACGACACTTACGCCTTGCGAAATGTCAGTTTCAAAATTCGTGCAGGAGAAAAAATTGCCTTTATGGGAGCGACGGGTTCCGGTAAATCAACGGTCATTGCCCTCCTCGCTCGCTTTTACGAACCGGACGAAGGAGAAATTTTACTCGACGGTCAACCGCTTCATTTTTACGAAAAACAATACCTCAGAAGTCGCTTAGGAATTGTACACCAAAAACCTTTTTTATTTTCCACTACGATTAAAAAAAATATCGCCTATACACGCCCACAAGCGCAAGAAGGGCTTGTATTGGATGCTGCAAAAGCTGCTGATGTAGAGACATTTATCGACAAAATGACTAAAGGTTACGATACGCTTGTCGGCGAAAAAGGCGTCACACTTTCCGGCGGACAAAAACAGCGTGTCGCCCTCGCGCGTACCCTCATGAGCGACCCTGATATTCTTGTTTTGGACGATGCGACTTCTGCCGTAGATACCGAAACAGAATACGACATTCAGCAAGCACTCCGCGAAAAAATGCGCGGAAAAACAAGCATCATCATCGCTCATCGCCTCACGGCGGTACAAGAGGCAGACCGCATCATCGTATTCGACACGGGCAGTATCGCGCAAATGGGTACGCACGATGAATTGTTGATACAAAAAGGTTTTTATAAAAAAATATACGACATCCAAGTGGCGGTAGAAGATGAGATACGTAAAACGATTTTGTAAATCGTCTGTGATAGATTTGTAGAGAAAATTCATGAATTTTCTCTACAAATCATGTTCTGTTCCAGTTTAAACTTAAACTTTCCCGATAGCTATACGGGATAAACTTCAACGTACAAATGCAAGACCAACAATTTACAAATAAAAAAGCGTTACTACCCTTCCTCAAACGGATGTTTGGTTATGCGATGCAATACAAACGCTGGTTTTACGGCTTTATGTTTTGGATAATGATAGTGGGTTTGGTGGATGCCGCTTACCCGCTCGTCTTACTTCAAATGATAGACGGCTACATGACCCCGCAAGTCGAGATTCTTCGACAAGGTGAAACCGTTGATTATCAGGGGATTTGGTACTACATCGGCTTATTTATGATACTCGGTGTGGTGCAGGCAACAGGCGTATTGTTCTTCGTGCGACAGGCGGGGCGCATCCGCGAATATATCGTGTATGACTTGCGGGAAGCCATGTTTCGTAAGCTACAAAAACTGTCTTTTTCCTTTTACGACAAATCGGCTTCGGGTTGGTTGCTCTCGCGCCTGACTTCGGATGTGGATCGCGTGGCGGAGGTCATTTCTTGGGGCTTGATTGATTGTTTGTGGGGCGTGACGATGGTGATTTTTTGTATGTCGGCGATGTTTATTTATAGTTGGAAATTAGCATTGATTGTATTGGTTTCCATTCCTTTAATGCTAATTGCTTCCGTCAAAATCAGGCTGCTCGTATTGCTATATTCCCGTAAAGCCCGAAAAATCAACAGCGAAATCACTGCCGGATACAATGAACATATCAACGGTGTCATGGTCAACAAAAGCACGGCGCAGGAAGCGCGTGTCGGTAGCGATTTTGGAGGTATGACGGGGTCGATGCGTCGCGTGTCGTATCGTGCGGCGTTTTATACGGCGGCGTATATTCCTGTGGTGATTATGATTGGCTCATTGGCGAGTGCATCTGTGGTGTTTTTTGGCGGAAATATGGCACTCGCATTGCCTACGGGTATTACGGTGGGCGTCTTGGCGGCAGCTTTTGACTACTCTACGCGAATATTTTGGCCCATTGTAGATATTTCGATGTTTTATGCGCGGGCGCAAGGCAGCCTTTCGGCAGGTGAGCGTATTTTTTCGCTGATTGATGAAGAAAATTTTATCAAAGAAAAAGAAAATATTGGTGATTATAGTCGTATAATCGGTGACATCGAATTTCGCGATTTATCATTTTATTATGAAAAAGAAAACCCCGTATTGGAGGACTTTAATTTGACGATAAAAGCGGGTCAATCCGTCGCGCTCGTAGGTGCTACGGGAGAAGGTAAATCTACGATTGCCAACCTCGTCTGCCGCTTCTACGAACCCACTGAAGGGCAGCTCTTAATCGACGGCACAGACTACCAAGACAGAACGCTCCACAGCCTCCGCGACCAACTCGGTGTAGTACTCCAAACGCCACATTTATTTTCCGGCACAATACGCGATAATATCATTTACGGAAATCATAAAGCTACTGATAATGAAATTATTAGCGTACTCAAACAAACAGGTGGTGAGGAATTTATTGAGATGTTAGAGGATAAAGTAGGGGAGGAGGGCAAGCAGCTTTCTTTGGGGCAAAAACAGTTGATTTCATTTGCTCGCGCCGTGCTTGCCGACCCGCGTATTTTCATTATGGATGAAGCGACTTCTTCGATTGATACATTGACCGAAGCAAGGATACAAAAAGGCATTGAACGGGTACTCGAAGGACGTACTTCTATCGTCATCGCGCACCGCTTGAGTACCATTCGGAATTGTGACCGCATTTTAGTCATTCAAAAAGGAAAAATTGCAGAAGATGGTTCGCATGAAATGTTGATGCAGCAGCGTGGGAAATATTTTGAATTATATACGCGGCAGTTGCGGGATGAGGCGGTTTTTGCCAATACTTAAATGCTGTAATGCTTAAATGAATTTCTCCATTACCGTATATGAACGCAGATTTTGAGGAAATATAGCGTAATGCCTCTGGCTTGCGTATGCGTATGGAACACGGATTTTGCGGATTTCGCAGATTTCGCAGATTTTTTATGGTTTACTGTCTTTTAAAATGATTAACTTTGAGCGCATTGAAAAATATTTTAAATCAACATATGCGTCAGTTTAATACCTCTGGTCCGAATATACCGGAAAAACATTATACCTTATTTCGTCCTGAATTGATGAAGAAGGGGGCAAGCCTTGTGCATGATAACCAATATTTTACGATTTGGGCACCACGACAGACGGGGAAGAGTACATATTTTTTATTGTTGCGAGAGGCTCTGGAAAAGCAAGGCTATAAAGTAGCATGGATAAATTTTGAGTCTTATTCTAATGCACCTATCCATAGTTTTCTAAATAAATTTGCGAGTAAATTGTATAAATTTTGGGATATTGACTTTACAGACACCAATATTCCTGATATTTTCACTGAAATCGAGAAGATTACAGATGAAAAGTTCGTATTGATTATAGATGAGGTCGAAGGTATCAATAAAGCCTATTTTAATGATTTTTTACATGAAATCAGAGGTGTTTACCATACGAGAGACAACCATGCTTTAAAAAGTGTGATTTTAGTGGGTGTGTCTAATATTACCGGGATTATTCAGGATAATGCCAGCCCTTTTAATATCACCAACAATTTAGAAATTCCCTTCTTTTCGGATGAAGAAACCTTTGAATTATTAGGACAACACGAAACCGAAACCGGACAATTATTTGACCAAAAAGTAAAAGAAAAAATCGTAGAAATCACTGCCAATCAACCCGGCTTAGTCAATGGCTTTGCTCGTAAGCTTGTTGTAGAATATACTGATAAAGAGGTGATTAAATATGAGGATTATATAGAAGTCGAGGATTGGTATATCAATCAGAGCATTGATAAAAACGTATCAAATATCGTTAATAAAGCCAAAAAACACCGTCGATTTGTAGAGCATTTATTATTTGCCGAAGATAAAGTTGAGTTTGAAATAGACCGACCTGCAATTAAAGAATTACATATCAACGGACTCATAAAACGAGACGAAAACGGACAGGTCATTTTTTGGGTGCCAATATACCAAAAGAAATTATATAAAACATTTTACCCCTACACCAATGGCGAAGGCAGCAGAATTGCCGGAACAATGCTTGCCCCTGCTTATCTGACCGAAAACGGCAGGATTGACTTCGATAAACTCATTGATAAATACAAAAAACACATCCAACTCCGCAGTTTTCGACCTTACAGGGAGAAAGATGAAAACGGCAATTTTAAATCCATTAAAGAAGCCGCAATGATTTACAGCTTCGAGACCTTTATCAGTATTTTTATACAAGAAATTGAAGGGAAAAGCTACCGCGAGGCTTTCGTATCATTGGGCAATAGCGACCTGATTATCAATGTAAAAGGCATAGAATACTTGATAGAAGCGAAAAAATATTACAGTCCGAACTCCTTCAAAAAAGGTAAAAAACAATTGGCGTATTACGCCAACCGAAAAGGCATTGAGGAGAGCGTATATATTGTTTTTATCAGTAATGAGATACAAATGGAAGGCATCGAAGAAGCCAAAGAAACCATTGACGGCGTAGAAGTGAAAACCTACCTGATTCGCTATGATGAAGCAACGGATTTTGGAGATGTAGCACAAACGTAGCGTAATGCCTCCGGCTTGTGGGTGTGTATGGAACACGGATGGCTCATGTAGGAAATTAGGTGGAATGTGCCCCCAAATTAATCGAATTTCTACAACAGAATAACCTGTGGAACAACGAATTTGAGGAACTTATTGCCGAATTAGAATTTTGTCATTTAAAAAAATAGGCAAGTCGAACAAAAACCTTTGATTTTTCCCAAAATTTAAGCGATATTTGACAATCGCAGAGAAAATTCACGAATTTTCTCCACATTTCAAAAAACAACAACACGACAACACAATAGCACCATAACACGAACCATGCGCGAAACAAAATTCATAGAGCAAAACAAAGAGAAGTGGACGGAATTTGAGACTTTATTGAAAGAAAAAGATAAAGACCCTGACCGCCTCAACAAACTCTTCGTAGAGATTACGGACGACCTTTCCTATTCCCGCACCTTTTATCCGAATCGCTCAGTACGATACTACCTTAATGGCTTGGCACAGAGCCTGTTCCATAGTATTTATAAGAATCGAAAACGCAAAAATCGCTTCGTCAATTTCTGGACGCGCGAACTGCCACAAGTCGTGTGGGAGGCACGTCGGGAATTTTTATTGGCGTTTGCGGTATTTTGGTTGGCGTTTGGGATTGGGATGTTGTCGTGTGCGATGGATATTGAGTTTCCGCGTTCGATTTTGGGGGATAGTTATGTGGATATGACCGAAAAAAATATCGACAAAAACGACCCAATGGCGGTCTATAAACAACAGAATGAGGTCGATATGTTCTTGCGTATCACACTCAATAATTTACAAGTTGATTTCTTGGCATTTGTATCGGGTATTTTTGCGGGTATCGGTACGCTGGGCGTACTGATTTACAACGCCATTATGATTGGTGCGTTCCAATTCTTTTTCGTAGAAAAAGGCGTATTTTGGGAGTCATTTTTGACAGTTTGGATACATGGTACGATTGAGATTTCGACCATTATTATAGCATCGGCGGCGGGTTTGGTCTTAGGCAAAGGCTTGATGTTTCCGGGCACATATTCGCGGCTACAAGCCTTTCAAATCTCAGCGCGGCGCGGTCTGAAAATCCTCATGGGCGTAGTGCCGCTTACGATTTTGGCGGGATTTTTTGAGGGTTTTCTCACGCGACATACGGATACGCCTGATGTCTTACGATTGGCAATTATTATCTTTTCTGCCCTGTTTATTATTGGATATTTTGCATTGTACCCCTGGCAACTCGCACGGTCAGGTGCATTTGATGAAAAACTGGAAGATGAAAAACTTCCCCCGACACGCACCGAGCCTATGAACTATAAAAAAATCCTGACCGTCGGGGAGATTTTTAAAGAAACTTTTGCATTTTTTAAGCGGTATTTGAGGATCATTATTATTGCTTCGCTGATATTTTCGCTTGCATATTGCGGACTTGGTTATTTTCTGATGAATAATGACTTTTTGGATATATTTACGGCTTCTCGCTACATGGGTGGCAGTTGGGTTTTTGTGGCACTTGCCATCTCTGCCACCGCGCAGCAATTGAGCGAAATGTTTGATTATTCCGTTCAAATGATGTTTGTGTTGAATACAGGTTGGCTGACACTTATTTTGCTGATTATTAATTATTTAATGCTTGGTGAAACTGAAGATAGACCGCGAAATGACAAGATATATTGGCGCGAAGTCGGCGACTTTTTCCTCCGAAATATTCTAAAAGTTCTTCCACTGGTTTTACTACTCAATGCCGTCTTTTTTCTTCCCAAAGGCTTGGGTTGGTTAGTTGCTTTCGGGGTATTTCCGATAGGTGGTTTATATCTTTTTGTGATGGCAAAAGAACGCCTCAATCCCTTTTCCGCTATCGGGCGTACTTTTTATTTATTAGGCAATGGTTGGGGAAAAATGTATGGCATTTTCCTGATAGTTTCATTGGTTGGTTTTGGTTTATTTATGATGCTCAATACAGGCGCGATTTGGTTTTATTTTGAAATGGTACAAATGCTATTTGATGCCGAACAAACCACCATTCAAACTATCGCAAAGTGGGTTACTGCGTTTTTGACTATATTGATTCTCAATGTAACACTTTCACTTTATGTCATCGGAATGGGGCTGTTATATTTTACGCTTCGCGAAATTCAGGAGGCAAGTGGGCTCAAAGAACGCATACAGTCAATTGGCAAAAAACGCCGTGCTTTTGGCTTAGAAGTAGAAAATTGATGGGATTTCCTCTCCTTTTAATAAAAGATTTTTTTTCTTTTTCTTACCTTTCACAACTGATTGCATTGTAATTAGTTAGATTATTTAAATCTCATAAAACTAACTAATTATAATGCAATTGTGCTTTATTTGTTAGCCAAAAAATGGACATAATATTTTTCTGTAAGCGGACAAAAAAAATGACATCACCGAAATAATTTTTTCAAATAAATGAATTAACGTAATTTAGCGACTTCACAGGAAAGACATTACACAGAGAAAAGCAATTTTTAAAAGATTGGAAACGATAAGATTTAGTTGAGTTCAAGTTAAATTTTGACCTAATATACTCTTTAAAACTTGAACTTAAACTTAAACTTAAACTTAGATTGTTATGAAAACGAAACTGGTATTATGGGGTAAGGATGATCAAGAACAAAAAGTCTTGATGGCAATTCAATTGAGAGCAGAAGACAACCAAGTGGATGTCTGGACATTTCATGGAGAAAATGCAACGAATGACCTACACAAGCAACTACTCTACGAGTGGCGGGAAGGTAAAGAAATGGCGTTTCCTGAAAGTGGTTACAATCACCACGAAGGTGAACTGTCGGCTACCGGCAGACTACTACCGGAAAATATATTTCCAGAAAAAGACGAACTCATTGAAAGAGCTAAAACCGAGTGGCATTTTGTGGTTTTATCTTCCAAACTCAATGAAGTTTACCAAATAGAACTAACCGAACTACGCGAGAAAATCGAAGGCTCGGAAACCTATTCTTCTGAAAAATGGGAAGAGTTGAAAGTGTTTTGGGATAAAGTACGTGAGCAAATGCAGGAAAATAACCTTGCCCGTGACCACGCCAATTCACTCAAACGTCAAGTCAACTCGCTTTTCTCTTATCTAAAAGATTTACGCTCTGCAAAAGAAGCTGAATTTCAAGCAAACTCGGCATCTACATACGATAAATTCAATAAATCGTTGGAAGAAGTCAATACTAGAATTCAGAAGGGCGAAATGCTACATTTGGTATTTGAAGAACTCAAATCCATACAACGTGAGTTTCGCTCAACACAACTTACCCGCGAAGATAGAGCGAAGCTGTGGCCTAAAATTGACGGGGCATTCAAAGCCACGAAAGAACGTCGTTTCGGACCAGCAGCAGGCGGTGGCGGTGGCAGTAATTCGCCAGTTGATCGTCATCAGCATCGTTTGAAAGGTCTGATGGAAGCCATCTCCAAGATGGAACGTTCCATTCAACGTGATAAAGAAGACCTGAATGCACAAGAACGCAAGAAAGGCAGTACAAGTATTGGTCAGCTTGAATCCCAACTTCTGGATGCAAAAATTAACATCATCCGAACTCGTTTTAAGTCAAAAGAAGACAAACTCAAAAATATGCACAAAACCCGCGAAGAGGTAGAGAAAAAACTCGCGGATGCTAAACGTCGCATGGAAGAACGAGCTGCCAGAGCCGAAGAAAAAGCAAAGGCAAAAGCAGCAGCACCTCCCGTAGAAAGTACTGATAATAAGGCAGATGAAGCGAAAACTGCGGATGGTAAGGCAGATACCGCAACGGTGGAAGCTCCTGCCGATGTGGTAAAGACGGTAGAAGTTCCGGCGGATGTAGCAAAGGTGGTTGAGGAAGCTCCCGCAGAAGTTGCAAAGACGGTAGAAGTTCCGGCGGACGTAGCTAAAGCAGTAGTGGAAGAAGCCAAAGCCGAAGTCACAGAACTTGCTGAGGTAGCAGAAGAATCGGTGGAATACGAAACGGCAAAAGACGCAGCAGAAGATGTTGCTAAGAAAGTAGAAGAAGCTGTCAACAAGGAAGAAGATGCCGTTTAGAAATAATGGCGTGAAAATATTTAAAAAGCCTTCCGTTTCGGAGGGCTTTTTTTATACTTCTACGAAACCTCGATTCACCAATCGTGCTATATCGGGGCGTCCGCCCAAAAACTCCCGAAACTCTTTGCTCGATAAAAATGTAATTTTCTTGCCGAAAGTACCTGCTTCTTTAAAATATACCGTGACGGGACGAAACATCAAATATTGTTTTTCCACCATTTTTTCGATGTTATGATATGGATAGCGGCGGGCTTTGAAATAATTGGTGACATACATAAAATCATTATCGACATCGACCCGTTTGAGGCGCATAAATAGCCAATAAAACAACGAAATACCCACCAACAAAAAGGTTAAAGCAATTATCCTTGCTATCGTCGGAGTGATCATTCCACCTGCTATAAGGTATGCGCCATCTGTAGAAAATAAAATAATCCCCACAAAAGTCCCGAAAAAAGCCGTCCACATTATAGGAAGTATCAATTTTAGAAACAAAGTCCAACCGGACGAAACGGATAATGTTTGCATAACGCAAAGGTAGTGAAACAATGCTGAAATGATGTAATGCTTAAATGCTTAAATGAGGTTGTGACAGTTCATGGGAATTGCCTTAGTCTCGTATAGTTATCGGAAAGAGGCGTGTACAGGCAAAATAAAAGCGTGTTTGCCACTGGCAAACACGCTCATTATATTTTCTATAAAAACATTGCGAAGCAATAAAAAAGTCGCAACTCGATTATCTCTCACTACCTTCAAATGCTCCAAAATCAAACAACAGAGAAAAACGGAGCGTATTATCCAATGGATTACGCTGATTCGTCGTTGGTATGAGGTAAGAAAAATTCAAACCGAAAATATTATATTTCAAGCCCAACCCAACCGTGAAAAACTTGCGATTACCTTTCGTTCTATGCTCGTTGAAATGACCGACACGCACTGCAAATTGCTTATCATACCAGTACTCCGCACCAATAGAATACGTATTTTCGCGCATTTCTTCTCCAAACCCACCCGGGGCATCAGCAAATGACCCCAAAGCGGCTGCAATGACTGATTGCTCCTTATAATCAGGTACATCCGGGTTGCCTGAATTATTATTTTCCAGACTAAACGCGTTACCACCCGGAGGCGTAGGTACGAGCAGACGATTAATGTCTATCGCAACATTGATAGTATTGAAATCATCTATATCGTACTCCCAACCGACTCCAATACCAAGATTAGTAGGAATATAATCTCTGTTAGCTGATCGCGTGTAGGAAATTTTTGTACCCAAATTAGAAATAGAAGTACCAATCATCAAACGCGAATCTCTACCACTAACTTCAAGCGGCGTACGATACGTAAACGACAAATCACCCGCAAACGCATTGCCCGGTGTAATCGTTTCATCCTCAACGACTTGACCACTCGCAAGGCGCGAGTAAATATACTTCATTGCCAAACCCGCTGCAAATTTGTCGCTCAATTTGCGGCTATATGCCAAGGACAATTCAAACTCATTCGGACGGTCGCTACCGAGTGGTTGACCATTCTCATCAGTAAACTGAATCGTACCCAATGAAAAATAACGCAAGCCCAAACCAACAGTCTGTAAATCATCTATCTTACGATAACCCGAAAGATACGCTAAATAAACATCCTGCAAGCCCAAAGCCCGCAACCACGGCGTGTAAGTGGCAGAAAGCCCCAATTCTTGCTCAGCAAACGCCAACTTTGAGACATTAAAGTGCATCGCATTGGCATCAGGCGAAATAGCGATACCAACATCCCCCATCGCACCACTACGCGCATCAGGAATGATTCGCAAAAATGGAACAGAGGTCACAATTGTATTTCTACAAGGTTGATCAGGGAATATTACACTTTGTCCTTCGGGACCGCACAGGTTAATAGACTGAGCGATAGAGTAAGTGGATATCAATGTGAAGAAAGCCATAACAAGGCTCATCTTCAGAATAAGATTTTTCATCATTTTGATAATGCTTTTGTTTTGTGGAACGCAAATATAGACAACTTGAAAACCCCAAACAACAAATTTCAAACTCCAATTTTAATAAATATGTGTATTGGGGATTTGGTGCTTGATATTTGGAATTTTATCTTTGAGTTACGCAACATTTTTGATTTTGTTGCAACTTTTGTCCTACATTTCAAGAATGTCCACAAAAACAGGATTGATGTTTGTACTCCTAAAATTTTGTAATCATGCGATATATGTCGCATTAACTCACTATTAACGACACAGGTATTTTTTTATTTTGATGGATGTTAAAAAAATTAACTTTTATTCAACGGTGGACGGTGGACGGCATACGGTTGACGGTTCTGACGCGGGGCAGTACGCGAGTTTTTTACTTTTTTTTGACGAAATATATTTTTGCAAAAAATTGATAATCAACACATTACCATCCACCATCCACCATCCACCATCCACCATCCACCATCCACCATCCACCATCCACCATCCACCATCCACCATCCACCGTCTATCGTCTATCGTAGTATCACCAACTTCTCAAACTCGCTTTTCGCACTTGCCTGTTCGCCTGCATCTGTCCGTACACTCACGCGATACACATACACACCTCTCCCGATACGTTCGCCAAAATCATCAGTACCATCCCAGTCGATACCTCGTACACGATAGCCTGTGGGTGTGATATTTTCGTTAATAGTTTTCACCAATTGCCCTGAAACCGTAAAAATTTGCACCATCACATCAAGCGGCTGTCCCGCGAGATTATGTTCAAATTCAAACGAAGTATTTGTCGTAAATGGATTTGGATAATTCAACACATGCGACAAAGCCACTTCTGCACGACGCGCCACCACAAATTCGGTATAACCTTCGGCAGAATTATTCGATACATCCCAAGCCTTCACTTTTACCGTGTGTCGTCCTTCGGGAATATTATTCAAGGGATAGCGCACTTCACCCTTACGCGGATTATCCAATTCCGATTCATAAAAATCATTGAGAATATAAGTTTGCGACGTATTATCGTCCAAATTTCCAGTCAAATCATGCCCGATACCTGCGCCGGCAGTATTGATACCCAAGTCGTCCGAAAGTTTCACCAATAAAGTTGGATTCGCATCTGTTATTCCACCGAAAGCAAAATCTTCATCATTCATAAATACTTCAACGACAGGCGGTTGCTCATCAGAAATGCCATCAGCCGAGCCGCCGATGATAAAGCCGTCGTAATAGCCTGCCGCATCCCGCGACACGCCATCATCCGCATAATAACTGATTTTTCCATTGCCAAAACTAAAATCAATATCACTCGGCACCACGAAGGTGAATTTAAACTCGCCATTCGTCACGCTTGCCCGACCTTTAAATATCACATTTTGCTGCAATTTAAATTGTGCGGGATTGCTGTCTTCATCATTGGCGAGTGTCGTGACGAGTTGGACTTTGTCATATACCGTCGGATAAAGAATGCCGTTGAAATCTGTCAAAATACTGCCATTCGGATGCTTCACATAACCTTCCACGGTGACTTCTTGTAAGGCACGTACGGTATCCGTTTCCGAGACAATTTGCTCATTGATTTTTGTAGTGGCGATATCGTATTGAGGTCGCGCTAATTTCATGGAAGGATCGCCGAGTAAGGCGAATTTGCGGGAATTTTCTACCGCAGCATTACTTGTATTTTTCGCTACACGAAGTATTTCTCCAATTGCCGGAATTTCACCATTTACAGGCTTAAAAAGATTGTTGAAAACTGCCTTGGAGAGTTGAAAATTTGCATTGGCATACACGGCACGTACAGTGGTGTAAGTAGCCACAGCACCACCGTTGGGATTGAGGACAATTTGTTCGCCGGCAGTATTATTACCTACATCATCATAGGGCGCAAATTCGCAAGTAGCAGTCACAAAAAGGGGCAATTTTTTGATATTTGTCCACGAATCCATATCATCTTTACGCAGTACAAATTCCTGCGCCCAACCATTGCTGCCGCCGTGTCCGGTATAGTTGACCACCAGATTTCCTTTGAACATATTATTATTGATTTCCTCCGTAGCACGAGGGAAACGATTGCCTTGCGGTCCGGCTATTTGCTGAAAAGCATCAAAGTATATTTTGTTGACATTCAGGTCTTTGTAGGCGCGTCCGAGCCTTGCGGCTACGGTGTCGGCATCTCTCAAATGCAGATTACCATCTTCGTCGTCGGCATTAAACAATACGCGATTTCGCCAATCGCCAAAGGAACTTGGGTCGGTTTCGTAGCGGATAACTTTATCGACCATTTGGTCGGCTTCTGTCAGATTACCTACCGGAAAACGCCCTGCTCCAATATCCAACATGCCGCTTGTGATACTACCTTCATTATCATCCATTAAGGTGAAAAAATCGTCCGATGGATAACTTCTGATGGGGTCGAGAGACTCAACGGTTTCATAAATGGGAACAAGGTTGAGGTAAGAGCTGCTTTCGTTATTATTTTTATGGTCAAAAACACCATCACCAAACATCAGTAAATACCGCAATGAATCCATCGAAGTAGAACGCGAGTACAACATTTTTACAAAATCCCGAATAGCGGTGACATCCGGCGAACCTGACCCAAATTCATTATAAATTTGATACACAGGAACAGCTTGAATCGTAATTCCGCTATGATTGGTACGATGGTCAACGTAGCGATTCACGGCAGACTCAAGTTCGGGGGCATACACGACGAGCATATCCGGTGAGGTCGTGATGCCATGCAAATTTTGATTTTGAATTTTTTCAACAAAAACAGGCGCGGCTAATTTATTTTGTTCAAAAATAACAAAGGTTTGGAGCGTTTCTGTATTTGCACCAAATGAAAGTTGAGTACCGCTCAAGGTATAATTTTGGCGGCTTGGGTCAAGGGCATCGCTTACATTCCAGACTTCGACACTATTATTTGCATTATCTATCGTGAAATTTGAAATAGGCTGCCCGATGCTACGCGAATCGCTGAAAATCAATGGATTGCCTGTGTAGCGCAAATTGCATCTGCCTTGCAGGGTAATGTAATCAATCCATCCCTCGGCACTCGTTGGGCGGGTATAATCAAATTTGAGTGTAATATCATTTCCCGCAGCATTGATAGTACCATTGGCATCCCGAATTGCTCCAAAAGTACTCACCCCACTACCGCCGATATTGCCCATATTGGCAACGCTGACCGTATTTCCATTATAAGAAATCGTAAAACGGTGTGCGCCATCATTTACGGAGCGTCCCACAAGTCGGCTACGAACCTGTACAGGCTCACTTGTGATGAGATTTTCGAAAGAAAAATCGTATTCTTTTTCATCGACAAATTTAAAATGGTCGCCATACCATTGCCTGCCGCTTGGGTGTGTAGATTGAAAATAATCTAACAAATTCATCGCTTCATCTTCCATATGAATCACTGCATCATAGCTATCTGCAGTATAGCTTGCATTACTCATAGAAGATTGATTTTCAACGCGTTTGCCGTTTGAAGCTGCATTTATTTTCAGGAAATAATAACTTTCATCTGAATACAGATTTTTCGTAACATTAAATTGCGCTGTATTTTCGTCAAATGTAGCCGGATGCGGACCTGTTGCGTAAAATAAAATGAAATCATCGGAGCCAAAATTACCGTCACCGCTACTCACATAAATCGCATTTTCATACACATCATCCTGACGAAAATCACCAACTACTTCGGGAAGTGGTGCGCCGCCATTGCCCAATAGTTGAATACGGGCAGGGTTAATATCACTCAAATTTAAGCTCAATTCATCTGTCAGAAAATTTGCATCAATCTTATAGACACCCGCTTCGCTGACGGCAATTTTATATAGTTCGCCCGAACTTAATTTGGAAACTGTCGTATTATCAGGTGCGCCGTTTTTTAAAGTACTCACAGGAAGGTGATTTACGCGCAATTCCCCCGAAACCAAACGCTCAAAACCCATACCCGCGCGACGTAATGGTACAAATTCAATCGTTCCAATCGCTTGTCCGCGTGCCATGTCCACACTCGTATGTATGCGAATATTTTCTTTAATAAAAATATCGTCTGTGTGCGCTTTTTTGTCCACACGCTCATATTGAGCATTTTGTAACGTAACTTGCAGTGTACCGTCGGAAGTCAAAGGGAATTTGTGTACGAAACTCGGCAAGGTGGGATGCTTAGGCGCAAAGTCTGCTCCCTCAAAATGTAAGATTTCAACGGTTTTGCCCGGAAAAATTTCATACGTGTGGGGTATATCTTCCCATTCAGGTGTCACCAATATCGTAAAAGGCTCGGTAGCAGACATCGAAGCCGATAGCAAAAGTGCAAAAGATAACAGAAAAGTTCTTATCATATTTAGAGATTTTTGATTTTTGATTTTTGATTGATTGAATGTTTTTAGTGTGATAATGATGGAATGCGTTAATAACATTGTCGCATTAACGCATTAACGCATTTCAGCATTGTCGCATTATTATTCATTCATTCAAAATTAAAATTTCGTTAAGGACACAATTTTTATGCAATTAAACGTAGTTATTTCAAGTAAATTTACGTCTAATTTTTTTGGAATACCTTTTGACTGTATATCAAAACATATGTTTTGTCTTTTGGATTACGTAACACAGACATTTTTGTCTGTACCATACCAAGCACAGACAGGAATGTCTGTGTTACGATAAACTTACTATGCGAACACACATCACAGCATTCATTTTGCTTTGCTTGTCATTTCAAATGTCAGCACAAGATGTGGTGTTTAGTCAGTTTTTTGCGGCACCGATGGAATTGAATCCTGCTTTGACAGGCTTGACCCATGCGCCGCGTATCAGTCTAAATTATAGAAATCAGTGGCCCGCGATACCCAATGCGTACATTACTTACGCAGTAGCTTACGACCAATACTTTGATAAAGTCAATAGCGGAATCGGGGTCAATATCATATCCGACGCAGAAGGCGGCGGTATTTACACAACGAACAGAATTGATTTTTCGTATGCTTATGACCTGCGTATTGAAGGAGATTTTTATCTTCGCGGCGGATTAGAGGCAGGATTTGTGCAACGCAGGTTGGATTGGGACAAATTATTGTTTCTTGACCAAATCGACCCTTTGACGGGAACAAGCACCCCGATGCCCACAGAAGAAACGCGCCCGGATAACCTGTCACGTTATTACCCTGATTTTGCGGCGGGTGTTTTGGCATATTCCCCTATATTTTATGCCGGAGTAGCCATAAAACATCTCAATGCACCAGACGAAAATCAATTGAATTTTGAAACGGATTTTGCTCAACGTCCCGTTTTGTATTCTGTACACGCAGGCGCGGAAATCGCCCTTTCGGAAAGCAATAAAAACGGACGACGCACGTTTATATCACCGAATATCCTGTTTGCCCGACAAGCAGATTTCGGACAAGTCAATATAGGCGCGTATGCACAAGCAGGAAGTATATTTGGCGGACTGTGGTATAGAAATGCTTGGAGCAATGTAGATGCAGCGATATTTCTTGTTGGTTTTCAACAAAATATAGTTAAGGTCGGATATAGTTACGACCTCACATTATCCCAACTCAGCAGTCGCACAGGCGGCGGTCATGAGGTTTCCGTGATTTTGAATTTTGAAAAACGCGGCGTGGATTATAATAATTGTTTAGACCTATTTAGATAATTAATAATTGAAAATGGATAATTGAGAATTATATGCGTTATTAATTTTCAATTATACATTATCCATTCTCAATTAATAATAAGATTTGCCATTTTCAAATATAAAATATAATTGATAGTTAATAGAGAATGATGTGCGTTATCCATTCTCAATTATACATTCTCAATTAATTAAAAAACATAATTAATTTTATGAAACAATTTCTTAGAGTAGCGGCATTTGCGGTGCTTGCGCTACTGGTTTTTGATTCTTGTAAAAAAGCGAAAGAGACTTCCGAGACTACCGGTTGGAATTATAACGATACCGAATGGGGTGGCTTTGAGAAGTTAGAATATCAGGGACAGCAAGAAGGTCCCAACCTTGTACTCGTCGAAGGAGGTACATTTACAATGGGTGTAGTTGACCAGGATGTAATGTTTCGTTATAATAACATCCCGCGTCGTGTAACAGTTTCTTCATTTTATATGGACGAAACAGAAGTTGCTAATATCGACTATCGCGAGTATATGTGGTGGTTGCAACGCGTGTTTAGCGAGTCGTACCCGGAGGTATTACTCAAAGCTTTGCCCGATACTCTTGTATGGCGTGAGGAGTTGGCTTTCAATGAGCCTTTTGTCGAGACTTACTTCCGTCACCCGTCTTACAACTCTTATCCGGTCGTTGGTGTCACTTGGTTGCAAGCCAATGACTACGCCAAATGGCGTACCGACCGCGTAAATGAAATGTTACTTGTCCGCAAAGGTATTCTTAATCCGAATCCGGAGCAAAAAGATGAGGACAACTTCAATACAGAAGCATACCTTGTTGGTCAGTATGAAGGCAACATGAATAAAGGTATGAAAGATTGGCGTACCGGTGGCGAGCGTCCTGTGCGCTTTGAGGATGGTATCCTTGTGCCGTCTTATCGACTGCCTACGGAGGCTGAATGGGAATACGCAGCCGTTGCTTTGCAAGGGAAACAAGCCATGAAAGACGAGCGTATTTCTGACCGCCGACTCTATCCGTGGGATGGTACGAGTATGCGTTATCAGCGTCGTGGTAAATATCAGGGCGAGATGCTTGCCAACTTCAAACGTGGTCGTGGTGACTACATGGGTATGGCTGGTAAACTCAACGATAATGCCCACATTACTGCGCCTGTTCGTTCTTATATGCCAAATGATTTTGGACTATTCAATATGGGTGGTAATGTCAGCGAATGGGTCTTGGATGTATATCGTCCATTGACGAGTGTGGCATTGGAAGATTCTGAAAATCATGACCTTAACCCGTATCGTGGACATATTTTCCAACAAAAAGTATTGGATGAAGAAGGCAAGCCTGTTGAAAAAGACAGCCTCGGACGCATCCGCTACGAGCCTATCCGTGACGAGCAAGTTGCCGAGCGACTCAATTATCGCCGTGCCAATGTAGTCGATTACCTTGATGGTGACAAAGAATCTGAAGTATTCTACAACTACGGTGTTTCTACCCTTATCAGCGACAAAGCGCGTGTAATCAAAGGTGGTTCGTGGGCAGACCGTGCCTACTACATGGCACCGGGCAATCGTCGTTTCCTTGATGAAGACCGTTCTTCCAAAACACTCGGTTTCCGTTGTGCGATGACCCGCGTGGGTGGTCCGCAAGGTAATGAAGAAACAGGAGGACATCAGTTCCCGAAACGTTATCAGAAGAAAAAGAAACGTAAGTATAAATAAGTTGCGAGTTGGCGAGTTACGAGTTAACGAGTTGACTGTACTAAAGATGAAAAAGCCTTTTCCGTTTGGAAAAGGCTTTTTTTATGCCGTAGCGTACTGTTTTTTTTTATTTCGGTAAATGCCAAATAAACGTGAATCATTCACTCATTCAAAATTCACTCATTCATTCATTCAAAATTGTCGCATTACATCATTATCGCATTGTCGCATTATCACCTGTCCATACGTACAATTTTCGGCTGAAACGTCCCCAACACATCCACCAAATCCGCCTGTGCAGCCATGACCTTATGAATGTCTTTGTATGCCATTGGAATTTCGTCAATACCGCCGCCGATAAGTTTGACGTCTGCTCTGCGGAGGGCTTCTTTCATATTTTTTCCTGTAAATGAAGCCTTTGCCTTCGTGCGTGACATCTGCCGACCTGCGCCGTGCGAAGCCGAATTGAGCGACATTGCATTGCCTTTACCGCGTACAATGAATCCCGGAGCGGTCATCGAACCCGGAATCACGCCGAGTTCGCCCTTGCTTGCGGGGGTTGCGCCTTTGCGATGTACGATGACCTCTTTGCCGTTGGCTAAGGTTTCTTTCCATGCAAAATTATGGTGATTTTCGACCCGCGCAATCGGTTCATCGCCCAATGCCAATGACAATTTTCGATGTATTTCATGGTGACACGCCGACGCATAATCTCCCGCCAGATTCATCGCCAGCCAATACTCCATTCCCGCTTCCGTATCCAGACTTAGCCACGCCAAGTGTTGCGCCTCACGCGGCAATCGGCACTGCTCTTTTGCAATGCGCGTGTAAGTCTGCGCGATAGTCGCTCCGAAACCCCGCGACCCGGAGTGAGATAGCAATGCCAAGTATGATTTCGGTTCCAAGCCCAGATCATTGTTCGGCTCAGTAATTTCCACTACACCAAACTCTACAAAGTGATTGCCCGACCCCGAACTGCCAAATTGACGATAGGCTTTATCCTTCAATTTTTTGACTGTTTGAATTTCTCTAAACTCCTGTCGGTCAAGTATTTCAGGTGGATTTGTTTTGTCAAAATCTCGCTGACCAAATCGCGTATTCTCCTTCAAATTCAATGTTAATTGATGTCGATTATGCCGAATATAATCTGTCGGAATATCATAAATACTCAAGCACATCCTACAACCAATATCCATTCCTACACCGTAGGGAATCACGGCATTTTCCACCGCGACTACGCCACCAATCGGCAAACCATAACCCGCGTGTGCATCCGCCATGAGCGCACCTGCTTGCACGATAGGCAAGCGCATGGCTACGTTCATTTGTTGCTTGGCATTTTGGGCGATGTGTTTGCTGCCGTAGGTTTTGTAATCTGCGATTTGTGTGGGATGTTTTAGGGGAATTTCTGCACCTTCATTGAGCATTTCTATCTCAATTTCCTGCGGTGCCATAAATTCCCGTGCGATTTGTGCCAGAATGACATCGCTTTCGTAATCTTCGGGTGTTTTTGCAATGTTTTCGAGGAGACTGAGGACGAAACCTTTGTTGTTTTTCTTGTAGTGTTTCATCATCACATTGATAGCCAAACTCGCTACCTTGCTACCGCGCGGATAGCCTAACTTTTGGAGGTCTTTGCCTCGTATTTTTAATTTTGCCATGCTCTTTTTAATTGAAAATGGAGAATTGAGAATGAATAATTACAAATAATTCACTCACAATTAATTGGAAATAAAAAAGGTATAAATCGTCTACACCTACAGAATTGTAGCGGCGAAAACTAAAGGTGGTATGTGATGAAGACACGCATAAAAAAAGGTTTTTGGTTAGTAATGGTAGAAATACGTTTTGAGGTGTAGAAAAGTTCTTGTGTGGGAAAATATTTTGAAAACGTTCTAAAAATCCGTTATTTCGGGTTGTGAATTTGAAACAGATATACAAGATTTTCAAGTCGTGCAACGGAATGAGTACCGATAGCCGCAAATTGCCCGAAGGTTGCCTCTTTGTCGCGCTCAAAGGCGAGCGTTTTGATGGGAATAAATACGCACTTGCGGCGCTCGAAAAAGGCGCGGCATATGCCATCGTAAGTGACGCTGATCTGCCGGAAAATGACCGCCTCATTCATGTGAAAGATACGCTCAAAACTTTGCAGGATTTAGGCAGGCACCATCGTCGGCAATTTGATATTCCATTTATCGCGATTACGGGGTCGAATGGTAAAACGACGACCAAAGAACTCGTCAGTGGCGTTCTTTCTGCTAAGTATAAAACGCATTTTACGCAAGGCAATTTTAATAACCACATTGGTGTGCCGCTTACCCTTTTGGCGATACCTGACGATACAGAAATTGCGGTGATTGAGATGGGCGCAAACCACATTGGCGAGATAGATTTCCTATGCCGAATCGCCGAACCTAACTACGGGTTGATCACGAATGTAGGCAAAGCACACTTGGAAGGTTTTGGGGGAGTTGAAGGTGTAAAACAAGGTAAATCAGAGCTTTATCGTTTTTTGAATGAAACAAAAGGAACGGTTTTCGTGAACCAAGATGAAGCGCATTTGTGGGATTTATTACCGCGTAAAACGGAATTTATCGGCTATGCTGCCGGAGATAATCGCGACTTCAAATTAGAGTCTGAATCTACCAATCCATTTATAAATGTTACATTGGAAAGCGGACTTGAAAAATACGATATTAAAACGAAACTGATAGGCGCGTACAATTTTAACAATATCCTGACCGCAGTGACTATTGGTAATTATTTTAATGTCGCAAATGGCTTGATAAAAGATGCCCTCGAAGCCTATACGCCCACGAATAACCGTTCGCAATTTCTCGAAAAGAATAAAAACCAATACATCCTTGATGCCTATAATGCCAACCCGACGAGTATGTGTATTGCCCTCGAAAATTTTGATGAAATAGATACGCTTTTGCCCAAAATTGCCATTCTCGGTGATATGCTCGAATTGGGAGAAGAAAGCACTGCCGAACATCAAAAAATAGTGGATTTGGCTGCCGGATTTACCTTTACTAAGACGCTTTTGGTGGGTAGTGAATTTTTCAAAACCAAATTATCTGTAAATATGCTGCATTTTGAAGATGTGCAGGCATTGAAAACGTGGTTTGACGCACAGCATTTTTCGGGGTTTTATTTTTTGGTGAAAGGCTCGCGGGGGATTCGATTGGAGCAAGTATTGACGTAAAACGATTTTGCAAATCGTCTGCGTAAGTATGCACATTGTATAGCGTGACGATTTGCAAAATCGTTTTACGTTTACAATGTTTTTAAATACTCAATCAAAGCCGTGCGTTCGTCTCCTGTTAATTTATCTCCAAACGTATGCCCTTGATTACCATAGCCTTGCAGCGTCGTATCATACACTCGTTTCCCTTTTGGTTTATCAAGACTTTCGTATTGCCAGCCCATTTTTTCATAATCATAAGCACGACTATCCCAGACTCTTTTCCAGTATTTCGGACGTAGTTTGCTATTTAATAAATCTTCCAAAGTCGGCACAGAAGCATTGTGCAAATAGGGCGCAGTTGCCCAAATTCCGTCCAAAGGCGGCGCAACATAACCTGCCTTTGGTTCATGCTTGGAGTAAGGCACGGAATTGGCATACCAACTCGAATTATACCAACTTGAAATTCCTTTATTTCGCATAAAATATTGCGCGTAATAAGGGTCAGTACCCACTTTTTCGAGTGAAATCAATTTATTCGGATAGCGTTCATTTTCTCCATAATATCCGTGACATCGACTGCAATTTTCTTCAAAAACAGCCTGTCCACGCTCTGCCAAATCTGTATCAATCGACTTAGGAAATTTGGGTGCTTCGAGGCTGTGCATCCATGTGAGTACATCTTTAAAACTATTGAGAATCTGACGCGCCTGTACCGTATCGCGCACCCCTGCGAGCGAGGCTTGCATAAACTGTTTGCGAAAATCGCCGCGCCCCATGCCGTTATAATACAAAGCATTTTTTTTCTTGACCGTCCAAAGCGGCGGCACGTCGGAAGCAAGTACATATCCGGGCATATCGTACTGCTTTTTGCCTACATATTCAAGGTTGTTAGGGTCGCGGAAACAGGCGTAGCCTTCCTCCAATCGAAAAGCAGGATTGACACCCGGATTTGGGGTTTTGATATAGCGCATTCCTTTGGGCAGCAATTGCCCGTAAGGCTGAAAAACCTGTCGCTCCTCACTGCGTTTTCGATACTTCAATTTTGTCATTGCATTGATGCCGAAAGCAAGTACACTCATGCTTTTTGTAAAATCACTTTTGCTATTGCCCAAGCCCGGAATCAAATCGCCGTTGAGCCGCCCCGCATGACAGGCAAAGCAGGTCCCGGTGATTACTTTTACGCCATTTTCCATCTCAAAAACGGTTTGGCTGTATGGCATGCGGGCATTATCGCCTGTGCGGTGCAGGAGCGTATCGCGGTAATTGGCAAATCGCTTTTCTACTATACCATAAGGCGCACCTGTTCCGACATAATTGCCCGATGAAATGTATTCAAAGCCGCGTTGTACATCGCCATTAATCACTTGCGGTGTGGCGGGAATTTTCTCGTAAATCCAGTCTGTGTCGGTACTGGCAGTCGGAATATTTTGATAGGTATTGCAAGCAAAAATGAGTAGTAAAGCGAGTAGAACAAACGTTTTATTTTTCATCGTTAAATGGTAAAATTCGTTGGTTATTTCTATCAATTTAGTCCACAAAAGTACACAAAAATGATGCGAAAATTGTGATTTGGTATAACGAAAACTCCCCTTGCATTTTCAAAATGCAAGGGGAGTTAACATTAATATTATTTCATATTTTGATTAATTTCTATTCAAACTACCTGCATTACTCGTATTCGTACTCGTCACTGTGAATGTACATATAAATGAAACAGGTGGACAGTTCCCCACCGTCAACGTGTAAGTCAAAGTTAGCGGCACACCCGTAGGTGCGGTAGCAAGATTGAGCGTAGCATTGCCGCCCGGACTAATATCACCAATCACATAAGGCGCAGCCGGTTGATTTGGCAGGATACTATATTTCTGATGATCCAAACTTGCCTACAAATTGGCAAATACCTGCGACCAATTCTTCATTGACGACTGTACCCGCAGGAGATTTCCTTTTATTGTGGGCAGATAATGAGCCAATGCAAGGCGAATGGGTGATGTTCGCAGGAGATGCCGACCAATCCGATTTTCCAAGTTTTGATATTAAAGGAACGGATAAGACCATTTGGTTCGATAATAACGGTATCTTTGATTATTACTTTTCGCCTGATTTCAATTTAGATGGCGACATCAACGGGCAGGATAAGTCTTTGTGGTTTGAAAATAACGGTATTTCATCGCGAGTACCAAAATAATTTCTCTTATGTCAGTTAACTATAAATCATTATTTAGTACAATCTTATTTTTCCACTTACTAAATATAACTTATGGGCAATTAGACACCTTAATAGCATTCCCCGAAAATCTACAACTTTACGCCAGAGATATACAGACGAATAAAGCAGTTATACCTATCGTCGGACAAGTCAATTCGATAGGCGATAGCGTGAGTGTAGTCATATTGCGGGAAGGACAGCCTTATAGTCAGCAAGGTATCAAAACAAGCAGTCTGAATTTTGAATTGAACCCACAAATTGACGCCGAATTAGCCCAATATACGGTGCGGTTATATGTGACCACTTCGGGAGTAACGACGCTCCAACAGACGGCGGAAAATGTAGTCGCAGGCGATGTGTATATCATCTCCGGTCAGTCCAATGCCCAAGCCATTAGGCGAAATGGCAGTGCCGCAGAAAATAACAGTGAATTTATAAGAGTATTTGGGTTGGGTATTGATGATAGCTTGGCACTATTGAACCAATCAGAATGGTTTTACGGAGAAGGAGATGGCTACATCAATACGCCGGGAAATACCGGACAATGGGGTTTGCATTTAGCAAAGCAAATCATTGATAATCAGCAAATTCCTGTATGTATTTTCAATGGAGCAAGAGGGGCAAAGCAGTTAAGTTATTTTCTTAAAGATGACGCCGAACCCGAAAATCTCAATACCAATTATGGGCGATTACTCTACCGTTTGAATCGTACAAAATTAGCCGATAAAGCTCGCGCAATATTTTGGTATCAAGGTGAAAGCGATGTGCATGTCAATACATCATTAGCCACCTACAAAACACGATTTACCAATTTATATGAAGATTGGCTGGCGGATTATCCTTCCGTAGAAAAAATATACATCACGCAGATAAGAAACGGCTGTTACAGTACGCCGCAACAAAGTGTACGCATACAAGAAGCACTACGCCAATTGGCAGAAGAAATACCTAATGCCGCCATTGTATCCACCAAGGGATTGGTACAACATTGGGATGCTTGTCATTTCCCTTATGTGGGAGGATATAAAGAATTGGGACGACGGTATTACCAGTTGATAAACAGGGATTTGTATGGTGAAAGTGTACCTTATGCCACTTCGCCGGATATTAGAAAAGCAGCATTTTTATCCAATACAGAAATCATCATTGAGACAAAAGAAAATGATAATTTAATATGGGAAAATGGCGCGGAAGATTATTTCGTACTCGAAGGAAGTAACGCGCTTATAACAGGAGGCTACACCGACGGAAACACGATAAGCCTTCAACTCGACTCAAGCGGAATCGGCGCGACAGGAATTACTTATCTGGACGAAGAACTCATCACAAGCCCCTATGTCATCAATGAAGACGGGCAAGGCTTGGTGAGTTTTTATAATTTCCCGATGGAGACTTGTATAGACATACAACTACACGCTTGGCTCGAAGGTCCTTACGACCCCACGCTTGGCGAAATGTCCACTACACTTTCGGGATTCAGAAAACTCCTGCCCGGACAAACACCCACCAACGACCTTGCAATGCCTACACCCGCAGGACAGCCTTATCACGCTGCCCCGTGGAACTACACAGGCACAGAAGGTGCAAACTGGACAGATGCCAACTACATGGGAGATGAAACCGATTGGGTATTGATATCATTCCGAAGCGGAATAGAAAAAAATACGGAAGTCGCCATGACCGCCGCTTTGCTCAAAAATGATGGTCGCGTCGAGTTCGTTGACCGTTGTGCATTGACGGCTGATATGGGCAATGCTTTGTATGCTGTCATCGAACACCGCAACCATATCGGCGTGATGACACCACAACCTATTAATGTAATAAATAACACGCTGACTCATGATTTTCGCTTAACAGACAGTTATCGTGATGCGACGAGTTTTGGACAAAAGCAAACCCCGACAGGTGAGTGGCTAATGTTCACAGGAGATAGCAATCAAAACGACTTTCCAAGTTATGATATTACCGGACAAGATAAGTCGGTTTGGGGGGATAAAAACGGTGTTTTCGACGCCTACCTTGTACCGGATTTCAATTTAGATGGCGATGTCAATGGACAGGATAAGATACTTTGGTCTGGAAATAATGGAATTTCTTCGCGAGTGCCAAAATAATTTAACTTGTTGACAATAAATTAATTACAAAGCTGCTTCTACATTTGGAAGTGGCTTTTTTTATGAGAAAATTTGACTTTATGAAAAGTTTGACGTAATTTTACGTCATAAAACTTAAAGTTACGTCAATTGGCGAATGAATACGTCATTGTTCACATCATACAGACAGGAATGTCTGTCTTACGCATCTCATTGAATATGAAACAACTGACAAAAGTAGAAGAACAAATCATGCAAATTATCTGGCAATTAGAACGCTGTCTGATGCGTGATATTATTGAACAAATTGGTAATCCGGACACAAAACGTACCACCATTACGTCGGTAGTTCGCATCTTAGAAAAGAAAGGCTTTGTAGCTCATAAAGCCTACGGGCGTACCTACGAATATTTCCCGCTGATTACGAAAGAAGACTATTCGCGACAAACT
>ENA-ORXR01001285-ORXR01001285.1-marine-metagenome-genome-assembly--contig:-NODE-1285-length-27074-cov-4.230248_pt1 | contig 27074 bp, 26 predicted proteins | sample MGYA00237866_ERZ511479 | MGnify/ENA metagenome assembly ERZ511479 | reverse complement strand
ATTGATAGATATTGAAAGTTGCCAATAGATATCTATCGGTTCTAACTCTTCCAAGTCGAATCATGCAAACCTTCATCCCAATCTGACTCTGGCACACACTCGCGAGTAAAATAAGAATACTTAGGGTAAATCGCTTCATAGAAATGCACAGCGTTCTCCTTCGCAATATCAGCGGGTACGCCTAATAACATTGCTGCGCGGTAATTCCTTTGAATCGCCTGACAGTCTGTCTTTTGCTCGTTGTATTCACCCCGCGCATGCATGGCTTCGTGAGTAAACAAATGCAGGCTAAATATTTCCCTTTCAGTTGGATTCTTCGGGTCAGCAAGGTGCTTTTTTAATGTCTTGCACCAAGAGTGTTGAAAGACAATTTCTCCGGTTCTGGGGTTAGCATGACCCGCTCTCAGACCATTATCAAAAATAGAATCAAAGGCAGTGTTGCAATGCACCGTGGCGTTGGGATTCTCAGCAATGACGATGGCATTTTTGGTTAGAAATCGGCTGAAGCTCCAGCGCTCATACGGTAGTTTGGCACATAACAGCGCGAGACCCAGAAACAGCAGCACCGCGTATAAGTCATACTGTGTAAAAGGCGTGGGACTTTTGATCGTTGAAATAATCATCCAACAAAAGAACAGCGATAGTAAAGTTAAGAGGAGCATAGTGCGTTAATTTTTTGTTCGTATTATACCAGCTAAGCAATTAACCTAGGCTTATTCTTGGATCGTCCTTCTTTGATAAACGAGGGTAGAATCAACAATTCAATAAGGAGTTTTTGAATGGGTAAAAATGGCTTAATGAATGATGATGTTAGTGCTGATTTACAGCAAGCCGAAGAACGTGAGATGAAAATAGAACGGCTAGGCGATGAAGTACAAAAGGGCTTTCTCAGCGGAATAGCTAAAGATTTTGATTTTGCTAAATTCTTACAGGAAAAAAATTCTTGTTTTGAGTCTGCTAATTCTCGGAGCAATCAATGTCAGCGGCGTTGAATTCAACTCAAATTCAACAATTTCAGGATCAAGGTTATCTATTGCTCGAAGACGCCATCGATGCCGTGCAGATCGCTTCAATTCAGGCGCAATTTGCCGAGTGGGTTGAGGAAAGCAAAAGCCAGACAGCGGCTTACGGAGTCACCATGGATGGCCGACCGCGCTTTGATGTAGAGGTGGATCATTCCCCCGAGCGCCCTGCTTTACGCCGTGTTGCCTCACCGACTGAGCTATCCGAAACCTGTTTTGATATTGTAAAAACCAGCGCAGCCAGTCAGGCCGTGGTCGATGCGATTGGACCTAACATACGTTTCCATCACAGTAAGTTTAATTCCAAATTACCCAAGACCAGCACCGTGGTGAAATGGCATCAGGACTTTACCTTCGAGCCACACAGCAACGATGACACGGTAACGGTGCTAATCTTTGTGGATGATGTGACGCTGGAAAACGGCCCGCTGTTATTAGCGCCAGGCTCTAATAAAGGCGAGCTGCATTCGCTGTGGCACGACGGCGTATTTACCGGCGCGATGAGCGATGAAGCGTCAGCAGCGTTTGAAAAACAGGCGGTGCCGTGTATTGGTAAAGCAGGCTCGGCGTGTTTGATGAGTGGGCGAGTGGCGCATGCCTCAAGAGCGAATCAGTCGGATGCAGCACGGACTTTATTTATTTACTGCCTGACCGCGGCTGATGCGGTTCCGCTGTCACCTAACCCCTTGCCTAGTGAGCATGCAGGCTTGTTGATTGCAGGGGTTGAGACGGGGAAAGTGCGGGCGACAGCATATGAAATGGAGTTGCCGGAGGTGCCAAAAGGGGCTTCATTCTTCACCCAGCAATCGCAGATGTGAAATCGTAATCATACCGCTTATCTATTGTACCAAGGTGAACTGTCGCAGTATTCTTATCTCTGTTAATATATAGGTAATACCTCGTACTACCTAGGTGATGTTATGACACAAGCCGCATTGAAACCAACCTCAGTCAAGTTAGATGCTGATACAAAAAGCCGCGTCAAGCAGCTGGCTGACTCCCGTCAACGCACAGCTCATTGGGTTATGAATGAAGCAATTAAGCAGTATTTGGATCGTGAAGAGAAACGCGACCAGTTTAGAAGAGAAACAATTGCTGCTTGGAACGATTATCAAGAAACAGGCCTTCATATTACTGCTGATGAAGCAATTGCCTGGTTAGATACTTGGGGAACCGCTGATGAAATTGAAGCACCTATATGCCACAAGTAATTGTCTCTGCAAATGCCTTTCGAAATTTGGGTCGCCTTAATATTTTCTTACGAGAAAAAAATCCAACGGCAGCACGAAATGCAGCTCAAGCCATAAAGAAAACACTATTGCTTTTAGAAGATAATCCACAGCTTGGAAGGTCAGTAGAAGATATGGAAGATGACTATCGGGAAGTAATAATTGAGTTTGGCAAAACTGGATATTTGGCTCGGTATAGGTTTGATTCAGATGATGACAAGATCATCGTGTTGGCCGTTCGGCACCAACTTGAACTTGATTATTAATTGAAAGGAATTGATCAGTGCCCAAAAACAAATCAATAGTCGTTAATGATACAACCATAGGTTTAACAACGGTTAATGAAGATGATTACATCTGCCTGACCGATATCGCCAAAAACCGCGAAGGCGATGATCATATCCGTAACTGGTTGAGGAATAGAAACACACTTGAGTTTATTGGTCTCTGGGAGGAACTGAATAACGATAATTTTAACCCCGTCGAATTCGACGGGTTTAAAAAACAGGTTGGATTAAACTCTTTTAGTTTATCGCCTCAAAAATGGGTTGAAGCAACCAACGCCATTGGAATATTTTCCAAGAGCGGTCGCTATGGAGGCACTTATGCGCACAAAGATATAGCATTTGAGTTTGCCTCATGGTTAGACCCAAAATTCAAGTTATACCTAATAAATGAGTTCCAGCGACTAAAAAAGATAGAAAGTAACGAATATAATCTTGAGTGGAATGTAAACAGGGTTATAAGCAAGGTAAATTATCGCCTGCATACTGACGCCATAAAAGAATACGTTATACCTAAATCAGCTCTGCCAGAGAACAAGCAAGGCATTGAATATGCTAATGAAGCCGATATTCTGAATGTAGCTGTTTTCGGATACACTTCCAAACAATGGAAAGAGTCCAATCCGAAAGCAGTTCTGGAAAAAGGTAATATCCGTGACACGGCAAGCATAAACGAGCTAACTGTCCTGTCGAATCTTGAGTCTTTAAATTCAGAAATGATTCAAGATGGAGCCCCAAAAGATTTCAGGGTAAAGAAACTAAACGATGTTGCAACGAGACAGCTTTCGCAATTAAATGTTGATCGTTTAAAGGCGCTTAAAAAATTCAGTGACAATACTTATATCGATGCAGTGGCCATAAATGAGCTTGATGCGCCAACAACTAAGGAAAAGCAGAAAAGCTTAAGTGACTTAGACAGACCACATAAAACAGACTCTTAACTATGCCCCAAAAAAGCGTGAGCATGTAGGATAAAACGGTTACCTTCATTAAGCCGTAATAGATTTGAAATGACCAAGTTTTAAATCAAATACTGGTAATAAGCTTCCACTGTTTGCTGAGACGTTTATCCGACACCGGCATCGAAGTGCCCAACTCCTGAGCAAACAGTGAAACGCGAAATTCTTCGATCATCCATCGGTATTGCTGCGCATCAGGATCACTGGCAAGTTCAGGACTCTCTTTGATCAGCTGAAGGTACTGATCCATGTGTTTGCTGGCCTGCAAGCGTAGCCCACGATCCTTTTGCAGCGCGTGCTGTAGCTTTTCCAGCCGCCGCTCGATAGCCTTAAGGTAGCGTGGATATTGCCGCAGAATATGCATATCAATAGTGTTCAAAAATCCGGGAAATACCAGTGCGTCGAGCTGTTGTTTGATATCACCCAGCGCTTCCAGCGCCATAGGATTGATTCCACCTTTCAAACGCTTACGAATCAGATGCACCAGTGGCAGGCAAATCGCCAGCTGCTCACAGATAGTATTCGCATTGGCAATTAGCTCGGCTTTATGTTGATCTATCTGCGCCTGAAATGCGGCTTGGCTGCGGATAGTTTTGCAATCAAACGTCAGTCGAAAACTATTATCAACAATGCTCTTTTTGAGCTCGTCACAGCTACCGGTAGAGGCGTAATTCAGGCAGAGCTTTTGCACATTCGGCAAGTTACGCAAGAGGTAATTGCCGTCCTTACTAAGCGCAAGCATGTACAAACGACGCAGGCCATGTTGCCTACCTGCTTTCGCCTGATTATCAAATAGCTGAATCGATACCGAGCTTTTGTTATCCACCAAGGCAGGCCAGGCTTTGATTTGCATGCCCGCAGTTTTGATAATAGTATCGTCAGGTAGATCGCCAAAATCCCAGCTGGTAATGCCTTCGCGCTCAATGGTCTTGATCGCTTGCTGCTGGAGCTTTTTACTGGTAGTTCGCTCAACGCCGCCTTTGAGTGCGCTGAGGTCACGCCCTGCTTTGATGATTTTTCCCGCTTCATCAACCACCGCAAAGCGCATTTGGTTATGCTCAGAAAAGCTCACGCTTTTTAATGCTTCAATATCGATTTTAGTACCTGACATTCTGTGCAGCTGATGCGCTACCGCAGCGACCAAGCTCGTATCATGACTTGGCTCAATCGCTTCGCAACAAGCCTGCGCGTAGTCTGGCACCGGCACAAATTGCTTGCGGGTTTGCTTAGGTAAAGAACGTATCAACTCCACAATCTTGTCTTGCAACATACCGGGCACAAGGTAGTCGAAGATGTTTGAATTAAGTTGGTGCAGCGCCGCAGCCGGCACGCTCAAAGTGACCCCGTCCGTTTCGTGCGCGGGTTCAAAATGGTAGTTGAGCGGAAAGCGCATGCCGTGCACTTCAAGGCTGTCGGGATATTGGTTTATCTGCACATGTGAATCGTCACGCTGCATCAGATCTTCACGCGTCATAATCAGCGCATTTGGGTTATCCGCTAAGTGTTTCTTGCGCCACTTTTCAAACGCCTTACCGTTGTAGATATGTTTGGGCACGCGCTGATCGTAGTAATCAAACAAGATCTCTTCATCAACCAATATGTCACGACGACGAGACTTTGCTTCCAGCTTTTCAACTTCTTCAATCAGCTCGCGATTGCGTTTCAGAAACTCGGCATTGCTGTTGAATTCACCATAGACCAGTGCATGCCGGATAAATAGTATGCGTGAAACCGTAGGATCTATCGGGCCAAAGTTAATGCGGCGTTTCGCAGTAATAGTGATGCCGTAGAGTGTGGTTCTTTCATCAGCACCAATTTGAGCGGGACGCTTTTCCCAACGTGGTTCGCTGTAGGTACGTCGTATAAGATGTTGCGCCTGCTGCTCTACCCATTCCGGTTCGATTTTGGCCACGGTTCTGGCGTAGAGACGTGAGGTTTCCACCTGCTCGGCAGCCATTATCCATTTCGGTGTTTTCTTTCGTAGCCCAGAGCCTGGGAAAATAAACAGCTTGCGACCATTGGCACCGAGGTATTCTTGTCGCTCTTCTTGGTTGGCGACATGACCCAGCAGGCCGCTCAGTAAACTTTGGTGAATGGCGGTGTATTCGGCTTCGTTAGAGGAACCTTTCAAGCCCTGATCTTTCAGGCTGTCTCTAAGCTGGCGATAAATATCTTCCCATTCTCGTAGTCTTATATAAGAGAGGAATTCTTTCTTGCACAGCTGGCGCAGTTTGTTTTGCGTGAGTTCATTGCGCTGTTCCTGAAAGTATTTCCACAGGTTGAGGTACGCCATGAAGTCAGATTTTTCATCTTTAAACCGTGCGTGTTTTTCATCCGATGCTTGTTTTTTATCGAGCGGCCGTTCACGCGGGTCCTGACTGGCTAGCGCGCTAACAATAATCAGCACTTCGCGCAGCGCACCAAACTCTTCGCCTGCCATCAACATACGACCCAAGCGTGGATCTGTTGGTAAATGGGCTAATTTGCGGCCTATTTCCGTTATGTTATTGTTTTCTGTAACGGCACCCAACTCAAAGAGTAGCTTGAATCCGTCCTTGATCATGCGGCTATCAGGCGGCTCAACAAATGGGAATGATTCGACATCGCCCAGCTTAAGAATCGCCATCTGTAAAATAACCGAGGCGAGGTTGGTTCTTAGTATTTCCGGGTCGGTAAACTCATCTCTGCTATTAAAATCGTCTTCGCTATAGAGGCGAATAGCAATACCATTGCTGGTTCGTCCGCAACGTCCTGAACGCTGGTTAGCCGAAGCTTGTGAAATCGGCTCAATCGGTAAACGCTGTACCCGTGCTCGCCAAGAATATCGGGAGATCCTTGCAACACCCGTATCAATCACATAGCGAATGCCCGGAACCGTTAGCGAGGTTTCAGCAACATTGGTGGCTAAAACAATGCGTCTGCTATTGCCGGGATGGAATATCTTGTTTTGCTCAGCCGCAGAAAGGCGCGCAAACAGTGGTAATATTTCCATACTCGCGGGATGGTGTTTTCTGAGTGCTTCGGCCGTTTCACGAATCTCGCGTTCACCGGATAAGAAGACCAGAATATCTCCAGGATCATCCCTAAGTAATTCGTCTGAGGCATCAATAATTCCTTGGATCTGATTCTTATCTGACTCCTCAGGATCATCCGAAACCAAGGGTCGATAACGCAGTTCTACAGGGTAGGTACGCCCCGACACTTCGATAACTGGCGCACCATCAAACTGTTTGGAAAATCGCTGCGGATCAATCGTCGCTGAGGTGATAATCAGTTTGAGGTCTTTGCGTCTTGGCAATAACCATTTGAAGTAACCCAGCAGGAAATCGATATTGAGGCTGCGTTCGTGGGCTTCGTCAATAATGATGGTGTCGTATTGATTGAGGAAGCGGTCGCTGCGAATTTCTGCCAGTAAAATACCATCGGTAAGCAAGCGGATGTAATTATCGTCACTGCCCTGTTCGTTAAACCGAACCTTGTAACCAACCAAGTCGCCGAGCTGTGAATTCATTTCTTCAGCAATGCGGTTGGCCACGCTTCTGGCGGCAATACGTCGCGGTTGCGTGTGGGCGATGATGCCGTCAACACCGCGACCAAGTTCCAAACACATTTTAGGAATCTGAGTGGTTTTACCAGAACCAGTTTCACCACAGAGAATCGTTACCTGATTATCCCGGATGCACTCAAGAATATCCTGACGTCTTTCGCTGACAGGTAGTTCTTCAGGGTAGCTTGGCGTGGGAAGGTTTTCTAAACGCTTTTGGCGAGTAGCACAAGAAGCTTCAATCTGGCGCTGCAGGCTTTCTATCGCAGCATCCGAAATATTATCGGTTGGTTTTTTTTGCAGGCGCTGCAGTCGGAGCGATAGTTTAAATCGCTTCGACTTCTGGCATTTTGCGAGCTGTTTTTTAAGTTCGAGAAGCTTCTTTTGCGGCATATTTTTGCAGTACTTGGGCTAATCGTTGTTCGCCACATTTTTGTTCCGCAACCCGATTTCGACCCTGTTGTTTTGCCAGGAACATCGCATTGTCAGCGGCGTTCATGAGCATGGCAGGGTACATCACTTCTACTTTTTCGTCATCTGCTTTCTCATCGTCAAGTTCTGGAGTGACGCAGCAAGACACGCCAACACTAACCGTGACGACTTTATACTCGGAGTCGGGGTGTGGTATTTGCAGTGATTCAACCTTGGCTCGTAGCCTCTCGCCAAGCATTACAGCATTTTCCATTGAGGTATTGGGCAGCAGTACTGCAAATTCTTCACCGCCGTATCGAGCGGCCAGATCGGCTGGTCTACGGGTAACTACTTCCATACAGGCGGCAATTGACCTTAGGCAGTTATCCCCAGCCCGTTGCCCTTGCTTTTGATTATAGTCCTTAAAAAAGTCGATATCGATTAGCAGCATCGAAATTGGAATGCCATCACGTGTGGTACGTCGCCATTCATTCTTAAACGTTTGGTCGAAATAACGACGGTTAGCAATTTGCGTCAACGTATCGGTATTGGCCTGCTTTCTCAGGGATGTTTGAGAATCCCGCAGTTCCATCAACATCCGATGGATGTATTCTGAAACAGCCAACATGGTGCCTGCAAGAATCAACACACTGATTGGAAAGAATATTAAATCACCATAGAGTGGATTATTCAGGAACAAATAAGCTGATATCGGCGCAAGTACTGCTATTAGCTGTATGGTAAAGGCAAGCTTGGAGATTGCCAGCACTGGTATAGAGATTAACAGAACACTAAACAGGATGGAGACTGTGAAGAAATGATATCCCTGTTGGTGGTCATAGACCAAAATGTACGCCCCAACACCCCAGATGGTATTAATAATGGTCGTCAGTAGGATGTGTTTATTAGCCCACAGAACCAGCTGTGATGGGTCGCGGTGCTCATTGGGATCAAATTGATTAGTAACATGTCGTCGGTACAAACACATTGAAACGAGCAGCACTAACCAGATAACAAGGTAAAAAAATGTATTATCTGGATTGCTGTTCTCTGACGCTGGATTTCGGTAAACAAAAAAGCCAGAGTAAATGGCGGCCAGAATTAAGTTTCCCCAAAAGCCTAAGGTAGTTTTACGAAATAAAGTAGACACTTGCCCCTGTCTAATTTCCGTCATTACCCCTGATTGGACGGTGTTACTACTCACGCGATAGAACCTCTACTATGAAAAACAGCCGCCTTAGAAAATGTGCTCAGATTCTTATGCTTTTTTGTTACGAGTTAGGCATGCTGTTTTTATCTTGTAACCAGCTGTGCTGCGTTAGCAGTGGCCTGCTGATTACATAAACCATGAATCATAGCATATTATCGAACCTTTCTTACAAGTGGATTGTAGCCGAGGCTTTTCACTTGTTTCTTCCAATCCGGAAGGTGCATTTCTGCGACTGGGCCAGCTACCACGCGGTACCAAGTCTTCCCTTTGCTTGAGAACTTCTGCACGTTTGAAGTAACACCCAAGCTATTTAATTTATCGAGTGAACGTGTTGCCTGCGCTGCTTTGCGAAAAGAAGCCACTTGCAACATATAATCACCCGGAGATCCGACATTTCCGACAACAGTAGTCGCAGTAGAAGTGAGCGGTTTAGCCTGTGCCAAAGTAACGGTTCGTGGACGAACCGGCATATCGATATTTGGCAAAACAGCGTGGAAACTAAAAATAGCACGTTTCTTAGGTGGCGGCTCGTCCAGCACTTCCGGTAGCGGAATAGGCCCAGAGTCATCAGACTTTTTAATTAAAGCATCAGTCGTTTGAGCGTTTGCCAGTGCCGTTTTTTCTTCAGACGTTAACGTAGCTGGATCTTTATTCACCATTGCTGCATTAGCCGTCGCGAACAATGGTGCATGTCGGTTTGCGTAGAAGTACATACTAAGACCAACTAATAGTCCCATGAATACCCCCGTTAACATCCAGATCATGCCGGTTTTGTAGCCCGAATCGACTGGTTTTGCTGCTTTGAAATCTTTTTGCATGACAGAATTCTACGTCCGATTTAATTATGGTTTTTTATCATAGTGCCATTAGCATTGCTGGCTGGCAAGTTAAAGTTCACGATTAATTCAAAATAAACATGAGCTTACGTAAAGTTCGTAGGATCAACATCAAGTGTGTAGCGCAGTCCTTTCGGCTTTTTAGCTTGTCGTATTGCGCTAATTAATTGATCCAGAAAGCAATGTAGCGATGAGCGTCGTGTTGCACTGATTAACATTTGGTAGCGATAGCGATTCGCTCTTTTTTCCATTGGTGAGGGCATTGGCCCCATTAATTTGATGTCAGTCTGGTTGTCTTCAAGCGCTATTTTTAAATCATTCTTTAAAGCGTCTAAAAACGCTAGCCCAATTTCGAACTGCGGTGCATTTGCTCTGACCAGCGCTTGATGTCCAAAGGGTGGATAATGCCAAGCCTGTCGTTCAACAAGAAATTGCTGCGCAACTGCCCGGTAGCCCTGAGTCAATAATTGATTCAGCATCGGGTGTTCTGGTTGGCTGGTTTGCAGCACCACAAGACCCGGTTTATCCCCTCTTCCGGCACGTCCACTCACTTGGACAATTTGTTGCGCTAATTGTTCCTGCGCACGGTAGTCAGCACTAAATAATGCCTGATCAATATCCAAAATGCCCACGAGTGTCAGGTTTGGAAAATCATGTCCCTTTGTTAACATCTGTGTCCCTATCAGAATGACAGGTTCACCTGATCTGACGATCGCGAGTTTCTTGGCGAGTTCTCCTTTACGACGGGTTGTATCTCGATCAATTCGTACTACTGGCGTGTCTGGAAAGTGTGCGCAAAGCAGGTTTTCAACACGCTCGGTGCCATGACCCTGAGTGCTTAACTGTGGATGTTGACAGGAAGGGCATGAGGATCCAACCGTTTGCTGATGATCGCAATGGTGACAGAGCACTTTATGACGAGCTGCATGAAAAGTCATTTGGGAGTCACAAGCCGGGCAGGTGGCATGCCATCCACATTGAGTGCAGTGGAGAACTGGTGCAAAGCCCCGACGATTTAAAAATAGCATGACCTGACTCTGGTCACGGATCTGATTGCTGACTTCTGCTAATAGTTTTCTGGAAACGCCTGCTTCCAGCGTTTGATCGCGGGTATCGATGAGTTTGGTTTTAGGGCGCTGTCTGGTGCCGGGGCGCTGATTAAGCAGTAGGTAATGATAGCGTTTGCGCTCAGCATTGAGCAGGGTTTCTAGTGCAGGTGTAGCGCTGCCTAATAGGATTGGGATTTTTAGCTGCGAGGCACGTTTTACCGCTAAATCACGTGCATGGTAGTGAAACCCCTCCTGCTGCTTAAAGGATCCATCGTGCTCTTCATCGATGATGATCATGCCAAGGTTGCGAAATCCGCAGAAAACTGAGGAGCGGGTGCCCACGACGATATCAGCCTCACCCGTATGCGCTGACTGCCAGTTTTGCGCTCGCTGCAAATCATTTAAGCCTGAGTGCAATGCAACTACGGTTTGGTTGGGGAAGAAGTCACAGAATCGCTGAAATAGTTGCGGGGTCAGGCCAATTTCAGGAATCATCAACAAGGCCTGTCTACCTTGCGACAAAACGTGCTTAATGGCACGTAAGTAGATCTCGGTTTTGCCGCTTCCTGTGATGCCGTGCAGCAGCACTGGTTTAATATCATCAACGGCCAACCATTCAGACAGTTGAATCAGGCAGTTTTCTTGTTCGTCGCTCAGCGTAATTTGATTTTGATTCGGATGCTCAACGGATTCGCTGTGTCTCTCAGGAACAACCAGTTCGCGTCTGGCCAAGCCTTTCTCAGCTAAGGCCTTCATGGGATTGCGCCATTTGCCGAGGTACAGGCTGGTTAGTTGAGCTTCAGTTAAGCTGTGCTGAGTGAGTTGCTCTAGCAACTCAAGTTGGCGTTTAGCTCGTTTAATTTGCTGTCTGGCAGCTTCGATATCGTCACAATTTAAATGCCAGGCGAAGTTTTGCAGCAAGGGCTGCCCTTTACGCAGTCGCTTGGGCAATGCCGCAAATAACACCTCACCTATTGGGTGGTGATAATAAACACTGGCCCATTGCAATAGTTCAAGCAGTTGCTGATCAAACAAAGGGGATGAATCCAGAACGGATTCGATGGGTCTTAATTTATCGAAATCACTGGTAAACCCACGTTCGATAATGATGCCGACTAAACTGTGGGGGCCTAAAGGAACCCGAACCCGGCAGCCGATTTCCGGTAGCGGCGAATCCGGGCAGTCATAGTCATAGGCCTGATAAAGGGGTCTGGGTATGACGACACGCAGCGTCGTAGGTGTTTTTGTCATACCCAGTTTTTACCGTTAGCGATTAATCCGGCGCGTTCCTGTTGCTGTAATTTCTACGCGGCGGTTGAGAGAACGACCTTTTTTAGTCTTATTGCTGGCCACTGGTTTGCTCTCACCCTGACCGACTGTTTCCATCATAGAACGCGTGAAGCCGCCCTGCTTAGCGAGGTATTCAGCGACAGAGTTAGCACGTTTCAGAGATAACACCTGATTCATTGCTGCGTTTCCAACACTGTCGGTATGACCTTCGATTAATAAGCGGGAAATTTGTGTATTTCCTTCCTGTAACGAAAGCGATAAGGCTAGTAGTTCAGTCTGACCCAGCGAGGTTAGTCTGGAGCTACCACTCTTAAAGTTAGTACTTCCATTCAGCGTTAGGCGACGCACCGTGCTTTGTGGCTTTTTAGCCGGTTGGCGTACCGTGGGCTTGATGACCGGCCGAACCGGAGTAACAGGACGACGCACTGGTGGAGCCGAACGCACTGGATTGGCGATTGTCGGTGTTTTGTACGGTTGTGTTACTACTGGCCTGCGCACAGGTGCTGCTGGTCTTCTTACTGTCGGCTGCACGACCCGTCGTGGTTGAACGGCTGGAGCCGGTTTATTCATCACTTTGTTATATACGTCTTCTGGCCTCAGGCTTGCTGATGGCTTTGTCATGCCCAACGTTGAGCGAGGTTTGAGTGTGCTAGGTTTTGCAAGAGTGGTCGGTGCTATTGTCTTTTTAGGCGCTTTAAGAACGATCTTGCGCATCTTACTGGAAGAGGTACTTGTCTTTGCTGTCGCCGGTAGTTTGCGTGCCGTGCTAGCACTAGCAAGGGTTGTTGGTGACTTGCAGCCAGGTATGGCTTTTCCTGTGGCTCTGTCGATACACATGTTGTTTCTTTGACGGAAAAGCTGAGTACCTGGTACGGATTGTTGTGAACCCGCTTGTTGCGATGCCGCGCTATTTTGACTTCCAGGTGTCAATTGGCCGCCAAGCCTGGACTGACTTCCTGAGACCGAGGTGTTTTGTGCACTACAGGCAGTCAGAAAAGCAACCGTAATCAGTAGTGGAAAGTGCTTGATTGTTGTTATGTCCATTTTTTGCCATCCCCTTAGGCAATTTGCTCATCGCTTATACTAACTAATTTATTGCAATCTCACCACTGGGCGTTCAAATAATTCTTCAAACACCTTTTGAGCAAGTTGATTAAGATCCAATGGGCTATAAGTCGATAGCGCTTTGTAGATCTCAACCTTCTCATCAACCGATAGAGTAAATTCGGGTTTGATGTCTTCCATTAAATAAAGATTGCGCATCGCAGAGAAGATCAGCGAGGAAGCATAATACTCCGGTTGATCTTGAGTCATCGAGTTCAGTGAAAATAACAGTAGCTTGGTGAGCCAGATTTTATGACCGGTATCGGTGTAAACCAGCTGAGTTAAATAAGCACCTAACTCTTCAAGGCTAGCCTCGATTCCTGCTTCGGTGAGATCTTTAAATTTCTCAGGTACCCATGCCGGTTCCGGCCATTCATCTTTTACGATCTGGTGATAGGCTTCGTGATATTCGATGCTGGGAAGTAAGCTGTCCATCAACGCGTCGATTTCAACTTTTGCTGCCTGCTGAGCCGGTTTGGTGTGCTTGTTCTTAGCAGTCATCATTGCACTTAGTGCATCAAGACCGCCACCAAGCACGCCTTGTGAGGCTCGTTGGTTGCCAGGCATTGAGCGCTGCAAGGTTTGTTGCATTCGTGAGGCGGCCAGGTGTTTTTGATCCAACAGCATTTCTTTAGCCGCATTTCGCAGCAGCTGCAGCGATTCGGGATCTGAGAAAAGGTCGCTTAAATCAGACTTATAGTTCTTGGTAATGCTTTCTTCTATATCGTAGTAACCCTGTAGCCAATACGGAATGATAAAGCTACGTCCCTGAAAAGTGAGTGCGGGCAACACCGATTGCTCGGCAAATCGTTTGATCTGATCCAGTAATATAATCGAACCAATGCCCTGACTTTTAAAGGTTAAGCCCAGTGCCCCATCCGCAGCGGGCACCCTGTCTGCGCGAGTGACATGAAATAATGGCAGTTCTTCAACGTCACTGGTTCTGGGAGAATCCTCAAAGTTGAGCGCGCGACGATCTGTCACATTGTAAACGGTAATGATTCCAGTGCGGCACATCGGTTTATTACTGTCGGGTTTCTGTCCTGCAAATAAGCGCTCGAGGGTGGTGATCATGTCACTCTGCTCAGCTTTCTGCTTCGGCGCAAAGCTGCTACACGCGACGCTGAACAGCTTTGGCGACATATAAAAAGGCAGCTTTTCCTTGTCCATTTCAGTATTGAGGCTCTTGAAGAACTTCATAATGTCAGGATTAGTGGCTTTCTCATCTAACATACTATCCAGCGCAATTCGCAGCTGCTGGTGAACATTACCTTTATCAGGAACCAGACGAATGATGGTGTCTCTTTCTTGTTTGGCTTCCTCTAAGAATTTCTCCATCAGATCAAAACGTTGATGCTGTCTGGTGACTTGTGCGCGGTGCAGCAGCTCACTGTAGTAAGGCATGCGGTCAGCTAATGCCTGTTCCATATTTTTATCGATATGCCAGCGGTGCAGCTGCCAGCTGCCGAACATCAGCGCCGCAATAAGTGCCGGGTAAAATACAATACTGGATAAAGGAAAAAGCCAGAACTCAGGTTTTTTTAGCCAAGCAAACCAGGATTTTTTTTGTAGGCGTTCCTTTAGTACCCGGACGTACTCGGGTCGATGCACAGGGTAAATACCTTGCTGAGTAAACGACTCCAAAACCACCGATTTGTGTTTGAGATAACGCATGGCGAATAGATGCCGCAGCGGCGAGATCCATGATGAGTAGAATGCTGGCTGCTCGAAACTATCCGCCTGCATGGCATCAAGGTTTTGGCTATCAGCATGACGCTCAACAAGTTTAAGTAGGACACTATCAATCATAATTACGTCCTCTTAGCGCCTAAGCCACGCCAGTACATCGGAGACTTTCTGAATACGTTCTTCAATAGTCTGAGGTACATAGCAATTGGTGGCAACGACCAGAGCATCTGCTTGTTCTCTGGCAGTAGGGTCTTTGATGGAGTCTGATAGACCTCGCTGAAAGCCCGACCAGTCCCAACTACAAATATATTCCGGGAGATGCTTAAAGCGGGTGGCAACATTGTTGAGGGCAACGATGGCTTCAGTGTTTTTTCGATTCTGTAAGTAGTAAATGCCAGCAAGCGTATCTTTGATTTGCTTATAACCATCGGTTAGCAAGCCACTGGTATTGATGTCTTCGTGAAGTGCCGTAAAGGTTGATTCATCGATATTGGCGGTCACGTAGGTTTCCATTAGATCGAGATCGATTTCTGAGGCTACAAAATTAAGCTGGGGAGAATTCACTTTTGCTTTCTTGAGAATGCCACGGGCGGCTTCCAATTCACTTACTGCGGTATCGAGATCGTTGAAATATAACCAAGCGAGTGCGCCTGATTCGCGGCGTCTCGAGGCAATACCTGAGGCGCTGAATTCATATTTTGTAAGGTGATCAATGGTTTCTTTAAAGCAGGTGTACATTCTGGCTGCCTTTTCAGTCTCACCGAGGTGAGAATGTGTGGCCGTCAGATACCAATAACTGGTATTCATTGAGCTTGCGCTACCAGTGCATTGTAATCGTCTGGCCTGCTCTATGGTTTTCTGATGATCTTTAGCACGCGAGTAACAGTTAAGTGCTAAGTACTCTAACTCTGCTTTAACCTCTTTTTCGGTGCTGCGCCATTGAACTTTATGACCGAGCGAGGTTATCGCGGCTGAAATCTTTGCGCAGTCTTTTTCGTTGCTCAGTACGGACCGGTAAGAGCGTACGAGTTGGCTTAGGTCTTCACGTCGTTCACCGGGAGCAGTTGGCAACGCATCGGCGGAGCACTGGCTAACCTGATCGACACTGCAACTGAAGGAGGGTTTACCATCGTCACCTTCCTTTCCGCTGGACTTGATGCCGGATTCTCTTTGCTCGCCAAGTTCACGAATCCTGTCCTGCATGCTAGAACCCATCATGGACTGTAGCGCCTCAGTAGGACTGAGCGCCGAGGTCGAGCGGCTAAAATCAAAACTTAGCTCCGGATTCGCCGCAACGATATTATTCATCACTTCACGGGCTTGCTGGAGCACCAGCCACTCCACAAAAGCAAAGGATTTGGGATCTGTTTCCACTTTTTTGCGTTCATAATCAGAAACGACAAATCGAAATGCGCTGAAGGCTATGCCAGCAATCATCAAAGGGATTACCAGAAAAGCGTAGAGGCTTTTTCTGAGATTAACTCTCTCATCATCAGCACGTGATGCTCTGGACTTGCCTCGTTCCTGAGTTCGTTCATTCGTCAGTTGGATAGCTTGCTGATATTGCTTTTGAGCTTCAGCAGATTGCTGCTCCTTACGTAACACTTCAGCCTGTTCGAAGAGCTCTTTAGGATCGTTATTGTTCTGATTCATACGAGCACGCTCACGCGAGTTGAGTGAACCTGCCCATAAATTGTCATAGCATTATAGTAATTATCGTCGCGGGTCATAGCTTATTCCGGTACGTTAAGTGCTGATTGTAGCAGACTTTTGGTGCCGGTTAGATAGTCCTTACTGACGAAAGTTTTATTAAAATACTGCGTTGACTAATGCACTACCCAAAGCGGCACCAGCAGCACCACCAATCGGACCTGCTGCTGCTGTTCCTGCAATCGCGCCTGCTGTTCCCGCTGCCGCTGCCGCAACCGAACCAACAACGCCTAGTGAATTGGATGCGACTTGTTGCGCGCTACAGCCTGTAAGTAGTAAAAAACTGCAAATCATTGCAATCATGCTTATTTTTTTCATTGTTATTGTCCTGATGTTTAGTTTTCTAATGCTGGAAGTTCTGAGCCTGTCGTTGAGGTTACCTCAGGTTTTTGATCTGAGTCAGATTTTTGTTCAAAATTCAGACGCCATTCCAGGTTATTTTTAGAGGTGGCATTTTCCATAGCAGCCTCCTTGGTGATCCTTCCAGCAAGGCAGTGTTTGATGAGCGATTGGTCAAAGGTGTGCATACCGTCGGTAGAACCTTTTTCCAATAAATCATTCAATTCATGTGTTTTTCCTTTGCGAATAACTTCAGCAACAAACGGTGTATTGATCAGAACTTCGCTGGCCAGAACCCGTTTGCCATTGACGTCTGGTATCAGACGTTGAGCGACGATACCGCGTAGGTTTAGAGACAAGTCCATCAAAATTCGTTGCTTTTGATCGGCAGGGAAAAGGTACAGTAAACGGTCTAGTGCCTGAGTGGTGTTGGTGGCATGTAGTGTTGTAATGACCAGATGTCCAGTGTCGGCAAAGCCCATGGCAGCATCAACCGTTTCGGTATCACGAACCTCGCCCACCATCACTACATCCGGAGCCTCACGCATGGCCTCACGCATGGCATTTTTATAGGACAAAGTATCAAAACCAACCTCGCGTTGTCCAATAATAGATTTGTCGTGCTTGAAGACAAATTCAATTGGGTCCTCGATTGTCAGGATGTGGCCGTGATGTCGCTCATTCCGGTATTGAAGCAAGGCAGCCATGGAGGTTGATTTACCGGCACCGGTAGAACCAACAAACAGCACTAAGCCATCTTTTTTCATCACCAGCTCTTTGAGAACTTCAGGTAAGCCAAGTTGCTCAGGCGTCATAATGTCAGAGCGTACGTGACGGATAACCATCGAAACTTCGCCGCGTTGATGGTAAGCATTTAAGCGAAAGCGACCGACATCCCGAATCGCCAGTCCTTTGTTAATTTCCTTGGTGTTTTTAAAACTTGCCCATTCCTCATCATTGAGCAGACCTTTTGCCAAAGCCTCGACCATTCCGGGTCGCAACGCTTCTTTGGTGAGATGTTTAAACCCCCCCATGACTTTGATTGATGCTCTTGCGCCAGTGGTTAGGTAGAGATCAGAGGCTTCATGTTTGACCATGGCAGCCAGAAATGCGGTTACCTGGGGTTTGCTGTCGCTCATTCTGCGGCCTCATCGTAAAGTTCTTCAATTGAAATCTTATCGGTGCCTTTAAAGAAGTCTTCTTTCTTTGAGTTTCGGCTACCGAGTTTTAGTTTCAAGCGAAGGTCATTGATCGAATCAGCATTCCTCATACCTTCCTGAACGCTTATCAGTCCGGCATCGATCATATGGAACAGTGCTTGGTCAAAGGTACACATGCCAAGTTGGTTAGACTTAGCCATGAGTTCTTTCATGCTTGATACATCGCCCTTAAGGATCAAGTCGGCCATCATCGGTGTATTAATCAACACCTCAACCGCAGGGAATCGACCTTTTCCATCTTTTTTACGGGTAAGGCGCTGAGAGACGATTGCTTTAAGGTTTAGTGATAAATCCATCAGCAGCTGTTCGCGTCGTTCATCCGGGAAAAAGTTAATGATCCGGTCAATCGCCTGATTGGTACTATTCGCGTGTAATGTGGTTAGGCAGAGGTGTCCGGTCTCGGCATAAGCAACCGCATACTCCATGGATTCGCGATCACGAACCTCACCTAACAGAATGACGTCAGGCGCTTGGCGTAACGTATTCTTCATGGCGATTTCGTAGTTTTCGGTATCTAGCCCAACTTCACGCTGCGTAATCAGGCAGTTCTTGTGATCGTGAGTGAATTCGATAGGATCTTCGATGGTGATAATGTGCCCGTGGGTTAATTCATTGCGTAGATCTACCATGGCGGCCAGGGTCGTTGACTTACCTGAACCCGTTGCGCCAACCATGATTACTAAGCCACGTGTTGTCATGGTGATATCTTTAAGTACCGGTGGAACACCCAGCTCCTTGAAGCCCGGTATGTTTCCGGGGATATGTCTCAGTACCATCCCTGAGCAGCCACGCTGGGTAAACGCGTTAACACGAAATCGGTCAGATCCTGGCAGGCTGATGGAAAAGTTGCCTTCCATGTGTTCTTCAAAGTTACGCATTTGCTTGTCGTTCATAATCGAACGCACCAGCATCCGTGACTGATCTTCAGATAATGGTGAATTAGAGAGGTGCTTCATGGCACCGTTAATTTTGGCACTGGGTGGAGCACCAGCGGTCACAAATAAATCTGACCCCTTTAGTTTTAAGACGTTACGTAGCAGGTTATGCACGTACGCCATAGCACTCTCTTTATCCATGGAGCTCCCCTTGAGACAATCGGTTACTTAACAATTTCTATTTTTATGAATTAAAGCTTAGGCCTGCATTGCTTCTGCACTATCGGCTTTTGAAATCGCCACATCACGGGAAATCTGACCGGATGACACTAGCTTTTGTAGCGACTGATCAAGTGTCTGCATACCATCACCTGCGCTGGTTTGTAGTGTTGACTTCATCTGAGCAATCTTATTTTCACGAATCATCGAGCGAATAGCACGAGTTCCAATCAAGATTTCGTGCGCCGCGACACGGCCGCCCCCGGTTTTCTTAAGCAGTGTCTGTGAAATGATGGCTTCCAGTGATTCTGAAATCATCGAGCGAATCATTTCTTTTTCTGCAGCTGGGAATACGTCCACAATACGGTCAATAGTTTTTGGTGCACTGGTGGTGTGTAATGTGCCGAAGACTAAGTGACCGGTTTCTGCTGCCGTCAGTGCCAAACGAATGGTTTCCAAATCACGAAGTTCCCCAACCAGAATAGTATCGGGATCTTCACGTAAGGCCGAGCGAAGCGATGCTTCAAAACTTTGTGTATCGCGATGCACTTCACGTTGGTTAATCAGACATTTTTTGCTTTCGTGAACAAATTCAATCGGATCCTCAAGAGTCAGGATATGCCCATAATCATTGCGGTTCTTATAGTCGATCATTGCCGCTAGTGTGGTCGATTTACCAGAGCCGGTTGGCCCTGTTACCAGTACGAGTCCACGTGGGTTGTCAGTGATCTTCTTGAAAATCGCTGGACAGTTCAGGTCTTCCAGGCTCATGATTTTACTAGGGATGGTTCTGAATACCGCTGCCGCACCCCGGTTTTGGTTGAACGCATTAACACGAAAGCGCGCCACACCCGGAATTTCAAACGAGAAATCGGTTTCCCAATATTCTTCGTAATCCTTGCGCTGTTTGTCATTCATAATGTCGTACACCATGCTATGAACATCTTTATGTTCAAGCACAGGGAGATTGACACGTCGCATGTCACCATCGACACGAATAATTGGTGGTTGACCAGCTGAAATATGTAAGTCAGATGCGTTATTCTTTACCGAAAATGCCAGCAGTTGTGTAATATCCATGATGTAGTTTTTATTATTGTTAAGAATATAAATCGACCGTATCACAAATGTCTAAAATTCGTCATAAGCTTCAGATAATTGGCAGCGAAATTGCCCAATCTTGTACCACTGCGAACCGCCAGTCAGAAGAGGTTCAGCTACTGGCTGTGAGTAAGCGGCATAGTCCTGATTCTATCCGTGAAGCGTTTGCTTCTGGACAGCGCTCTTTTGGTGAAAATTATGTGCAGGAGATGGTTGAAAAATCTCAGTTGCTAGCTGACCTAAATATCGAATGGCATTTCATTGGACCTTTGCAATCTAACAAGAGTAAAGAGGTCGCTGCCGTAGCCAGTTGGGTACACACAGTTGATAGGTTGAAAATTGCACGTCGCCTGAGTGAGCAACGTCCCGATAACTTGCCCCCCTTGAATGTCTGTTTACAGGTTAATGTGAATCAAGAGGAAAATAAGTCGGGTGTCAGTTTGTCTGAGGTTGCAGCCTTGGCTGAAGCGGTCGCCAGTTTACCCAATTTAAAACTCCGTGGTTTAATGGCTATCCCCAAATCAACTTCAGATGTTGAGCAGCAACGTGCTAATTTTGCTCTGCTTGCGGATGCGCAGGCAAAATTAACGACATCGGGTTTTCTGCTAGATACGCTTTCAATGGGAATGAGTGGCGATATGGATGCGGCAATTGCCGAAGGCGCGACGATAGTAAGAATAGGCACAGCAATATTTGGTCATCGTCCAGAAGCCTAATAAAATTTAAGCTAAACCTTAGGCAATGATTTAAGAATTTGTGAAATACGAGGGTTCGTTTTCAAATGACAACACACACAACACCGAATAGTAATACCAAAATCACCTTTATTGGCGCGGGCAATATGGCTCGTAGTCTAGTGGCGGGTTTAGTTGAAGATAATGCCGCCGTGGAAATTACCGTGTCTGATCCTAATGAAGAGCAGCTGGATATTATTAGAGGTAAATGGCCAGTCTGCCGAGCAACCACCGATAATCATACGGCCATTAGTGAAGCCGATATTGTGGTGCTCGCAGTCAAGCCACAGATCATGCAAATGGTTTGTGAAGGGCTCCAGAGCAGCGTGCAGCAATCAAAACCGTTGATTATTTCAATTGCCGCTGGCGTCAGTGAGTCCAGCCTTAGTCAATGGCTCGGCGGATTACTGCCAGTGGTCCGGTGCATGCCAAATACGCCTGCACTAGTACAAGCAGGGATGACCGGGTTGTATGCCAATTCACGTGTTAGTGATAAGCAGCGCAGTTTGGCGGAAAGTATCATGCGAGCCGTTGGGATGGTGCTATGGTTTGATGACGAAGAAAAGCTGCATGCAGTAACGGCAATTTCAGGTTCTGGCCCAGCATACTTCTTCCTTGTCATGGAGGCCATGCAGGCATCAGCCGAGGGCTTTGGTTTATCTGCGCAAGAGGCTAGAGTACTGGTGCAACAAACCGCATTTGGTGCAGCAAAATTGGCGATGGAAAGTCCTGAAAGTGCGGGTGAATTACGCAGAAATGTCACCTCTCCCGGTGGCACGACTGAAGCAGCCATAGGACAACTTCAGTCGGCTGGTTTAGAAGCAACGTTTGATGCAGCATTGAAAGCAGCTGCACAACGCTCAATAGTACTCAGTGGGGCCAAGCCCGCTATTGAAAAATCATAAGGGTAATCTGCTATGACAGTCATTCAACAAATTCTCCTGTTTCTCGTTGAAACACTATTTTCACTTTATATTGGCGCGATCATCATCCGCTTTTTATTAGGTTATGCTAAGGCTGACTTTTATAATCCTTTGTCGCAGTTTTTGGTGAAAATCACTAATCCGGTATTAGTACCTCTGAGGCGTTTTGTGCCGGCCATTGGTAAATTAGATACCGCAGCGGTTGTTGCCGCCTATGTTTTGACGGTGATCAAGTCGGTGATCATATTTGCACTGATCGGTAAAGGTCTCAGTGTTGTTAGCGTCTTAGGGTTTTCACTAAAAGAACTTATAACAGGTGTGATTTGGATTTACATTATCGCTCTGATACTCATGGCGGTGATCAGTTGGATTGGCAGTGCACATGGCAATCCGGTGGCACCATTAATTAATAGCTTGGTCGGGCCATTGGTTAATCCGGTACGTAAGAGAATGCCGCCTGTTGGTATGTTGGACCTATCGCCCATGGTGGTAATGTTAGGACTTTATATTCTACTGATCATAGTGAATGGTATCTTTACAAATACCAATGCTTTACCGCCGCTGTAAAAAGCGAATACTTAAATAATGATCAATTTATGTAAGACATGAAAAAAGCCCGGTCAGAAAACCTGCCGGGCTTTTTGTTTACTAGCTCAGAAACAGAGGCTAGCAATACTTCGCTAATTTTTCTTTAAGGCTTCGCCGTCGACAAACCAAGGATTTCCCAAGTCTGCATACCACCACGGAAGTACTTAATTTTCTCCGCTGGGTAACCGTACTTCAGCAACGTTCTGATACTGGTTGGCGACTGGCCGCACCACATTCCGTTACAGAACAGCACCAAGGTTTTAGCACCTGAATAGTCAAATACCTTGCTGGTGTCGCCGTCGGTAATGGCTTCATTAACATCCATCGAATCCATGTCATCCGCTAGTTTCACGCCGAAGTGGTCGGACATGGTTTTGATGATGTCATCGGTAGTTGCCCCTCTGGAAGGCGCTAAAGCTGTCCAGGGAACGTTTACAGCACCCGGTATGGTGCCCTTAGCAACCCAGTCAGGCGTGCGTGAATCACCAACAAAAATAGAGTCGTCGCCACTCATTTTGGCGAGATAATAGATTACTTCGCCTTCGCCAATCGTCTGTACACCTGGAGCGACTTCCATCGGTTGAATACAAAAAGGTGGACAAGGGCGTGAAGTCTTAGCAAAGGCAGGAATAACCACTGCTTTATTATCTTGATTACGCTTTATCTCGAAATCATTACCGTTATGTTTTACGACAATGCTCATCATGTCAGGTGTTATTCCGACAGGCTTACCACCATGACTATCAGCAGAGGCGGTACTTGCAAAACCTAAGCCCAAGGTAAGTACCATTGCGGTAATCGTTGTTAGTTTTTTGATGTTTCTCATAGATGTCCTCCAGAACATGCTTTCTAAAATAAAGGCCATAAGCCCGGTCTAAAATTAATCGAAGTGATGATTATTTAGCAGTCGTCTTCGTCCAGCTCATCATCTTCGTCTTCCTCATCGCTACTTGCTTGCGGGGCTGTCTCGTCTTCTGACACTCCAGTCTCAGCCAGAGGTTCCTCATCAGCAGAGCCGTCTTTATTTTTCAGAGGCTCTGGATCGTCTGAGTTCTCGTTTGCATCCGTTGCGGCGGGTTCGTCATTGCTTTTGATATCTGAATCGCTTGATGCTTTGGTTTCTGATGCGGGGGCTTCAGTGCTACTGGTAGAGTCAGCATAGATGTTACCAGACACAAAGCAGATTAGTGTCAGAAGTAGGATTCCGGAAATTTTCATAAAACTATCTGACCTCAATGATTCAACATTAGAAAATACTCATATTTGCAAACTAACTTATACGCCTACATACCTAACATAGTCTATATCACCTTTGTGGGGGAGGCTTGTTATGAGTGAATAATTAGTAAATTATGAAAATAACCGGTGAAATCCACCGATTGTACAGCTGACCAAATTAGGCTACACTGCGCGACTATTTTATAAATGCTCGACTAAGCAGCGGTAGCTGCTTTGTTATTACCGAATTTTGAGGAATCACCAATGTACGCAGTCGTAAAAACAGGCGGAAAACAATACCGGGTCAGCCCTGGCGATAAGCTACAAGTCGAATTGCTTGACGTTAATGAAGGTGATGAAGTCACTCTTGACCAAGTGCTAATGATGGGCGAAGGCGGTGACGTCACTATTGGGGCACCGTTAATTGACAATGCATCAGTTACTGCAAAGGTTTTGCAAAACGGCCGTGCTAAAAAAGTCGAAATCATTAAATTTAAGCGCCGTAAGCATCACCAGAAGCGTACAGGTCACCGACAGCACTTTACTGAGATTGAAATAACTGGCATGAGTGGTGCAGGCATCAGCGCCAGCGCACCAGAAAAGAAAGCAGCACCGAAGCCAGCTGAGCCAGCACCTGTACAGGAAGCCGCTCCAAAAGCTCCGGTTAAGTTCATGGATGCTCCAGATGGTGAGAAAGATGACTTGAAAAAGATCTCAGGCGTTGGTCCAGTACTCGAAAAAGCACTGAATGACCTTGGTATCTTCCACTTCCGCCAAGTCGCGGCATTCACACAAGCAGATATTGATGCTGTTGAGGGCGAGACTAACTTCCCGGGACGTGTAGAGCGTGATGATTGGATTGGGCAGGCTAAGACATTAGCTGAAGGTTAATCTTTAGCGGATAATCTGGTGGTATTACTGCCAAATTAAACCCGGAGTTGTTTCTGACAGCTCCGGGTTTTTTATGTTCTATAAAGCTGCACCGATCCGGATTCTGGTTTACGATGACCTCAACTATTGAGGAGCAACCATGTCATCTAACAATTACGAATCTGGCCGTTTGGATCTTCCCTTTGTCGGCCACTGTTCTTTCGCAAAAGCCCCTATCGTCACGGACTGGAACAATATCGATGCCGATGTAGCAATTCTCGGTGTGCCTAATGATATGGGAACGCAATGGCGGGCAGGCGCACGCTTCGGGCCACGGGGTATCCGTGAGGCATCTACCCTGTTTTCCTTCGGTCATGGTGGAGCTTACGATTTTGAAGATGACAAAATGTACCTCACGCAGGAGCAGGTTAAAATCGTTGATGTGGGTGATGCCGACATCGTGCATACCGATATGGAAAAGAGTCACGAGAACACTTATCGAGCCGTGTGTAAAATCCTTGAGGCAGGCGCAATGCCCGTTTCATTAGGGGGTGATCACTCAGTGCATGCGCCAATCATTCGAGCCTTTGCTAAGAAAGGCCCAATTCATATTATTCATTTTGATGCACATTTAGACTTTGTAGATGAGCGTCATGGCGTGCGCTATGGTCACGGCAACCCACTGCGGCGAGCATCTGAAATGGATCATATCGTTGGCATGACGCAATTGGGGATTCGCAATGTATCTTCCTCTAACCGAGCGGACTATCAGGCCGCGCGTGATGCGGGCTCAGATATCATGTCGGTTCGAGACGTACGTAAGTTGGGCGTTAAAGGAGTAATGGCGAGAATTCCAGAGGGTAAGCATTACTACATCACTATCGATATCGATGGATTTGATCCTTCGATAGCGCCGGGAACTGGCACGCCGAGTCACGGTGGCTTTCTGTATTACGAAGTGCTTGAAATTATTCAGGCGCTGGCGATTCGCAGTAAGGGTGATATTGTCGGTATGGATTTAGTTGAAGTGGCACCAGCTTATGATCCGGCTGGTGTTACATCGATTTTGGCCGCTCAGCTATTGATGAATAGTATCGGATTTATTTTCCACGCCAAGCATGGCGAAGAGGTTACAAAACCCTAACTGAGTATTCTAAAACAACCTTCTCGTCATCTTTGTCGCTCACATGCAAAGCGTCCAGTGTGGTTTTAATAACACGCTGGCCACCTGCTTGTGTTTCAATAATCGAACCAAGTTTCTCTTGAGTGGATGTCTTACGAAACGTTGTATGCAATTCGGTGTGTTCTGGAATTAAGGCAGAGACTTCAACGTAACGAGCAGTCAACTCGCCGATATTGGTGACTTCAAGACGATAGGTAATGCAGTCACCCGGCACAACATTACTATTGTGTGTTAACTCTTCTGAGCATTGTTTGCCGGTCAACTGAGTCATTGTGAGTTGGATTTCCGAAGAACGGGCAGTCTGAACCGTTGTGCCAAGACTCACTAACAAGCAGAGTACTGAGGGCTTTATTCCATTCATAATGATATTCCAGTGTTGTTGAGGTCTGGAATAATCATGTGGTTTGCTAACTGAAACGGGTAGTCTCAGCTGGATTAGCTGTTTGAATACCCTGTTAAGTGGCCATTAAGTTGTCAGTGCACGAATTAGGCACTGCTAAGTCCTGCTCTTCGCATCATGCTTGAGAGATAGCCAGCTGTAGACGATGAGGGTACCGATTACTAAGGTACCGGCAAGTGTGGTTTGCATCGAGGGTTTCTCTGACAATACTAACCAAACCCAGAAGGTGCCTAAGATCGACTCCAGCAACATAATCAAGCTGGTTTCCGCCGCAGAAATATAGCGTAGAGATAAGATAAACAGGACAAAGGGGATAGGTGCAACAATCACAGTCATTAGTATCAAAGGGAGGTATTGATGACTTTGTAAGGCGAGGTCAGTGACTAAAAACAGGCAAAAAATACCTGCCAGAATGTATCCAAATCCCATGCAGGCGGTCATGTTTTCTTTGGGGAAACTGCGCATTAACACAAACTGCCCTGCGATGGTTAGGGCGCAAACAGTGGCGCTTGCTAAACCGAACCAGCTACTATCAGACTCTGATTGAAGAAATAATATCGCCAAGCCAATACCGCAGATCAGAGTTGCTATCCATGTTGCTAGCGTTACCTTCTCACCTAGAAAAACCGCTGACATAAATGCACTGGCCAGTGGTGCAAAGGCAATAATGACCAGAACGTCGGTGACGTTGGCGTTGCTAATACCAAACACAAAGCCTAACTGAGAAATCCCGACAACCATGCTGGTGGTGATCACCCAAAATGCGCCAACCGGTGCCAGCTGTGCGTACAAGCTACGTCTATCTAAAAACTGGTTATAAACCAATACCATACTGCCTGCTAAGATGCCGCGATAGACGCTGATTTGCAGTGGGTCATCACCAATTAAACGGATCAATAATGCATCTGGCGATAACACAAAGATGCCCAGTAATGCCAATAAGTAGCCTTTTATCAAGGGCGATGTTACAGGTGATGCCATGGATGATTCCTCACAGAAAGTGAGAACCTACTCCATTTACCAGCTAAGGCCAAGATGTCAGTGAATCTTGGCGATGATCTTTATAT
>ENA-ORXR01001284-ORXR01001284.1-marine-metagenome-genome-assembly--contig:-NODE-1284-length-27077-cov-11.737852_pt1 | contig 27077 bp, 25 predicted proteins | sample MGYA00237866_ERZ511479 | MGnify/ENA metagenome assembly ERZ511479 | reverse complement strand
CGCGGGTCCATGCCGATGAGGCAGGGTATCATATAGGTTTTTAAAAATTCAGCCGGCAGCGTTTCACGCGTGTTGAGGGTCCCATCCCCAAGCCCGTAAATCCCCTGATCTGTCATAATTTTTAAGGTGACGTAGTTTTTACCGGGTCCCCCGACAAATACCTCTGCGCGTGTAATTTTCATTTTATGTCTTCCAATTCCCGTCTTTGACTATACCAATGAACTAAACCAATAATAGTCTCTTCGAGAGACAAAATATTTTAACGGGGATATTGATGGGTCAGCCAATCAGAGTTTTGGTTCACGGCACCGGCTTTGCCGGACAAGGCCACGCGGAGGCCTTTCGCTATGCAGGCGCGGAGGTTGTCGGTATTGTTGGCAGAACGGAAAGCGTCGTCGAAAAAGTCGCTGCTGAGATGAATATTCCCTATGGCGGGATGGATTGGACGCAGGCGCTTAAAGATTGCCAGCCGGATGTCGTCTCCATTGCCACACCGGGCGGCGCGCATTTTGAGCCGATTAAACAAGCCATTGCGCAAGGTTGTCATGTGTTTTGTGATAAGCCCCTGACGGCGGATGGCCCAACGGCGAAAACTTTATATGAGCTCTCGGAACAGAAAGGCGTCAAAACGGCTTTCGCGGCCAGCTTCCGTTATATGCCCGAAGTGCTTCACGCCAAGCGCTTGGTAGCGGACGGCGCAATTGGAGAGCCTTTGGAAGTTGAATGTGTCTCGCATTTTAATTTGGAGCGCGATATTCCCTTCGGCTGGTCGCACCGCAAAGAAGACGGCGGCGGCCGACTGAATAATAATTTTACCCATAAACTCTCCATCGTGACCTCAGTCGTGGGCGAGGAAATTCTGGCCGTGATGGGCGAGGTTCGCGACGATATGGGCAAGGCCCCCATTGTCAAAGGCGTGCATAATTTCAAAACACGGCGGGATCATATCCCCGACAATTTGGATGACCCGAACCTCGAATGGGGTGAATCCAATGTGGAGTGGTCTTATAATGTGACCGCGAAATTACGCAGCCCTTATGCGAAGAAACCCGTCACCGCTTTGTTCAAACATGGCGGTCTGCATCCGCGATTTAACGAAGATTACATCGCCTTTTACGGCAGCAAAGGCGCGATCTATATTAAAGGCCATTATGGCAGCGGCCCGCTCTATCTTTATGGGGCAGATAAGAAATGGGTCGAGACATCCCTGCCCGCAGATATCGCCGCTGACATTCCGGATGTGGACGGCGATACGGAACGCAATTGGCGTTACCTCATCCGAGAACTGGTCCGAGACATTCAAGGCGAACCCACTTCTCATTATCAAACGTTCAAAGAAGGTAGTCAGTATCAACAAATCATAGACATACTCCGCAAAAATGACCGGTGGGCAGATGTGTCCCATCTACAAAATTCCAACGCATCATGAATTATGACTACTTGGTTATCGCCGGATATTTTGCCCTAATTCTGGGCATAGGTGTCGTCTTTAAAAAGATGGCCGCCAAATCGACCAGTGATTATTTTCGCGGTGGCGGGCGTATGCTTTGGTGGATGGTCGGCTCGACCGCCTTCATGATGCAGTTCTCGGCTTGGACCTTTACAGGCGCGGCGGGCAAAGCGTTTACCGACGGGTTTGCCGTCAGCTTGGTGTTCATCGCCAATGCCTTCTCTTATTTTTGCGGCTGGGCCTATTTCGCGCATCGCTTTCGCCAAATGCGCACCGACACGCCAACAGAAGCGATTGGCCGTCGATTTGGTGACGGGAACGAAACATTCTTTTCCTGCGCGCTTATTGTTTTCACCATTCTCAATGCGGGCATATGGCTCAACGCGCTGGGTATTTTCTCCAGCGCGGTTTTCAACCAAGACGTCAATCTAACGATTATAGTCATTGGGCTCGCCGTGATTTTTATCTCGGTTCTAGCCGGAGCATGGGGTGTTGTCGCATCCGATTTCGTGCAAACCCTGACTGTGGCAGTGGTCTCTGTGGCCTGCGCGATTGTGGCTTTGGTCAAGGTCGGGGGTCCGGTGAACCTTGTGCAAGAATTTCCGGTCGATTTCATCATGGGGCCAAATATGAATTACGGGCTGTTACTGGTCGGGACATTCGTGTTTTTCCTCGCGAAACAGCTGATCACCATCATGAATATGCACGACTCTTTTCGGTTCCTGAACGCGAAGGATTCCAAAAATGCGCGCAAAGCGGCCTTGCTGGCGATGGGCCTTATGGCGGTTGGCAGTATTATTTGGTTCATCCCGCCCTGGGCCTCTGCGATTTTATACCCGGACGCTGCTGACGCTTACCCTCAACTCGGCAGTAAAGCGGCTGATGCAGTCTATCTAGTCTTTGCCCGCAATGCGATGCCCGCCGGGACAGTCGGCTTGCTGCTGGCAGGATTATTCGCGGCGACCATGTCCTCCATGGATTCCGCCCTAAATAAGAATTCAGGCATTTTTGTGCGGAGTCTTTACCAGCCTTACTTGGATAAAAGAAACAAGACCGTGAGCGACGGAACTCTTCTGACGTTGAGCAAAGGACTAAGCCTGTTCAGCGGTATTTTGGTCATAGTTTTGGCGATTTATTTTGGGTCGCTGAAGGAGCTGAGCCTGTTTGATTTAATGATGTCGCTATCGGCTATGATACAGGTCCCAATTCTTATTCCCCTTTTGCTGGGCCTGCTGGTGAAAAAAACACCAAGCTGGGCCCCTTGGGCGACAGTTTTGCTGGGATTGAGCGTATCGGCCTTCATGAAATACATCTTTACGCCGCAAGACTTTGCGCAATTGATGGAACTGGAGCCCTTCACCAAACGCGAAGCGACGGATATGGGATTGATCCTGACCATTGGCGGGCAGGTCTTTATCACGGGTGGGTTTTTCTGCCTGACCTCTCTGTTCTACAAACAAGCCTCAGACAAATATGTGGCGGAACGGGAGACCTTTTTCGTAGACCTTGAGACGCCTGTCATTTCCGATTTTGAGCAAGATTCGTATGACCGCCAGCAAAGACGTAAGCTGGGCGCCATTGTCTGCTATATGGGCGGGGGATTGCTCGCTATGACAGTCATACCCAATCCAGTGTGGGGACGTTTAACGTTTCTGGTTTGCGCAGCGGCGCTGCTCGTCATCGGTTACTTGCTTAGAAAAAGTGCGATGTCTGATCCTGTGAATAAAGCCCCAATTAGCGAATGAGAAAGTCTGTGATGTCATATTCGAAATATTTAATTGCTCTTCTGGCGGGGTTGGGTGTCCTAGCGGGCTGCTCCCCGGACATGGCTGGAAATTCTGTAAGCCTCACTGAAGGCATTGACGCGTCGGCCGGCGGGGATGCCGCTTATATCGTGACCACACCCTCCGCGACTTATTATCTCGAAAAATCGGGCGGCGGTTTGTCGTCCATGCTGGATAAAGACGGCGTGGATTGGCTTGGCTTTAACAAGACTCCGGGGTCCGCACATAAGGGGGAGTATCGCGGATTTCCCAACGCTATTCACAAACAAGACGGAAATTATTTTCACGCCATGAATGCGGGCACGGACCCTTCGAACGCCGTCGTCGAAATACAGGCCCCTGACCACGTCCGCATCCTCGTCACATCCGAGAATAAGACATGGGAAGGTCGATATGATTTCTATCCTGACCGTTTGGACTTCACGATGAGCCGCGTCAGCCCGGGCTATAAATATTGGGTGCAATATGAAGGCGTCCCGGGCGGGGAAATGGACCGCTCAGATTTTCGATACTCATCAGCAGATAGCGAGCGCCACCTGATTGATGAGGCATTTATCGGCGACCTGCCGGGGCCTGAATGGATGGCGTTCGGCGACGAAAACTCTCCGCGCATGATCTATATGTTTCAGCATAAAGATGATGAGCAGCCCAATGATTATGTCAGCCGCCCCGACATGACCGTATTGGGGTTTGGGCGCCGAAATAAAGATAAGTTTCTGACGGAGCCACAGACCTTTTCAATCGGTTTTGCGGAAACGACGGACTATGACGGTATCAGCCAAGCCATAGCAGCGATTGAAACGAAATAGGTTAAGCTCAATTTTTCGGAAATCCGCCCGCCGCGGCGAGCATGGACGGCACTTTTTTATCGAGCACAGCCTCAAGCCATTTCGCAGTGCCGATAAGCTTGTCCAGGTCGAGCCCATGTTCAATGCTTGAACGGTTTAGCAAATAGACAACATCTTCTGTCGCAACATTCCCGGTCGCATTCGGCGCGAATGGGCAGCCGCCAATGCCCCCAATAGAGGAGTCGATTACGCTCGCCCCTGCCGCAATCGCCGCCCAAACATTCGCAATCGCCATATTTCGCGTATTATGAAAATGCACGCGCACGGGAATTGGCGCTATGAGGTCCACAACCTTGCTGACCATACTCGTGACCTGCCCCGGTGTCCCAACGCCGATTGTATCCGCCAAGGCGATCTCGCTCGGCTTGGCGTCTGCCAATTTGGTGACAATATCCAAGATGCGCTGTTCCGGCACTTCTCCGTCAAAGGGGCAACCAAAGGCCGTGGAAACGGTGACCTGTGCAGAACGTCCTTCCGATTGCGCAATTTTAACGATGTCATTTGCGGTCGCGACCGTCTCGGCGCTGGATTGGTTTTGGTTCTTTAGGCCGAACCCATCGCTCGCGACGCAAACCGCGCCGAGCTGATCAACGCCGGACTCAAGCGCGCGCAGAGCGCCGCGCTTATTCAAGGTCAAACCGATACGCGTGACGCCTTCAACTTCGCCCAAGGCTTTGACCACATCTTCCGCATCCGCCATTTGAGGCACATATTTCGGATGGACGAAACTGGCGATTTCGACGCGCTTCGCTCCCGCTTCTATCGCGCGCCGGATGAACGCAACTTTGTCATCTGTTGAGACAAGCGTCTTTTCATTTTGCAGACCGTCCCTTGGCCCAACTTCAACAATTTCGACAGATTTTATCATAGGCCGCGTCTATTCGGCAGCCGCCGCCATCACAAGCGCGGCGTCCTCTTTTATCATATCCGCCGCTTTTTCTGCGATCATGATGGTCGGTGCGTTTGTATTGCCGGAGACGAGGTTCGGCATAATGGACGCGTCGACAACGCGCAGGCCGTCCAGTCCGTGAACGCGCAAGCGATCATCCACGACAGCCAACTCGTCATTCCCCATCTTACAGGACCCAACGGGGTGATATTGCGTATCGGCGCGAGCGCGAATATCCGCTTTAATTTCCTCTGAGTCTGTTGATCCTGCGGCGTAGAGCGGCTTACCCTTAATCTCATCAAAAGCCGGGGACTCCATGATTTTGGTCATTAAATGCGCTCCGCGCAGGAGGGTATCCATGTCGCGTTCATCTCGCAGAAATGCGGGATCAATTGCAGGCGGATCGGTGGGCTCTGCGCTCTTCAACCAAACCGCACCACGGCTCTTGGGCCTGAGCACACAGACATGGCAGCTATAGCCGTGACCATAGTGGAGCTTGCGTCCATGATCATCGACCATCGCTCGGACCAAGACGAGTGAGACATCCGGCGAAGGTTCCGATCGGTCCGTATAGAGAAAGCCGCCGCTTTCCGCGAGGTTGGAGGCAAACAGACCCTTTCTTTCTTTGCGGTAGCGCAAGATGTCGCCGAACTGACGAAAATTTCCGAGAAAGGACAAGCCAAAATTATCTTTAAGCGGCGAGCGATAGGAGATGACATAATCAATATGATCCTGAAGATTTTCACCTACGCCCGGTAAATTATGGACCTGTTCAATCCCATGCGGCTCGAGCTTATCATTCGCGCCAATCCCGGACAGTAGAAGAATTTGCGGAGACCCAAATGCCCCGCCCGAAACAATGACTTCCCGCGTAGCTTGAACGGTTTGAGATGCCTTATCCTTTTTATATCGGACACCTGTGGCCCTGCCATTCTCAATCAGAACTTTTTCCGTATGCGCCCCTGTAATCACGGTCAGGTTCGGACGCTCATCAACCGGGTCCAAGAACGCCCGCGCGGTCGACCACCGCTCGCCGCCTTTATGGGTGCACTCATACATGCCGAGGCCCTCTTGCTGGGCGCCATTAAAATCATCCGTGAAAGGTATTTGGTTTTGACGCCCGGCCTCGAAAAAGGCTTCATTCACTGCGCCAGGTTCTGATAGGGGCGCGACATTTAATTCGCCGCCCTGCCCGCGAAACTCATCCGCTCCGGCCTCGCGGTTTTCACTCTTTTTGAAATATGGCAGCACTTCATCATAGGACCAGCCGGAATTCCCCAACCGCGCCCATTCATCGTAATCTTCCTTGTGACCCCGAATATAGATCATGGCATTGATGCTGGAGGAGCCGCCCAGAACTTTGCCGCGCGGTTGATAGCCCTTGCGCCCGTTCAAGCCCTCTTGCGGCTCTGTCTCAAACCGCCAATTACGTTTGCCCGTAATCATATTCCAAATGGTCGCTCCCGGGGTAAAGACGCTCCAATGCTTATGGGTTCCGCCAGCCTCTAACAGGCACACCGAAATATTCGGATCCTCCGAGAGACGGTTTGCGAGGACACAGCCTGCAGAGCCCGCCCCAATAATCACATAATCAAAAGACGTCGTCATAAGTCTCTCCCCAGAGCGTTCTCACAACTATGAACGCGGGGCGCAGAGAGTCAAATTTGCGCAGGCACAAAACATCGATATTCAAAATTCAAGATTGAATAGTCCGGGCCTGAATGTTTGGCAGATTGATGCGTTCCACTTTACACCCCGCCTTCCCTGCTGCACGAAGAGATATGGGTTCCTACGACATAATTTATTGGCTGATTTCGATGGGTATCGGCTACCTTGCGGGCTCCATTCCCTTTGGCTTGCTGCTCGCGAAAGCTTCAGGACAAGGCGACATTCGCAAAATCGGCTCCGGTAATATCGGCGCGACGAATGTCTTGCGCACGGGCCGAAAAGATATCGCGGCAATCACTTTACTGCTTGATGCGGCGAAGGCGGGTTTGACGGGTTTCCTTATTCAAAACTGGTTGGGATTACCCTTCGGATATATTGCCGCAGCTGCCGCTTTGATTGGCCATTGCTACCCTGTGTGGCTGGGTTTCAAAGGCGGTAAAGGGGTTGCAACATTCTTTGGCGGCCTCTTTGCACTCGTCTGGCCTATCGGAATTTTAGCGGCTCTGATTTGGCTCGCAACCGCGTTAATCACGAAATATTCGTCTCTAGGCGCACTGATTGCCTGTGTGATCTGCACCATCGTCGCGCTGATATTTTTTCCGCGGGCCGCGGGCCTGATGGTGGGCTTTATGTCGATTGTCATTCTTTGGCGTCATCGCGAAAACATTGGTCGATTGATCCGAGGCGAAGAGTCCAAGATCGGCCAGAAGGGGTAAGGCCTGTGCCGCGCGAATTGAGTTTCACGGAGCGCCGCGATTGGCTGCGCCTCATCCGCACGCAAAACGTTGGGCCCGTCTCTTTTCGCGATTTGATTAATCGCTACGGCGATGCGACTGCCGCGTTGGAGGCTCTGCCGTCGCTTATCCGGAACAAACCTATCAATCCGCCGCGTGTTGACCAAGTCGAGGCTGAAATGGATTATGCCGAACAGATGGGGGTGCGACTGATCTGCGCGATTGAGCCGGATTATCCGAAATATCTGCGCGCGCTCGATCCACCGCCGCCCGTAATCTCAGTCTTGGGCCGCGCGGAGGTTCTGCACCGCCCTTGCGTCGCCATCATCGGGTCCCGCAATGCCTCCGCCATTGGGCAACGTTTTGCCAATGGGCTGGCGGCAGAGCTGGGACAAGGCGGATATACGGTCGTATCAGGCATGGCGAGAGGCATTGATTCAGCCGCACATCAGGGCTCGCTAACGACCGGGACAGCCGCAGTCTTAGGCGGCGGTGTCGATCATATTTACCCGCGTGAGAATGCAGAGCTTCATGCGCAAATACAGGAAAACGGCGCTATCGTCAGCGAAAGTCCGCTGGGATATCGCGCGACGGCCCGAGATTTCCCGCGCCGCAACCGCATCATTTCCGGCCTCTGCCGAGGCGTTATCGTGATTGAAGCCGCAGAGCGATCCGGCACGCTCATCACGGCGCGCTATGCGTTGGAGCAAAACCGAGAGGTGATGGCCGCACCTGGCTCGCCGCTAGATCCCAGAACAAAGGGCTGCAATCGCCTCATCCGGCAAGGTGCGCATCTGATTGAATCCGCGGAAGACGTTATCGCCGTTTTGGAAACACTACGCGGTTTGGACTTGGAAGAACCCGGCGAGAGTTTTGCGTCTGCCCCATTTGATGCCAACCGCGTCGAGGCCGATATAGCGAAGGCGAAGAGACAGGTTGTGGACCTGCTCTCTCCTACACCCACGCCGCGTGATGATATTATTCGGGCGTCGGGATTACCCGTGCCGCTTGTAACCGCTGCTTTGATGGAAATGGAATTGGCGGGGGACGCTATTGTCGAACCCGACGGAAAAATTAGCCGAGTTTAATTCAATTTATCAATCAGGCTTAGCCGCTGACAATTTTGTGTCTCGCCACAACGGTATGAATATCGTCCGACAAATGCGTCAGTCCGCTTAGTTTCGAAATTATCGCTAATTCCGATAAAAGATCCGTGACGTAATCTGTCGCTTCGGAAGATCGGGTCGACATAGCTCCCTCAAATGCAGGAATTGACTTGGTTGCTAAATTTGTTTGTTGTCCCATTACGATATTGCCCTTCGTGTAATTTATGGTTGCATTCACGCTGCATCCCAAAAGCATAACAAAACATTACCAACACTTAGTTTGCAGGCAAGTCGCGGCATTATGACCCAGATTTTTAAAGTGCTGCCTTCCGATTCAATCAAAATTTGTGTGACATATCAAAAAATATACTGTCTCGCACCGATGGTTGACTTTATTTGGCCCCTCCCCCACATGCCGCGCTCTTCACATATATAGAGTAACTGTATGAACCTCGTCATCGTTGAGTCGCCTGCCAAGGCCAAAACCATCGAAAAATATCTCGGCAAGGACTATAAGGTCCTCGCCAGTTTCGGGCATGTTCGCGATCTTCCGTCAAAAAACGGATCCGTTGATCCCGAGAATAATTTCGCGATGAGCTGGGCTGTCGACACGCAATCCAAAAAACGGATCAGGGATATACAGACCGCCCTTGGCAATGCCGACAAGCTCATCCTCGCGACCGACCCGGACAGAGAAGGCGAAGCGATTTCCTGGCATTTGCTCGAAGTCCTCTCGAAGAAGAAAGAATTTAAAGGCAAACCCGTTGAGCGTGTCGTCTTTAACGCGATTACAAAAAAATCCGTCACGGAAGCCATCGCCAACCCACGTCAACTCGACCAAGAGCTGGTCGATGCCTATCTCGCCCGCCGCGCGTTGGACTATCTCGTCGGTTTTACACTCTCGCCAGTATTGTGGCGCAAGCTTCCCGGCGCGCGCTCTGCGGGCCGTGTGCAATCTGTTGCTCTAAAACTCATCACCGAGCGCGAGACAGAGATCGAGCAATTCGATGCGCGTGAATATTGGTCCGTCGCAGGTGTTATGACCGCCGCCAAAGGCAGCTTCCCCGCGCGTCTTGTGTCGCTGAACGGAGATAAGCTGGATAAGTTTTCTCTGAACAATGAAGCGTTGGCGATGAAAGCGAAAGCCGCTGTCACAGCTGCCAGCCTCTCCATCACCAAAGTCGAGGCCAAACCCCTTACACGCAATCCATCCGCGCCGTTTATGACGTCCACCCTGCAACAGGAAGCCTCGCGCAAACTCGGCTTCTCGGCCACGCAAACCATGCAAACCGCGCAGCGCCTTTATGAAGGCGTTGATATAGGCGGCGAGACGACCGGCCTTATCACCTATATGCGAACCGATGGTATCAGCATGGTCGGCGAAGCCATCAGCGATTGCCGCGCAACCATTCAAAAAGAATATGGCGAGAGCTATTTGCCGAAACAGCACCGCGTTTATAAATCCAAAGCCAAAAACGCGCAGGAGGCCCATGAAGCCATCCGCCCGACCGGGTTTGAACGTACCCCTGACTCGCTGAAACTCTCCGGCGATATGAAGAAGCTTTATGAGCTGATTTGGAAACGCGCCATGGCCTCGCAAATGGAATCCGCGAAACTGGAGCGGACGACCATCACGATCGAAGATAACGCGCACACCGTGGGATTACGCGCCACCGGACAAGTCGTGCGCTTTGACGGTTTTCTGAAACTCTATGAAGAGACAAAGGCGAAAACAGCGGACGAAGAGACTGACGAAAAAGATACGGATCTCCCCGCAGTTGAAGCCGGGCAATCCCTCACCGCAAAAGACATCGAAGCGAACCAGCATTTCACGCAACCGCCGCCGCGATATTCCGAAGCCTCCCTCGTGAAGCGTATGGAAGAGCTCGGCATTGGCCGCCCTTCGACTTACGCCTCAATTCTCAAAGTTCTTCAGGACCGCGGCTATGTGGAGCTGGACAAACGCCGCTTTACGCCTTCTGACAAAGGCCGCTTGCTAACGGCGTTCTTGGAAGAGTTTTTCACGAAATATGTGCAGTACAACTACACGGCCAACCTCGAAGACCAGCTCGATAAAGTTTCCGCAGGCGATCTCGATTGGCTAAAATTGCTCAGCAATTTTTGGAATGAATTTTCGGCGACCATCGACGGTACAAAAGAGCTGCGCATCACACATGTTTTGGACGCGTTAAACATCTCGCTGAAATCCATTGTCTTCCCGGAAAAAGAAGACGGCACACCCGCACGGAAATGTCCGAAATGCGACGATGGCGAGCTGTCGTTGAAACTCGGCAAATTCGGCGCATTCGTCGGCTGCTCTAACTACCCGGAATGCAAGATGACGCGCCCCTTCGGCAGCGATGCGCCGGATGCCTCGGCTGAGGATAAGATCCTCGGCCAACATCCTGAAACTAAAAAGGATATTATTCTCAAGACAGGTCGTTTCGGTCCTTATGTGGAAATGGAAACCGAGAAAAAACCGAAGCGCACAAGCCTGCCCAAGACGTGGCCCTATGATACAATCGACCTCGAAAAAGGTCTGATGCTGATTAACTTGCCGCGTAAAATTTGCGCGCATCCCGAAGATGGCAATCAAGTCATTACGGCGCTTGGCCGCTTTGGTCCCTACATCAAACACAATACGACTTATGTAAGTCTGAAGGACCCGGATGAAATGTTCACCGTCGGCATGAATGACGCCATCGCGCGCCTCGCCGATAAACGCGCCAACCCGGGCCGCAGCCGCGGTGGCAAGGTCGTCAAAGACCTCGGCAAACATCCTAAAACGGAAAAGCCGCTCGCAATCATGGAAGGCCGCTACGGCGCCTATGTGAAATACGAGAAGGTGAACGCAACCATACCCAAGGGCCAAGACCCGCAAGAAGTAACGGTAGAAATGGCGTTAGAATATATTGCGGAAAAAGAAGCCAAGTCGAAGAAAAAGCCTGCGAAGAAAAAGAAGGCTCCGGCGAAGAAGAAAACAGCGGCAAAAAAGAAAGCGCCTGCGAAGAAGAAGCCTGCCGCGAAGAAAGCCGCACCGAAATCTGACGAGGCGTTTTAGTTAAGTTGCATTTTTAGAAATCCGTCCATCCCAGCCCGTTGTTTGTCTGGCAAACAATATGAGCTGGGATCCAGTAGGCAACAAGACTGATGTTCCAAGCCGCACTGGACCCCAGCCTTCGCTGGGGCAATCGGAATATTTAGGGGGTCAAACACGATGAAAAAGCCCGCTCACCAGACGCTGACACAATTTTGGAGAACAATCAGAGCCGATATTGAATTTGGCGAAACCTCTCTCGAAGAAATCGCAAACTTAGAGAAAAAGTACGCTGTAAAACTCCCGCATGAGTTTCGCGAATATCTTCGTTGGGCTTGTCCCAAAAGCGTGGATCAGTCTGATCCTGAACTTACAACGTGGTGGGAACTAGATCGTATCAAAAGCTTAGAAGAAGAATATGAAGGGTCTAAATATCTTAAAAAAAACCCTGAATTTCTCAAAGACGCAAGCAGCTATATTGTTTTTGTGGATTATCTGATTTGGTCTTGGTCATGGGCAATATGTTGTAAACCAGGCGATAATTATGGGCGTATCGTCCAGCTTTTAGGCCCGATAGAGTTTGTATCCAACAGCTTCGAGGAGTTCGTACAAGCATATATAACGTGCTACGCTGATACTTTTGTTCTTGAAAAAGTTCCGTAAGAGATAATTCCCTTCGTTTATAGCATCCGCTACCTAACTCTCCCCCACTTGACCTTTCCCCCCACACCGCCGACATGCGGCGCATGAAATTAACGAAAAAAACTATATTGGACGAGGTCAAATCCCGTCCCGATTATTACGACAATAAGAAATTAGCCCGCGCCCTGGGCGTGAAGGGCGATGACCGCCGCGAATTGCGGCAACTGCTCCGCGCCATGGTCGAAGACGGCGTCATCCTGAAATCCAGCCGCAAGACCTTCCGCGAGGCGGATGCTTTGCCAAGCGTGATGGTCGTCAAAGCCACAAGCCTTGATGATGGCGACCTGATGGGTGAGCCTGAGAATTGGAAGGGCGACGGCGCTCCGCCGCAACTTCTCATCCGTGTTGAAGGCCCGCGCGGCAAAAAAGGCGCGAAACGCGACCAGAAAGAAGTCCTCAAAGTGGGCGACCGTGCCCTCTGCCGCATCAAAATGCGCGAAAACGGCGAGGCTGTAGCCACCGTTATGAAAAAGCTCGGCAGCGGCCCCACGGCCCATCTGGGCGTGCTGTTTAAAGGCGGACGGGGTTGGCGCATCCAGCCTGTCTCAAAAAAAGCCCGTCACGATTATAAACCCGTCCGCGTGCCGGACGACGCTGAAGACCAAGACCTCGTCTGGTTTCAATCCAGCCGCCGCAATCAAGGCGATATGCGCTTGGCCGAGATCAAAGAGATCATCGGCTCCGCGAAGGGCGGAAAATCTGCGAGTCTTATCAGCCTCCACGAAAATGACATCCGCGTCGCCTTTCCCGACAAAGTCATCGAGGAAGCGAAAGCCCTTAAACTACCAAAGATCGAAGGCGCGCGCGAAGACATACGCGACCTTCCCCTCATCACGATTGACCCGGTGGATGCCAAAGACTTCGACGATGCCGTCTTCGCTCATCCAGACAAGAAAGATAATAATAAAGGCGGCTGGGTTGTCTGGGTCGCGATTGCCGATGTGTCGGGATTTGTGACGCCGGGATCGGAACTCGACCTCGAAGCCCGCGAGCGCGGTAATTCCGTCTACCTCCCCGATGTCGTCGTGCCGATGCTCCCGCATGAGCTATCCTCTGACCTCTGCTCGCTGCGCCCTAATGAAGACCGTGCCTGTATGGCCGTGCGTATGGTGTTTGATAAAACGGGCAAAAAGCTCCGCCACACATTTAAACGCGGCATGATGCGCAGCCATGCCCGCCTGACCTATCAACAGGCGCAGGACGCATCTGAGGGCCGTGCGGGCGAAGCCGCAGAACCCGTGCTCGACATTATTCAAGATATTTATGCTGCATACGCCGTTTTGAAAAAAGGCCGCGACGCCCGCGCCCCGCTCGCGATTGAGCTGCCCGAACGCCGGGTTCATATCAACGAGGCCGGCGAAGTCACCGGGATCACACTGCGCGATAGGTTCGACGCGCATAAGCTGATTGAAGAGTTCATGGTGCAGGCCAATGTCTGCGCGGCGGAGAGCCTCATTGCGAAAAAGACGCCTGCCGTTATGCGCTTTCATGATGTGCCGTCAGGCGAGAAGCTGAAGGGCTTGTCCGACTTCCTCCCCGCGCTGGATATGAAATTCAGCGTCGGCGAGCGGGCGACCACCGCGCGGCTGAACAAACTTCTGGCGCAAGCCGATGCGAAAGACCTGACAGAAACGGTCGGCATGGCAGTCCTGCGCAGTCAATCCCAAGCCGTTTACAGCGCGGATCAAGGCGGACATTTCGGGCTGAACCTCGTGGACTATACGCATTTCACCTCGCCCATTCGCCGTTATGCCGACCTCATCGTCCACCGTGCTCTTATCGACACTTTCGATCTCGGGGATGACGGGATGGACAAGGAAAGTGCGTCCCGCTTGCAGGAAATCGCAGAACATATTTCGGCCACGGAACGCAAAGCCATGGTCGCCGAACGCGACGCAAAAGACCGCTATATTGCAGCCTATCTCGCGGACCGGGTCGGGGCGGTGTTTGATGCACGGATCACGGGCGTGACGACATTCGGACTGTTCATTACGCTGGACGAGACCGGCGCAGACGGCCTCATCCCTGCGCGCAATCTGGGCCATGAATATTTTGCCTTTGACGAGAAAAACCGCGCCCTTGTCGGCACGGAGAGCGGTGACACCTACCGCTTTGGCCGCCCCGTCAAAGCCCGTCTTGAAGAAGCTACGCCGATCACAGGCGGGCTAACTTTCGAAATGGTCAGCAAGCCCGAGAAAGGCAAACCGCCAAAGCGAAACCATCGCGGCGGCAGCGCCCATAAATCCCGCGGCGCGAAACATAAACGCAAGCGGCGGTAGGGATGCCCTCACCTCTCCCACGGGAGAGGCTGGTAACGGCATCCCCGTTTCAGATTTTCGCCATCCCCATCTTTTTTCGCCTAAATCTTCGGTTTTATGGGCTGTTCTTCGAGATGCATCCTCATCTCAAATAAACATAATCCCCGCCGCTTGGGACCTGTGCTATAGTGGATAAGTTCTTTCAAACACGGGACTAGGTAGGACGTCATCTACCCGTTTGAGAGACAGTGGGTCTGAGCATTTCGGGTGACACCGAGATTGTGCCGGGACTTTTGGAGTGAGAGCCGACGCCATGGTCCAACGCTGGCCATACTGGTGGGACAGACGGGCCGCTTCATCAACAACCACTGCCGCAGAGTCATTGATTGGCCTTACAACCCAATCAATACGTCTTCGCGTAAAACATCTTCCTCTTTCCCTTGGTATTTCCATCGGGAAGACAACTCTGCGGGCATGTCCTGCTTAAATGTGAGATCTCGGCTGACCACTCGATTGGCAGTAGCAATTTCAACATGACTAAATCACAAGCTCTTTTCTCATTCGTCATCACAAGACTTGGTCTTGTGATCCACGAGTAATTACAAATGGATTGCAAGAACAAGTCTTGCAATGACGGAAGATATTAAGTGATCAACTAATTCCACACCTCCACTTGTCTTGAATCATTTCACACTTCATCACCCGCCTATGCCTGATCCTATCAAAGATTCCGGTCCCGTGCTTGTCGGTAAGATGAAGATTACCGATAGTGAACGCGCCAAACGCAAAGAGCTGACACGCGCGCCCAGACCGCGTCTTGCCTCCACCCTCGTCGTGACCTGCGGCTCCGGTAAAAATCTGAAAATCCTAATGGGGCAGCGTTCCAAACGCCATGATTTTATGCCTAGCGTCTATGTCTTTCCCGGCGGCCGCGTCGACCGCGCGGATAGCTACGCCAAATATGCCGGGGATCTCTCGCCGCGCACGCAGCGCATCATGGAGACCGCCTATAACCCCCGCCGTGCCCGCGCCGTGGTCTTGGCCAGCGTCCGCGAAACATGGGAAGAAACGGGCTTGATGTTGGGCGCGCCGTCCGAGACGCACCGCAACCTCTCCAATGCCAGCTATGACGCTTTCAGGGCGAAAGGGCAGCTTCCGGACCTCTCCGGGATTGAGGTCTTTGGCCGCGCCGTCACCCCGCCCCATCGCCACAAACGCTTTGATGCGTGGTTTTTTGTCAAACATCTGGGCGAGCGCCGCCTGCCGAAAATTTCTGACAGTTCCGAGCTTCTAAACGTCGGATGGTTCACCTTTGACGAGATCGAAAAGCTGGAAACCCAACGCGCCACAGATATGATGCTGCAAGTCTTGGAACGTTATTTAAAGGCTGATCGCGCGCCCGAGCACATCTTCTATTCCCGCGCCATACGCGGCGAGTTCAAAATGCTGCAGTTCCCGTAAATCTCCCTGCCCGCAATCAGTTGACAGCCGCGCAAAAGCCGCCTATCCGCGCGCAACTGAATTACTCGAAATATGAGGACTCCCCGTCATGGCGAAGCCTACCACAATTAAAATCCGTCTGAACTCTACCGCTGGTACGGGTTATTTCTATGTCACCAAGAAAAACGCACGGACAATGACCGAAAAAATGGTCAAAAAGAAATATGACCCGGTTGTGCGCAAGCACGTCGATTTCAAGGAAGGTAAGATCAAGTAAGATCTGCCTCTAAACTGAACATGAAAAGGCCGTCCGTCGTGACGGCTTTTTTTATGAGCGGAAGGCTTAGGCGGCTTTACGAAGTTGCGCGGGTAAGGCCTTGTTCCGGCCCGATTGTTTGGCCTTGTAAAGCGCATCATCAGCCCGCTTAAACACCTCGCGCAGGTTCTCACCCGCCTCAACTTGGGCGACGCCTACACTCGTCGTGATTTGCAAGGCCTCACCGTCGACAAAAACGGGCGTTCCTGCAATCAAGGCGCGGACGCGATCTGCCGCAATTAAAGCGTCTTCGACTTTTGTATCCGGCATAGCGATCATAAACTCCTCGCCGCCATAGCGAGCCACAACATCCACGGCGCGCATGTTGGTGACAAGTCTCGCCGCGATCTCCTTGAGGATCTGATCCCCCATATCATGACCCAAGATATCGTTCACACGTTTAAAGTGGTCGATGTCAAAGACCATCACAGAGAACGGCGTTGACCGCGTTTCCAGCTCTTCGAATAAGGGTTCAATCGTGCGGTCAAAATAGCGTCTATTGCCCAATCCTGTCAGCGGGTCGGCGACGACCATTTCAAGATTTTCGTTGAAATTCTCGCGTAGAGAATCGGCATAAAATTTCCGGCGCAGCAAAGTCTGGACACGAGCTTTCAACTCCTGAATTTCGACGGGCCGCATGATCGTATCGTTAATGCCGATGTCATAGGCGCGAATAAACCGCGTCTCATCTTCCGGGTCGCCAATAACAAGGATCGGGACGTCCCGGCTCTCCTCGTTAAATTTTAAAGAGGCACAGACACGTAAGCCGTCAAAGCTCTCGCTAACGAGGCTGACAATCACAGTGTCAATGCCGGATTTGGCGAGCTTGATAGCTTTCAGCGGGTCTTTTTCGACAATCACCTGATGGCGTTCACGCAACGGCTTTGCAACTTTGGCCGCATGAAGTTCATGATCTTCAACGAGCAGAATGCGGCCCTTCTGCTTCTCAATGTTTTCCAGCAGGCTGCGGGAATTAGACAATGTATGCCCTGTATGGCTCAGCAATTGATCCGTCACCATTTTGAGGCGGAGGAGCGAGCGCACACGCGCCATGATATTAAAATCGTCAATCGGCTTTGTGACAAAATCATCCGCGCCGGCTTCAAGCCCGCGAATTCTGTCTTTGGTCTCTTCCAGGGCCGTCACCATAATAACAGGCACATGCCAGGTCGCAGGATTATTTTTGATCCGCCTACAGGCCTCGAACCCGTCCATTCCGGGCATCATCGCGTCCATCAAGATCAAGTCCAGACGCTCAGTTTCCGCAATTTCCAAGGCTTCATAGCCCGAGCGCGCGGTTAAAACGTCATAATACTCCGCCTGCAATTTGACTTGCAGCAGATGGATATTAGGGGCGAGATCGTCAACGACGAGGATACGCGCAGACATAGCGGTCTCCTCTGACTAAGCAGCTTCTGCGAATTTCCGGATTTTGGCAAGAAAGGACGAAACCGTGATGGGCTTCGCGATATAGTCTTCACAGCCACCGTCGCGAATGCGTTTTTCGTCACCCTTCATAGCAAAGGCCGTAACAGCGATTACCGGGATTTCCGCAAGAGTTTCATCGTCTTTAATCCACTTAGTCACTTCCAAACCGGAGACTTCCGGCAGTTGAATATCCATCAAGATAAGATCAGGTTTGAAACTCCGCGCCAAAGAAATAGCCTTCAGCCCCTCGCGTGTTTGCATTGTCTCATATCCATGCGCTTCGAGGAGGTCGGCGAACAATTTCATGTTCAACTCGTTATCTTCGACGATGAGGACTTTTTTCGGCATTTTCTGTAACATATTCCCAATTCACCAAACTGACAGCCCCATTTAACTCGCGGCGCTTGTTCTTGTTGTCTTGACCTCACCCTGACAGAATATCCTTAAATCTTGGTGTGTTGGTCAGTTACCTGTGGTTAACCATGAGACGACGCCCATAGGCCTAAACAGAGCTTTCACACAAGTTCCAGCATTGAGAACATTGCATGAACATATTAAATCTTATATAAGAGCCTAAATGAGCGTCCCTACCCCACAGACCACGCGACTATGTCGGGATTGCGGCAGTAATGCCTTTACCGTTGATGTTTGCTCCGCCTGCGGTTCGCGGCGATTTGTGTCGCATTCGGAAATCAGTTCCCTCTCCATCGCGCATGTGGATTGCGATGCATTTTATTGCTCCGTTGAAAAACGCGACAATCCGGCGATTCGGAATAAACCTGTTGTCGTCGGCGGCGGGCGGCGCGGGGTTGTCTCGGCGGCTTGCTATCATGCCCGCGTCTACGGCGTGCGCTCCGCCATGCCAATGTTCCAAGCGCTCAAGCTCTGTCCCGACGCCGTTGTCGTCAAAGGCAGCATGGACAAATATGCCTATGAAGGTGGCCGCATTCGCGAGATGATGCGCGCGCTGACCCCATTGGTCGAGCCGCTCTCCATTGATGAGGCGTTTCTGGATTTGACGGGGACAGAGCGACTGCACGGTAAGAGCCCGGCGCAGAGCCTGATAAAGCTACAGACCGACATTCTGCGGGACATCGGCGTGACGGTCTCGATTGGGCTGTCATATAATAAGTTTCTCGCAAAGACAGCGTCTGACCTCGACAAGCCCAATGGTTTTGCGGTTCTGGGCCAACATGACGCGCAAGCCTTTCTTGCCAAACAATCGGTTGGATTTGTCTACGGCATCGGGCCAGCATTTGCCGCCAAGCTCGAGAAAGCAGGCTTGCGCACGATTGCGGATGTCAGGCAACGGACAGATAAAGAGATGGCACAACGGTTTGGTGATAGCGGTTTGCGGCTGGCACGTCTCGCGCGGGGTGAAGATCACCGCCGCGTCAATCCCATTAGTGACCGCAAATCCGTCTCAGCCGAGACAACGTTTAACTCGGATATTTCAGACCTGGAACAGCTCAAGGATAAGCTCTGGCAAGTTTGCCTGAAAACGGCGGATCGGTCTAAAGGCAAAAACCTAGCCGGACGCACGGTGACGCTGAAATTGAAAACGGCGCAGTTCAAATCGATTTCGCGGCGGCGAACATTGCAGCAACCGGTCCAGCTCGCAGATGTCATTTTCTCTGAACTGGAGCCGCTGCTGGAAGCCGAAGTCGACGGATTTAAAAGCTACCGCCTCATCGGCGCAGGAATTTCAGGTCTGTCAGCGCCTGTGGGAGACGTGGCGGATATGCTCGACCTCAAGTCTGCAAAGCGAGGCGCGGCGGAACGGGCCAGTGACATTGCCCGTGCGAAATTCGGCTCGGACGCGGTCACGACGGGGCGTGGCTTGCGCCTGCGCCAAGCTAAAGAGAAAAACATCGCAGAAAGCCTGCCGAGTAAACCCCGATTTGAAGATTAAGTTTGAGGCCTCCGCATTTCCGGTCTGAGCTTTGGCGGTCTGCGGCGCTCGATCCACGCAATCGCCGCGGCCAGCAGTGAATATGTGAAAAGCATGAGAACACCCAATGCGGCGCCATGCGGTCCGGCCGAAGGATCGAAAGAGCCCGCTTGAACTTGAATCCCGGGCATTGTTATGAAGGTGAATTGGAGAATGCCCATAAAGAGGAACAAGGCGAACAGCGCGATGAGGCTGGATTTGGGGCCTGTTGTGACACGCATCCAAAAGAGGAAGGCGCCCAGCAGCAGCCCCATCTCCAGTGCAAATGCAAGATAAGGCCAGTTCCAAACACTGAGCCCCAATTCAATCTCACTACCCGGCCAGAGCGGTAAATCAGGACGATGCACAATAAGGTCAAACACCCAATGGGAAAAGACGAGACCAAAGACGACCCAAAAGCCCTTGAAACCGGATTTGGGTCGAAAGGCTTTGAAAATTAGCCCGCCAAGCGCCGCCCATCCCAGCGAGGTCAGGAGGCTATGTGAATAAGGAATTGTGAAATAGGGCTCGCCGCCAATCATGCGCGTGTCGCCTTCAATTCCGACCATGGTCAGCACAGCAAAAACAATATCCATGAACTGAACGGCCAAGAACGCTACCCACAATGGCACCAGAACAATACCCTTGCCGCGCTGCGTGTCCCATACGGCAGGCGCGTAATGCCCCATGAACATGGCTGTCTCCTATTGAGGTGCCAGTTCTGCGAAATAGTCGAAAATCTCATTTTCACTCCGACTTGCCGCATTCCGCCAAGTTGGGGCTGTCTCTAAATTCAAGACATCACCCTGCATATTTGTCACAATAATCGTCGGCGTGCCGACGATATTGTCCAAACCGAACCGTTGCGCGACGTCGATATTGCGGTTCTTTTGACCGACATCGATGTAGCGCACGACGAAATTCTCGCTCAGCATCGTCTCAAAACGCGGGGTTTGAAACCAGCCTGCCAAGGCACGGCTGTCATGGCACCAATCCGCGCCCATCACGATAATAGCATGCTTACCCGCCAAAGCCGCATCGGCCAGAGCCTCATCAACGGCGGCTTGGGCGTCCAATGAAGGTTCAGGATCAAATGGCCGCGCTTCGGGATGGTCCGCCGCAACGGCCATCGGGACCTGGGTGGCAGATGTGCAGGCCACAGCCAAACACGCGATTAGAAGCAGGCTTAAAATTCTCATGTGCTATCTATAGCGAAAATCTGTTGCGTGCCTAGCGGCATCAGGGCCATGTCACGGATATGTCAATTTTCCGATTTTTCCGTAGACCCAAACCGGAACCGACCCCTGCGCCCAAACGCGCATCAAGTCCGGGCTCAATTAAGGCTTCCGCTCGCTTAGCCAATGCGGGCGGCGTCGACGTGCGGCGCTACTTTCACAATGAACACCATTTCCAATGCTATACGAGTTGGTTCGCGCATTGGGAGGGATGGATGAGTGCAGGACACTGCCTGACAGACGCACAGGATCATTTGCCGGAGTTTGCTGAGGGCCTGCCGTTTGCCAAATGGCCCGACGGATTGGACGCCGCATTAGCCGGATGCACCCCGCCCGCCAGCCGCCCTTCTGACCCCATCATTGGACAGGATGTCATCCTGCAAGGCTATCCTGCAGGCTGTCGCCATATGGAAACCCGCACAGGGCGGATTTATTTTGAGCGCAGTCCCGGACAGTGGATTGCGCATATTTTTCAGCCCGATGAACCCGTCGTAACAGGCATGAGCGGCGGGCCTGTTCTTGACGCGAAAACTCGCCAACCCATCGGCATTATAATCACCCGTAACAGCCCCGCAGATCTCAATAATGACCGCGACCCTGATGAGAGTGCGGATTTTATTGCGCTTTCAGCCGTTTGGGATGCCGTAAAAGCTGAAAAACCTAAGCGGAATTCACCGTGGGCATCCGCCTAAAACGCACCATGCGCATGGTCGCGCCCGCGTCCCGATGCTTGGCTGCCGCCTGGTAATCCGGCAGCGCAAAGAAATTCTTCATATGATCCTTATCGCGGAACTCCAGTAAAACGGCCTTATCGCCGGGGAGATCAAAGAATTTCGCATCTTCATCATTTCCCATGACATTCACGCCCTCACGCATAAAAATGGGCGTGGATAGCTCGACATATCGGTCATATTCTGACTTGTTGTGGAATTCCGCGGTGACGAATAGAAAGAGAGACATATTGCGTCCTAAAGAACAGTAACAAAGACCATACTGATCAGCACGACCGTCGAAAGTGAGAAAACTGCGAACCGCAGCATGACTTTACCGGAGCTGACTTGAATAAAACTGTGTAGGACCCGCAAAGCCACATAGGCCCAAGCTCCATATAAAATCGGCGCGGACATTTGCGTTGTCAGAACCACATAGAACATAAACGCGTAAAAAATCGTCGGCTGCTCCATGAGGTGGTTATAGTTATGCGCGGAAGCCTGAACGGAAAGCGGCAATTCGTCTTTCCATTTCCCATCAGGTGATTTGGCTGTCTCCGGATTGATTTTGGCCCGCTGCATGGCCGGAATGCGGCGCGCATACATTAGAACCCAGATCAAAAGCGTCCAGATAATCAACGCCAAAACTGGCGCTAGAAACGTCGTCGATGTCATAGGTCTCTCCCCGGGATTTCAGAGACGTTATACCAATAAAAAAGGGCCTGCACGGGATTTCCATGCAGGCCCTCTATTCAGTCTTCAAGGCTGAAGCCTTGAGAAGGCTTACGCCATTGTGATGTTCTCAACAGCCGTCTTGCCAGTGCGCTGGTTCACAGCTGTATCGAACATGACTTTGTCACCTTCGTTCAAGCCTTGAATGCCGGAGCGTTGCAGAGCTGTGATGTGGACAAAAACGTCGCCTTCGCCATCATCTGGTTGAACAAAGCCGAAGCCTTTTGTTGTGTTGAAGAATTTAACCGTTCCTGGTTTCATTTCGTCGGACATGTAATTTTCCTTTCACGTCGTATTGTGCGCAGCCAACGTGGCCCCGCGGGTAGTCGAAAAAGGGAAATCAAATCTCACTCAGATCATCAGTGCAGTATGTAAATACTACAAAAATGCTGGCCGGGTCGTCAGGCCTATTCTCGATAAGTCTCATATGGGCTTTATTGTCTGAAATCGCAAGTAAACCTTTTGTCCTTGCGTCTCCAATCGACAGCTGGCTTCACAGGCAACAGGCCTCCAAAATAACTGGCACATTCAATTCATCATCGACATAGTTCTAAAAACACAGTTTTTCCAGCGTTGGATTAGGAATTCGCCGCACAATTCATCCCGGTTCAGAATGCTGAAAAACTACAGTCCAGACAGAAAAGTCATGGTTTTGAGTTGAATTTCGACGTCCGAGAGGTTTGAGGACTTATCCGCACGCGCAACAAACGCGTTACATGCAAATATGGGCTTCATTACCACATTCCGGCGTTTTGCGCACAAAGCTAACCGCGTCTCTACAGATTTTTGCGCCCTTCTGCTTAGGCCGTTTCAAAAGCAGGGTTATATTTACGTAAATTACGAAACACGGGGGGATTTTCGACACTCTTACTTTTGGTAAACTCATTCCGATTTGCAGGCTCTTTATATCGGTCTTGGATAGTCGTCTTGACTCTTAGAACGCGTATAAATCTAACACATCGATAAAGCGAAGTTGTTGAGCATATTTCCTTCCGGAAAACCAATCCTGAGATTTGAATAAGACTTGGAGTTTCCACAGCACTGCCGCCGCGCACCTCAGACTAGTTTTCTTAAGTTTTGATGTCACAAACCCTGTATCTGTGGCGTTGCAGGCCCAAACTCATATTGGGCAAAATTACTCAAAATAAGGTTGTCACCTGGCAGAAAATTTTGCTTTGTTCAAATGCCGAAAAATGTTCATTGCGATACGATCAGATGGACTAGGTTGCTTACCATCTTCAACCCCGGACGCTTTTGCCCACAGATCCATGAGTTTGAGAACGTCCTCTCTGGAATTGAGAGGGATATGGGCGGCCTGTTCGAGTAACTCTGACTCGTAATTTAGCAGGTCAGATTCCCGCTGGTCGGCTGCCTCAGGATCTTTCTCAAGAACCGGATCGAGGTTTGCGCAAAAACGAAGCTCGTCAATCGTGCCGTCATATAAGTCCAGCAATTGCCTGACAGTGCGCGCGCCGCGACTGGAATCCATTTCAAGAAGACTTTTCAACTCAATCATCATTACCTCATAGCGCCGAGGCAGTGAAGACCGTGATTTGTCGATAATGTATAGCCTATGATCGACCCCCTACATATGGGGGGGAGGGAAATAGAAATATGGAATAACCACTGCCAGCCGCGTTGATCCAGGGGCTATTTCTACCCTGAGACGTCGATTTTTAAACACATCTTCAAAAGTTCGTGAAGCCTTATTCATTTGCACCGAATCCCGAGATAGTCTTCACGGGATATTAATCCCGCCCTACTCACACTCCAATGACGGTGAACCCATTGCCAGGAATTTTATGACCTCTACTGCCCGGACATGGTTCCAACGCCTCGCCCCTTACCGCGCTGCAGAAAACGGACGCGCCGTTTTCGAACTCCTCATTACGCTAGGGCCGTTTCTGGCACTCTGGGCTGGAATTTGGGGTCTCATGCAGGCAGGTCATTATTGGGCCGTCCTGGGTTTCATCCCGGCCGGCGGGTTGCTTGTGCGGCTATTTATTATTCAACATGATTGCGGCCATCAGTCGATGTTTAGCCACCGCAAGGTCAATGATTGGGTTGGCCGCTTTATCGGCATTCTGACGCTGACACCATATGATCATTGGAAACGCGGACACGCGCTGCATCATGCTGGCTCCGGCAATCTGGATCGCCGCGGCATTGGTGATGATATTCTAACAATGACTGTTGAAGAGTATAAAGCGGCGTCAAAATGGGAACGCCTAAAATATCGTATGTATCGGCACCCTGTCGTCATGTTCGGTATCGGACCGGCCTATGTGTTTTTCCTTCACAATCGCCTCCCTATGGGCGCAATGAAAAACGGCGTTAAGCCTTGGGCGAGCGCCCTACTCACCAATCTAGGTGTGGCGTTAGTATATGGGCTGTTAATATGGGGCGTCGGGTGGAAAATCTTTGTGATGATCCAAATTCCGACGGTTTTGGTCGGCGCATCTATCGGTGTCTGGATGTTTTATGTTCAACACCAATTTGATGAAACTCATTGGTCTCGTACAGGTGAGTGGGATCGCGAAAATGCAGCCCTGCAAGGCAGTTCTTATTATGATCTGCCGAAATGGTTGATGTGGGTAACAGGCAATATTGGCGTGCATCATGTCCATCACCTGTCCGCTCGTATCCCATTCTATCAGCTTCCGCGCATATTAAAGGCGCACCCGGAACTCAAATCGGTTGGTCGGCTGACATTCATACAGAGCCTCAAAACCGTAAAGCTAGCGCTTTGGAATGAAGCCGAACAACGTATGGTCAGCTTTCGTATGGCAAAATCCACGCCCACCAAAATCTAGTCTTCTAAAGAGGAATTCAGGCAGCACTTACGGAATAGATGTCATAAGTTGCACAGCTTATGACAATACAGTCTCCAAACAATTTTGCAATTTCGCTATGTTTGAAGACCCTAATTAAACAAGGTCGGCATCATTTAAACTCACGCTCTTGAGTCAGGATATGAAGGCAGAGTTTGAAGCTATTTTACAATACCGCCAGAAACCACATCAATCACAAACTGGCTGTGGCGAACACGAACCAACAAAAATAGGCGCGTGATCCCTGGAGTAAGCAGCTTGCGTGAGAATAGGTCTACCACGCGGCTAGGGCCAGTTTCGATAATGATTGGAGTGAGATTTTCGAGATCATCGATTTAAACAATAGCCAAAAATTCATCTTTCGATGCTTCATCTACCCCGGGTCTCGCCCCTGCCCATCACATCCGAACACACATAATTCATCCATCGACCCTTGCGTTACGTTAACGTGAACGTTAACTGCACCCTAAGTCGAATAGCGAGTCTGTTTGGGGGTTGCCTTCCCTTGCCCACAAGAACCGTATTCAAAACAAGAATAATGCGAGAGGAAAGACTATGACCGAAGCCTATATATATGACGCGGTGCGCACGCCGCGCGGCAAAGGCAAATCCGATGGGAGCCTTCACGAGGTCACGCCTGTCAGCCTCGCGGCGCAGGTCCTCGAGGCTGTCCGCGACCGAAACAACATCGACTCGGCTGAGGTCGAAGATATAGCATTTGGCTGCGTCTCCCCGGTTGGCGAGCAAGGCGCGGTCATCACGCGCTCCGCCATTCTACAAGCGGGTTACGCGCAAACGACCTCCGGCATTCAGGTCAACCGCTTCTGTGGGTCAGGTCTCGAAGCCTCAAACATTGCCGCGGCTAAAGTTATGGCCGGCGAATGCGACATGGCCATCGGCGGCGGTGTCGAGCACATGTCCCGCGTGCCAATGGGCAGCGACGGCGGCGCAATGGCGACTGACCCGGCTGTGGCGATTGCCAATTATTTCGTCCCGCAAGGCGTCTCTGCCGATCTGATCGCCACGAAATATGGTTTCTCTCGCGATGATCTCGACGCATACGCTGTCGAGTCTCACAAACGCGCAGACAAGGCTTGGAAGGAAGGCCGCTTTGCCAAATCCATCGTCCCCGTGAAAGACATTCTGGGCCTGACGATTTTGGAAAAAGATGAGACCATTCGTCCGGACACAAATATGCAGTCTCTTGGCGCGCTAAACCCGTCTTTCAAAATGATGGGCGAGAATTTTGGCTTCGATAATGTTGCAAACCAGAAATATCCGGGCGTCGAAAAAATCGAACATCGTCATCACGCAGGCAACTCTTCAGGTATCGTCGATGGCGCTGCTGCGATTCTCATCGGGAATAAAGAAACAGGCGAGCGTTTGGGCCTGAAACCTCGCGCGCGTATCCGCTCTATGGCGTCCATCGGATCAGAGCCGACAATCATGCTGACAGGTCCGGAATTTGCGGCCCAAAAAGCGTTGAGACGCGCGGGCATGAACGTCAATGACATTGACATTTATGAGCTGAACGAAGCCTTCGCGGCTGTCGTTCTACGCTTCATGCAAGCCCTCGAAATCGATCACAGCGACATCAACGTGAATGGCGGCGCGATTGCGATGGGTCATCCCCTCGGCGCGACAGGCGCCATGATACTCGGCACTATGGTCGACGAGTTGGAGCGCGCCGACAAGGAGACATCCCTTGTGACGCTCTGCATCGGCGGCGGCATGGGCACAGCCACAATCATTGAACGCGTCTAAGCGAATAAGGCGGGAAATTAACACATGACTAAATATAAAAATTTTAAATTGGACACAGATGCAGACGGCATCGTGACACTGACAATCGACGTTCCGAACCAGACAATGAATGTCTGGACACCGGACTTCATCCAAGAATTCGATACGTTCATCGATGACTTCAATTCGAATGACAAAATGAAGGGCCTCGTCGTCACGTCAGGCAAAGCGAACGC
>ENA-ORXR01001282-ORXR01001282.1-marine-metagenome-genome-assembly--contig:-NODE-1282-length-27102-cov-23.349787_pt1 | contig 27102 bp, 17 predicted proteins | sample MGYA00237866_ERZ511479 | MGnify/ENA metagenome assembly ERZ511479 | reverse complement strand
ATTCATCGCCAAACTGACGCGCAAAATACCCGCGCAGCTTGTGTCCGTCGCGCTGATGTAGGCGGATTTCTGGGAAGGAGAGGGTGGTGTGGGTGGTAGTCATAAGCATAAAGAAACAGATTTTTCAGATTCACTTTTTTTACGTACAAAGCCTGTTTGAATATCATACATTTCTAAGAAATCATTTGGAACAATGAGTATTTCGTCTGTTAATCTAAAGTAATCTCCTTGTAAATCGTTTAGGTAATAATCTGGAATAGAGACAATCCGCTGATGAAAACTTTTTTTGTAATCTTTGTTGAATTCATCTTTTTTTATCTTGCCAATTAGCATGTCCTTGAATGTTTCAACTACTTCTTTGGCTGCCTTATTTTCTTTCAAAGATATACGCTCATCTGTTTCGATAAATACCGATTTAAGATTGTTACGAGGATGAATAACCTTAAAAGATGAAACAGTTGTATCGTCGTCGTTATCAGATGTGTAGTGGAGTTCTTCCATTGCTTTAAAAATCTTTTTGGATGTTTCATATGCACCTAGTTTGCCTTCAAAGTATTTTTTGACTAAATCATAATATAGTTTTTCGGGAATACTTTTTTCCTCTGTTTCTAAAGCATTGATAATTTGGGCGGGAGCCTCTTTTCCATATACTTTATGACAATCACCAAAGTTAACTATGTAAACAGGAGAATTTTCTTTATCTTCACTATCATTTCGATTAACTCTTCCCGCGACTTGTACAATTGAATCAATTGGTGCAATGTCTCTGAATCCCATATCAAAATCTAAATCAACACCTGCCTCTACACACTGAGTTGAAATTAGAATCGGTTTTATATTTGTTTTATTTTTTTTGTTCTGATTGAAAATTTCTTTGATTTTATCAATAACATGTAATCTATGAAACGGGATGAGATTTGTGGATAGATATTCTACCGGATGTTGATATTCTAAATTTGATTCTTTGATATATTTATTTATGATGTCAAATATTTCTATTGAGCGATTTACGGTGTTACATACAATTAAACATGACTTACTTTCTTCTTTCTTCCATTTAGTTTTAAAAACTTGAATAAATTGCTCTGCGTTGATGACATTTTTAATATTTATAGGAATTAACTCTGTCCTTTCAAATTGATTAAAGATTGATTTAGCGTTAGGTAAAAGAGAAAAAGGCGTTACATTTTCTCCTCTTGGATTAAGAATCTCCTCATTAGCCAACTCAAGAATACGTGGTGCGGTGGCAGTCATCATGATGATTCTTGCATCTAAAAATTTGGTTAAATAATGTAGAACAGAACCCACTAAAGGCGCATATTCAAGTTGAATATTTTGAACTTCGTCCATGATAATAATTGCGCCCGCGAGGTGATGAAATTTTTTAAGGACTTTGTTTCTGTACCCTATTAAAGTTTGTAATAATTGAACGAATGATGTTATCACTACATCGGATTGCCATGTATCCAATTGCATTATCCTCTTTTTGTAATCGTCTTGTTTTTCTTGGTCTGTTTTCCTTTTTTTGTCTTTTTCAAAAACATCTGCATATTGATAGTGAGCTAATAATTTGACCTTATCGGGCAATACTTCTTTGTATGTTTCAAATGTTTGTTCAATAATATTTATGAATGGCAGGGCGCAAATAATTTGAGCATTGCGGTTCTCTTTTACTTTTATTTTTTCCCTAAGTCTTAAAGCAAAGTCAAGAGCGGTAAGTGTTTTACCTATTCCTGTTGGAGCGGTTAGGACGAATAGTTTTTTATCAAGAATACCTTTTGAATTTAGGTGTTTGGTTACGGTTGCTCTAACTTGATTTCTTAGCTTATTTTGTTTGGTGTTTACGTCTATGTTTTTACTTTTGACTATCCATTCAATATGTCTATCAACAATATCATCAGGTATGGGAATACGTGTGTACATAGACGTATTGGAAGCATCTAATTTATCAGCTTCGATGAGTAGAGAAAAAGCATAATTGACAAGAAAATAGTTTTTTATATCCATTTCCTCAGCTATGTCGCAGGTTTCACAATACAAATCTAAAACCTCCTTTGGAAGATAGTTAATTATGTTAATTCCAATTGTACTTTCAATGTGCTTTTTAGCTTTGATTAAATGTTTCGGTTGCTCTCTTATCTGTTGTCTGTGCTTATTGTTTTCCTCATCATAGCAATCTGTAAAATTGCATAAACTCGGTGAATGATGATTGTAAATTACGTAATAGGCGATAGTAGCAAGTTTTTTATCAAAATTATCTTTGATAAATAAAAAAGCGGTACTTGCACCAATAAGTGAGTGAAAAGATAGTGGTGGAGTCTTTCGCTGTGTTTTTAAATAATCTTGAAAATAATCTGTCCATTTTCCAATATCATGAAGTGATACTATGTGAGGAATTACCTCTTGGATAGACTTTGTAAAATCATTTTTATAAATAGATTTCTCAATGATTCTTTGGATGCCTTCAAGATGCCACTCAATAAATTTTATGGGTGTTTCATCTTTATTTTTTTGATTGATATGTGAGTAATAGGATTTCATAATAGGGATATGTGATAAGGTTTCTCATTGGTAATTTTTAAGAAATTTTCAGCTTGAATTAACTCTACGGGCATTGCATCTACACCAATCGGATATATTAATGCTTCTACTCTGTCCGCTATTCTTGTTACGTAATTTTTGTTTTTACCTCTTTCGTTGGCTTTCATTTTCAATGGGAATGTATCTTGTTCGATGAGTATAGTCGAAATATCACCGAGTTGCACGTCACTTACCAAACAGGCAGTCTTTGTTGTGATTTTTGATTCGTTGACTGATTCAAATTCGTAATCACATTTGTAGTTTTGAAAATATCCCAACATGTTAGCTGTTCCAAGTGCAAAACCATATTCAAATCTGTAATCTTTGAGGCAATTTTTCAATTTTGTGAAATTGTCATCGTCAGTTTGTTTAGTTCCAATGTAAATTTTGAAGGTCAATACTTCGCTTCTGATATTCTCGGGAATGAGTAACTCAACAGCTATTTGAGTTCGATTATTGACTCCGGTGATTTCAAGATTATTTGTATTCAAACCTATTTTTATAGCATTTTCGACCTTTAGATAGTTCATTTTCTGAAAAATCTTACGGACGGGTGATACTACTTCAATACCAATACTCCAATCATTGAACGCATCGTAGTAGGTGTCGCGTTGCATACCAAGCATACCTGCCAAAAGACCAACGATAGTAGTCTTTGGCGGTATGGTGTATGATAATGCAGAGGCACTAGTATAATATTTTCTGAAATGTGCCATTTTTCCGCACATTTCAAAGCTGATTAGTTCTTTTACCATGATAAGGTTTCTACTGTTATTGAGCTATCAAGTTTTGACTCGTCAAAAGTTTTTTCAAAACCGATTGCTTTCCATATTTTAATGGATTCAATTCTATTTTTGATTAGGTTGATTTTTTCATATAAATCAGAAAAATCTATATTAAGGTGGTCAATCCTTTTGATTAATTTGTAGTCGGCTTCACCTTTACTGTTTTTCTGATTGCCTTCCACTTTAATATGGTGTCTCAAATCACCCAAACGTCCGTAAATTTCACTTTCCTTATATTCAATCTCTAAGTAAAATTTAGGATATTGGTTTTTCTTTGAATCAGTCGTTGCAGCATATTGTACTGCAGGAACGAATGAGTTTCTAAAATTTTCAATGTCCGTAGTTGTCAATTTTACTTCGTCAGCTCTTTTTGAATTTAATGTGCCTGTAAAAGCGATAAAGCTGTAAACGACTTTTTCTTTTTTACCAAAATTGGAATGTCCTTCGGTACTGTCTTTACCTGACATTAGTGTAGCTATTGCTTCGTGATGAAGCTCTACGGGATGTAGTGAATAACCTGTATTGATTTGTATAGATCCGGTAATGGTTTTAGAAAAATCGCCGATAGCAAAGGCACCTCCGAAATATCTAATGTCAAGAAACTCTTTACGCACAAGCGCAAGGAGCGTGGCGTTATTGATTTCTTTAAGGCGTTTTAGTAGTTTATCGTCTTCCGCTTTTTCCTTTTTTTTGTCTTTGGGGATTTTGCTGTCTATTTTAGAGTTTCTTTTTTTGAATATCTCGTGCGATGTAAATTCTTTGAGGGTTAGGCTTTGAGATAAGTTCTCTAAAAGTTGTCCTAAGCCGTTTTGGTCGAACTCTACTAACTCATCAAATTTCTTTTTATTCGTTTCAAGATCTTCAATGAAACCTACGAGTCTCGTTTCAGGTGTGACCTTTTGACCACCGACCATACTTACAAATATAGGTTTGCCTTCGTCAATCAAATAATCTCGGATGTAGCGTTTGAATCTTCCGTCAGAAACAAGGTTGGTTTTTGTAGCTAAGTCCATACGGGGTTCGTTTTCTCTGTCAGGATCGCCATTTGGATTGCACATGGTGGCATCGTACAGAAATAAAAATTCTCTGTTGTTCATAATTTACTTATTTTTAGGTAATTAGAAATTTACTTATTTTCGTCATTCTCTGTTTGGGCTTCATTATCTTCGTCCTCATTAGGAGCGTATCCTTTATCTTTCATATTTTCTTTTTTCTTTTTGTCCATGACTTCCCAAAACATACCATAACCTGTAAAGAGATAAAATACATTTTCCGTTTCACTTAACTTCCAGTCAGTATGGGCTTTACAAAAGTAATATTCAAAATGTTTTAAATCGTATGCACCGAAAGTCATTGCTTTTTGGCTTTTTTCATATTGATTCATCTTTTTTAATATATCTATTTTGAATCTGATAATTTCCTCTAAATCCATTCCTTCAAATGGTACACGATTGAGGATAGGTTTGTGTTCACTTCCTTGCTTATATTGTGCCTCTGCGACATTTCGCAGAAGTTTACCGAGATAAAACATAGCCATTTTGGATGGACTGGAACTAAAATTGAATTCTTCGAAGAATTTAGCCGCTTTTGGCTTTTCTTGTATGAGATTTTCTTCCATGATAGCTTTATTATGATTGTTGTACAGTTTATCAATGATGTTGATGAGTATGAGATATTTTAGTGTAGCTATGCTGATAGCACGGTCACGCACACTTTTATTGTCTTTTGTTTTTGTTTTGAAAACCCTGATATTACGACTACCGCCATAGAATCCTTTACCGTCAGGTCTTCCATACCAGTATAGATGCAAAAGTCTACTGTAATGCCCAAGTAGTACATTCATATCAATGGTGTGATTTTCAAGTAAGGATTTAATCAATGAAAGTGTATAGGTCGTTTCTTTCTTTTCAGGTATTAAAGTGTATAGTGTTCCGAATGTAAATCTATCATGACTATTATATCCTTTTGTATGGCTCAAAAAACCAGATTTATCATTCAAAGCACTCACAATCATATTGAATCTATTGGGCTTTACTGCTTGAATTCGATTTTTTAGGTCTATAATCTTTTCCTTATTTGATGCTTCAAAACCTACAAAGGTCAGTGAGTTGAGTCCATTGCTGCTTATTCTTTCGAGGTTTTTATTTAGTTTTTTATACGCTTTGTTTTGGAAAGCTAAGTCAATTTTTTGGTTTAATTCGTCTCGAAATCTTTTTAGGTCAAATTCATCGATAAAATCAGGAATTACATAATGTAGCATACCTGCGATATTGATTTTCAGATGTTCGTCAATATATCTTGCACCTGTCTTCAATGCGATATATGAAGGTATGCTGATAAGAAAACGGTCTCCATTCTGGCTTTTTGAACTTAAATAGGAGCGAAAAATAGTATTAGTATCCGTACTTGACCTCAAAATATTAGTGAAATCTCTTGGAAATCTTACAGGAAAAGCCCCCTGTTCACCTGAAAAATAGCAATTAGCGTATTCTTGTTTTTCGTTCTTGTTCAAGTTCGCCAATTCAAGTACATTTCTGTCCATTACAAATTTTCGATACTCAGGATGACGATTAAGGTAAATACTATTTCCAGCATCAATTAGTTTTAAACGGACATAGGGAACATAATCGATTGCATAATCTCCAGATAAATATAAACGTTCCAAAAATGGGTCTATTCCTTTTTGCTGTAGTTGTTCGTTGATTTTAGATATTGCTTTTTCATTACCCGTCTCAATTACTTTCTTTAAGTTTTTTACGACAAATTCAAAGTCTTTATATAGATTGCTTGCTATTATTTTTTCTCTTATTCTTAGTAACTCAGATTCTCGTTTTGATTTGCTTACTTCTTCTTTTTTTCTATCGGTTTTAGTATTCTTTGGTAAGTCTTTTTCGATAAGTTCTGTGTATTTTTTTAAGAGTTTTTCACCACTAAAAAAGTTCAATAAATTTAGTGCACCTTTTCCATCTTTTCCATATTCTGGCGATAATACAAATCTACCATCATTACCTGCAATTGTTTGAAATACATTGTCTGTTTTAAGGCTTTCGGAACTGTAATCTTTTTGTAACTCTATACTAATTTTATTCTTATCTAAATCCAATATTATATCCAAGATATATGCTTCTTTTTTTTGTTTGCTTGGCTTTTCTTTAGGTTTTGAATGTTTTATAATAGGTTCTGAGAATTTTACAATAAAGGCATCAATTTCATCTGATTGACCACTATCAATCAATGCCTTCCCAATTTTATATGTCTGTAACCATTCCATATTTCGACGTTAAAGTTGATTTACCCAAGTATTTATTGTATGTTTGCGCTGTAAAGTTACAATATTTTTATAACTGAATAGTATTTAAATGAAATTTTTTTTATCCCTTGTTCTTGTTGTATTCATTATTGGCTTCTTTTATTGCATATATGCCGAGAGTACACTTGGTACATTCCTTTGCTTCATCGCTGTCATTTTGCTAATTATCATTCTCAGCAATGAGAAAGCCTTAATTAAATTGGCTAACTTCATTCATATAGATTTCAAGTAGTTATTGCGAAAAACCGTATAAATACATATTTTTGCAAATCCATAATAACAAGGATTGAAACTAACTAAATAGTATTTAGTAACTCAATGGCATATTGTCTTTACTTCCACTATAACAAGGATTGAAACAACAAAATGCCTATCTTCAAAAAATCCCTCAAACCTACCCAACCGCCCGCACCCACACAAGGACAAAAATCAGCGATTTCCCCTCCATTTTTAAAAATAGTATAAAAAAATATAATTCATTTCGACCTCTAAATCTGTAAAATAAGCCCAAAAAACAAAGGCATACTTTCCCTATCGATTTTGATAAAATGGTCTAAAAAAAATATAAAAAATCTTGGTCTGCTTGCTTCTCTGCGTTATGCTGCTCTTTCTAAGTCTGTTTGCAAGAAGTCCGATTGAAATATGTCACAAATGTAAGACGGAAAAATATAAAATAAAATTATTTTCCATTTTTGTGACATCCAATTTCAGACAAATCTTACATTTCAGATTTGGGGAGTTGGGAATCGGGAAAGTGGGAACAACCTAACATCCCAGTTTCCTAATTCCCTTTATGGCTGAAGTCCAATTTCGACTAAAGAAATCAAAATGTCACCACCACCCCAAGCGTTGGAATCGTTGTACCGTTTTCCGAAGGGATTAATTTTGTCAGATACGAACTTTGGTTGTTAGGGTTCACCTGTGGGGCGCCGTCCGGGTTTCTGTCCAGTACAAGAATATTTTGTGCCAGCGGATTATCGTACATATTTTCAATATCCAGATATATATTGATGCTTCGGTTTTTTAAAAACCATTTTTTATCTACCCGCACATCGAGCGTATGTGCTGCAATGTATCGCTCTGTATTCAGCCTGTTCCAGTCGGGTATGCCGGCATTGCGTACCGACCAATTTTCGATGAGTGAAGAACGCGCCACATTGAAGGGCGTATAAGGCAGCCCCGACTGAAAACGCCAATTGATACCCACTTCCCAATTGCCCTTAAAACGCCTGCCGCCGGTCACATTTATCGTATGTCGGCTATCCCACGAGGAGGGTGTAAAGTCGCCGTTTTTATCTTCAAATTCGCTCCAACCCATTGTGTAGGAGAAAATTCCGTAAAAGCCTTTATACAATCTTTGCTGAAACAAAAACTCGATGCCGTAGGTACGCCCTTGTTTGTCGGATACGGTGGGTTCGTTGCCGATAACACCAAAATCGCCGCCCAAATTTGCCAGATTGATACTGTCGCGGAGTAAGAAAGGATAATTGTCATAAAATTTGTAAAAACCCTCCACCGTAATTTTTGAATCCATCTCGGTATTCCATTCCAAACCCGCTACTGCGTGCGTATTTCGGATAAAAGAGACCCCGTTTTTTTTATTAATCAACACCTCGTTTTCATCCTTGTAGCCCATGACGGTGTAAGGCGGGAGTTGGTAATAAATCCCCGAATTAAAATTGAAGGAAAGGCGTTTATTGAGGGCATAAGCCAATGAAAAACGCGGCGAAACCTGATCCAGCGGATTGCTCATGGCATCCGAATAAGAATTGGCATCCGTGCGAACACCAAAGGATAAAGCCAGCCTGTCGTCCATTGCTTTTTTGCTAATCTGGGCAAACAAACCATATTGAACGAAGCTGAATTTCGTAAAATAATCCACCGTAAGTAGTCCGGTAGGTGTCACCACCTGATTGAATGTAGCATTATTATATTTTGTTAATTGATAATTTACGCCATAATTCCATTTGAAGCCATTGAAGCGTGTGGTTTGCTCTATCCGCAGTTTATTTTCGATTTCCTGTGATTTGTAATTAAAAATTACATTATCATCATTTTCAATATTATCTTCATATTTGGTGGCTTCATTATTCAGCATATTTCGACTCAATACGAAGGTCGAAAACCCATTTTCGGAATAGCGTTTATAGACCAGCCCATTGGTATAATTCCACTGCCCGTTGGCAGGATAAGTGTCAAGAATAAACTGTTCTGCCTCTATCGCCTCTATATCCGCTTGTGCCGGATTGTCGAGTTCCGGGAGGCGGCTGTAACCCATACCAAGATTGAGCGCAAACCTGTCGATAGCACCCAAACCAATAAAAGTCAGTTCATTTTTTTGGTCAAAACGGGTCTTCACCTTCACCTGAAAATCATTGTAGGTAGGCAGATAAGGCAAACCGATAAACTCAAATAAAAACTGGAAATACGACTGCCGGGCAGAGGCAAGAAAAGTCGTCTTTTTACCTATTGGTCCCTCCAATGTAATCCCCGCGTCGCTGGCACCGATAGTACCGGTGATACCAAGTCGGTCATTGCGTCCGTCTTTTTGCTTAAAATTGAATACCGAACTGAGGGCATTGCCCCTGTTGGCAGTGAAAGCACCACTATAAAAATCGACTTCGCGGATAAAATCCACATTGATTAGCCCCACCGGTCCGCCCGACGCGCCTTGTGTGGCATAGTGGTTGATATTCGGCACTTCTACGTCATCAATATAAAATCGGTTTTCATTCGGCGCACCGCCGCGTATCAGGAGGTCGTTGCGAAAAGAGGCAGTCGTCGTCACACCGGGCAAAGACTGTACGACCTTCGAGATGTCGCGTCCGCCGCCCGGATTGCGTTGTATTTCTGCCACTCCGATAGTCCGTAGCGAAACGGGGCTTTCCTCCGTTTTGCGAAAAGGCGAGGCACGCACCACGACTTCCTCCAGATTCGAGGTCGTCTCCTCCAATGCAAAATCAAGGGTCGTAGGGCGAGAGTTGCTCACCTGAATTTCATAGGCTGTCCTTTCCTCAAAGCCTACATAAGTGACCTGCACATTATACAGTCCGGGGGCCAGCCCGATGATGGCATAATTGCCCTGCATATCCGTTGTCGTACCTATACTCGTACCTTCCACCGCAACTCCGGCAAACATAATCGGCTCATTATTAATAGCATTATATACACGACCCTGTATAATGCCCGTGCCGCTTTCCTGCGCTCCTATCTGATGAATAACCACCAATGAAAGACCAAGTAAGAGTAAGTATTTTTTCATTCTTACGAAATTTAAATTTTGTATAAGAAGTATCGTGTGTGTATTTATTAACTTGACATTGTCAAGTTAATAAATGAATTTTGAATGAAAGGTCGCACTGAAATATAGCCGTTTTTTAAGGAATTAAAATTATTTTATAATTTATTTGTTATTAAAAATTAATTATTTATAAATATTTTTTATTATAAAATAATTTAAAAATGTCCTTATTTCTGCGCGACCATGAAAAATTTTGAATGATAAAAATGTATAATTTGTTAATTGTTAATTATCAATAAAAAACAAAATAAGATTTAAATTCATTTATCATTCAAAATTCATTAGCCCTCTGCGTTCTCTGCGAACCCTGCGTGAAAAGTATTCACTACATTTCTAAACATGCCGGATTATTTCCAATTTCCGAATTTCCGAATTTCCCAATTTCCAAAGTCCGGTAATTTGCTTTTTTTACAGAAAAAAAATGAAACAGTAAACGAGCCATTTTGTTACAAAAAATTTGCATCATTGGTTTGATACATCATTAGTCCGTCAGCAATTTGAATAACTAAATACTGAGTTTATATATTTAAAAAAAAATCACATTTTTAAAGTTAATAAATTGTAAATCAAATAAATGTGTTCTATTTTTTTTATAATATAAACCCAATAAGACGATATAACAGACCGCATTATCCGGTATCAAAACTGTATGATATTGTATGATTTTGCACGATAGAGTTGTGTGTGCTTTGCCGCTCATCGAATATTTTTATTGGCAAATAATCAAAGGATGCTGGGCTAAAAAAGCAAACTAAGTGAACCAAAACAAGATTTTTCCGTTTAACAAGCCATAATAAACTTATTTCCATATTCCGCTTGTATTCCAGAGGTTTTTTTGACCATTGAATGTTTGTCCCTCTCCGAATTTGTATCAAAGTAATTATCCACTTGAATAGTTTGTAGTACATATTACTAAAATTTTAATATTGGTGCGTATTCTATCGTATCAATATTGGTAGTCTTGTAAATGTAATGCTGAAAGTCGGAAGACTTGCCTTGCATTTATACTAGCTTTGGACATTTTGAAAATTAGGGAATTGGGAAATTCGGCAAACCTCTCATTCTTAATTTTTTATGAAAAATAACTATTTACATACTTTTTATATTAATAAAATTAAAACAACTGATAACCAATAGGTTACGAACTTTAACCTAATTTCCCAATTCCCATTCTGTCCAAAGTCTAAATGTAGAGTACCTAATTTTCTAATTCCCTTTTTGTCTAAAGTCCGGATGTCCAAGTAATTCGTAATCATAAATCACATTAAATGAATTTACTATGTTTTATTTAAGCGCACGCGAAAAGAAGTCAAATGTATTTCGGCATGTAGAACAGATGGCGGACGTGGAGTATCGCACAATTGATGCTGATTTTTCACAATTCGAGGATGATTATATCAAACTGTCGTTTCAGTATTGTTACGACATCATAAAACATCATAGCAAAACATTTAATATGGCATCCTCCCTGTTGGATAACGAACGTCGGGATGCCGTTGCTTCTTTGTATAGTTTTTGTCGGATTACAGACGACTTGATTGACAAGAATACAACATACGGCGACGAACTTCTGGCGAATTGGGTCAATAGCATAAATTGTAAAGTACCCAATATCGCCGACCCTGTACAGTTTTCGTGGCTACATACCCGAATGAAGTATCAAATCCCTGCGGATTATATGGACCAATTGATTAAAGGGGTACACATGGATACGCACAAAAAAAGGTACGAGACTATCGAAGAACTGATTGAGTATTGCTATTACGTAGCGAGTACGGTGGGGCTGATGAGTATGCACATCATCGGTTTTTCGGACAGGAAGGCAATTCCGTACGCCATACAAATGGGCGTTGCATTACAATTGACCAATATTATACGAGATATAGGCGAGGATTACGACATGGGCAGAATTTATATCCCGCAGGAAGAACTCAAAAAATACGGTATAACGGAAGCCCATTTCAGAGAAAAAATCGTAGATGAAGCATGGCAAAAATTAATCGCTTTTCAGATAAAAAGAGCCAGACAGTATTACGAAGATTCGTGGAAGGGCTTGGCATTTTTGGAATCAAAGGGCAGATGGTCGATAATGGCGGCTGCAACTTTGTACCGCGAAATCCTCAAAATGATAGAAAGAAATAATTATGACAATCTTAATCACAGAGCATACGTCAGCAAAAAACGAAAACTGTATTTAATCGCTAAAATGATGATAAACTAATGTCGTTACTCGTTGATTCGTTACTCGTTACTCGTGCGTACTCGTTTTATTTTTTCCAAAAAAAATAAAACGAATCAACGAATCAACGAATCAACGAATCAACGAATCAACGAATCAACGAATCAACGAATAACGAATAACGAATCAACGAATAACGAATCAACAAATAACGAATCAACGAATAACGAAAAACAGATATGAGCAAAAAAGTAATTGTAATAGGTGCGGGCTTCGGGGGGCTGTCGTCTGCTATTCGTATGGCGGCTGCCGGTTATGAGGTCACGCTGATTGACAAAAGAGATAAGCCGGGCGGGAGGGGTTATCAGTACGAAATCGACGGTTTCAAATTTGACGGCGGACCGACGGTCATCACAGCACCTTACATGATTGAGGAGTTGTTTAATCTTTCGGGCAAAAAAATGGAGGACTATATGTCGCTCATTCCTTTGAGTCCGTTTTATCGCATTTTCAATCAACAGGGAGAGGCATTTAATTATTACCGCGAAATTGAGAAGGCAAAACAAGAGGTTGCCAAATTCAGCCCGTCGGATGTAGCCGGCTACGAAAAATTTGTGGATAGCACCGTCGATGTATTTGAGCGGTTTCATCCTTATACCGAAAAACCGTTTTTGCGATTTTCGGATATGATGGAGATTATTCCTTCGATGATAAAAACCAAGACCCTCAAGTCGATGTACTCCTATGCCTCTATGTTCGTCAAAGATGATTTTATACGACGCATCTGTTCTTTTCACCCGCTTTTGGTGGGCGGAAATCCATTTGATACGCCGTCTATTTTCTCGCTGATTATACAGTTTGAAAAAAACTGGGGCGTACACTATTGCAAGGGCGGTACGGGAGCGATGGCAGCGGCTTTATTGCAACTTTTCAAAGATAATGGCGGCAAGGTACGTCTTTCGGAAGAGGTTGAGCAAATCAATATACAGCAAAAAACCGTACAATCGGTACGCTTGTCTTCGGGCGAAATAATACCGGCAGACATTATTATCAGCAATGCCGATAGTGCATTTACTTACCTCCAACTAATCCGTGATGCCGATAGACCTTTCGGGGTCAAAAAATGGCTCAACACACTCGAATACAGCAATTCGCTCGTGGTCATTTATTTTGGTACAAACAGGCGTTATCTTGATAGCAAATTGCACCACCACAATATTATTTTGAATGATAGATACCGCGAATTGCTCGCAGATATTTTTAATAAAAAGAAATTGACGAAAGATTTTTCGCTGTATTTGCACATGCCCACTATCACCGACGAATCCATAGCTCCCGAAGGTTGCGAATCCTTCTATGTGCTGTCGCTCGTACCCAACCTCGCAAAAGATAACGTCGATTGGGCGAATATCAGAGAAGCCTACAAACAGAAAATATATGCTTTTCTGGAAGAAAATTATCTGCCCGATTTGCGACAACACATCGTCGCCGACCACATGATAGACCCGATTCATTTCAGAGATGACCTCAACAGTCATTTGGGCGCATCATTCAGCATCAAACCCTCTATGACACAGACCGCTTGGTTCAAACCACACAACAAATCCAAATTCTTCAAAGGCTTGTACTTTGCAGGCGCAGGAACGCACCCGGGAGCGGGCGTACCGGCAGTCATGGCAAGCGGAAAAATTGCATGCGAATTAATTATTTCGGAACACGGCGGAAAACAATATGCCGAAAATAAACAAGTTCAGCTAAGTAAGGAGTAGATAATAAATTTACGAATTTAAATAAATGTAAAATGTAAAATAATAAATTTAAAATCCCGTCATTCGTCGGGACAGGTGTAAAAGGTGTAGGACGTGAGCCAACGGGCGCAGTTCTAAACTGTTCCTAAACACGACCATTCGCTCAAGCCAAAACGTCATTCTGACCCCGATAGCTATCGCGGGTTCAGCATCTCCCAAACCACAAGCAAGATGTTGAATATGAGCTAAAATTTGGGTGCAGGACAAATTTTTAATTTTATTTTGAAATGCCACTGTACTGACGACTTTAGCCGTCAAGTGGCTCGGTACTTTCCCGCGACGGCTAAAGTCGTCGGTACGAGGCAGATTAAAAATTTGTCCTGCACCCTAAAATTTGTAGGCGCGTAGCGCCGCCCCCATCTGTAACAAGTGTCTCAAATAAACCTAAAAAGGCGCGTAGCGTCGTCACCATTAAAACCAGCGTACAAATGGTGACAACGCTACGCGCCTTTTTAGATTGGGAGAGCGAGTCGTTATTACAAATGGGGCTGACGCTACGCGCCTACTCAAATTTCACCACCGATTTGTGACACATTCATTAAAAATCAATAAAAATTTGAAATCGAAAAAATTTAACAGAAACAACAGTATAAAATAATAAATTTAAAAGGTAAAAGGTGTAGGACGCGAAACTAACGTGATTCTTTCGTATTTTATTGATTTTAAATGTATTAAAAAATAAGAAAACAAAAATGTTTGTATATGTACTACAAGCACTTTTACACCTGTTCCGACGAATGACGGGATTTTAAATTTATTATTTTACATGTCTAAAAATTGGTTCGAAAATATTTCAGAAACAGCGGTGTATGAACAAAGCATTTGATATTACATTCCAACAGACCCAAGCGGAGCAAGCCCCTGTTGAATTAGAAGTCTCCGGCAACATCCCTACGTGGATAAACGGTGCCTTCTATCGCAACGGTCCGGGTTTGTTTGCCACTCCTTCCGGCAAATCATTCAAGCATTGGTTCGATGGTTTGGCGATTATTCATCAGTTTGATATTCGCGGGGGCAAGGTCAATTACCAATCCAAATACATTGAGTCCAATGTCAAAGATTTGGTCTTGAATCAAGACACGATTAGTTTTCCCGAATTTGCTACCGACCCCTGCGGTTCGATATTCAAAAAGCTCAAATCGTGGTTTGAAGGCACCAACCCGAAGGTCAGTCTTGCCCAAGTCGATGACCGCCTCATGGCTTTGGGCGAAACGGTGATGCAACTCGAAATCGACAAACAAAGCCTCCAGACCATAGGCGTACACGATTACAGCACGACCAAATACAAGCCATCAGTCACAACGGCACACCCGCATATCGACGGGAAGATACTCTATAATATGGTCTTGAAAATGGGTATGGCAAATTTTTACGATATTATAGCTTATCATGTCGAAGAAAAAAGCACGACCTCCATCTGCAAAATCCCGATTGCCAAACCCTCCTACGTGCATAGCATAGGCATGTCCGAAAACTACTTTATCCTCACTCATTCTCCTTTTGAATGTAATTCCATTGATTTTATTTTGAAAAAAAAGCCATTTATCGAAAATTTTAAGTGGAATAGCAAGAAGCAATCAATCATCTGGGTGGTCTCCAAACAGACGGGCAAAGTGGTACACAAACTGAAAACTTCTCCGTTTTTTGCCTTTCATTTTGTCAACGCATTTGAAAAAGACGGCAAACTGATTTTCGATTTGTGCAGCTACCCCAATGCGGATATTATCGAATCTTTTTACCTCCACCAACTCGCCGACCTGCAAAGCGAACTCGCAACTGCCAAAGCGGTCAGATTTACACTTGATTTGACGACCAAATCGCTGCAAAAAAACGTGGTGGCTGATGTCGCCATTGAATTACCGGTAATTGATGAGCGGTTGTTGCAAAAACAACACACACATATCTACGGTGCGGGGCTAGCCGAGCAGGGCAAGCATCAATTTTATGACCAACTCGTCAAAATAAATATGGAAACAGGCGAACACACCGTCTGGAAAGACCCGGACTACTACCCCGGCGAACCCAAATTTATACCCCGCAATAATGCACAAACCGACGACGATGGCATCATCCTCAGTATTCTGGTGAATATCAAGGATAAATCAAAAGGCTCAAAACTGGTCTTTCTGGATGCCAAAACATTCACCGAGATAGCGGCTTGCCACACGCCTCATACGATTGTTCCGGGCTTTCATGGTTGTTTTTTGAGCAATTGAGTCGTGTGGATCTTGTCATTCTACAGAACGAATTACCGTCCACCGTTCGCCATCTCATTTTACTGTCAAATTAAAAAACCATTCAAATATTCCCCAAACCACAACGTTTTCCTTATATTTGCTCATTAGGACAATCAGTTCAATCAAGGTCAAAAACAACGGAACATGCTTAGAACAAAAAATATAATAAAAAATGACAATACATCTGCTAGTACAAGTATCAGTGTCATTGCTGCGGGTACAGTAATTGAAGGTAGCGTCAGTGTGCCGAGTGACTTGAGAATTGATGGTACGATTTTGGGAAATATCACTTCGGATGCCAAAGTGATGATGGGCGAGCAAGGCAAGATTAAAGGCAATGTAACGACCCGTAGTTCAGGCATCAAGGGCGAGTTTGAAGGCGAATTGAAGGTGAGCGAAAAACTGCACATACACAGCAGCGCACGCATCGAAGGAACGATACACACCAAGACCCTCATCGTAGAAAACGGCGCACAAATTATCGGCAATTGCAACGTCGGAAATGTGCAAGCAGTAGCATCAGCCGAAATATCCGAGTCGGAAACCCAACCTATACAGGAAGATTAACGTTTTATAAAATGAATGAACCGTATTATCGCTTTAATAATTCACTCATTCAAAATTCACTCATTTACTCATTATACAGCCATCAATAACAATCAAAATAGTAAAGGAAACGTGCAGCAGCAGCCACAAAAGAAAAAGAGAAGTTGGGGACGACGCTTATTGTCTATAGTGCTGATTTTGAGTATTTCAATTGCCGTATTTTTATTGGTGGCAAGTTTTGTCATTCAGATTCCTTCCGTACAAAATCGCTTGGTGGATAGAGTTGCCGCCTACCTTTCCGATGAACTAGATACCAAAGTCGAAGTCGGTAATATTGACATTCGTTTTTTTGATAAATTCTTACTCGAAAACTTCTACGTAGAAGACCGCCAACAAGACACCCTCCTTTTTGCCGAAAGGCTCAATATCAATGTCAATGCCTTCACATTTTTCCGGGAAAAGAAATTTTATGTAGAGGATATTACGCTGAAAAAAGCGCGATTTAATCTGTATCGACACGCCGATTCTACCGATTTTAATATTGCTTTTCTGGAAGAATTATTTGTTCCGAAAAAGAAAAATACAGGCGCGAACCCCGACACCGTTTTCACTTCAAATGATGAAAAAGGATGGCTGCTCAAAGCAGACCGCCTCTATGTCGATGATGTCGTTTTCAACTTGAATGATGAAAGCAAAGGCACGGCACTCCGCGTGAATTTGCCGAAGGGCGAGGCGGGTTTTGATGGCATTGACCCGGCGGCGCGTATCTTGAATCTCAATCAACTCGAACTCACCAACGTACAGGTCGCGCTACGCAGGGGCACGGACAATTCGCAAAAAAGAAAGAAGAAAAAGAAAGAAAAATCCAACAAACCCTGGTCTATCCAACTCAAAAAAGGAACGCTTGATGATGCCGCGTTTACATACGACGATACACGCAGGGCGAGAAAAGAGGAAGGTTTGGATTTTAACCATATGAATATCAGCGATATTAATATTCGTGTAAATGATTTTGTGTATGAAAATGAGGGGTTTCTCGGTGATATAGTTCGTTTGAATTTGAGGGAAAAAAGCGGTTTTAAATTGGAGAAATTTGTGGCTTCCGCTGCAATGAATGAAAAAGGAATTGAACTCAAAAACCTCAATATCCGCACACCACACAGTCAATTTGGCAATCAACTTTCGCTTAAATTTCGCTCCTTTGATGACTTCAAAAATTTTGAAGACAAAGTACGTCTCAATAGCCAATTGAATGATGCGGTTTTGTCTTTTAATGACTTGCTGATTTTCGCACCAAAATTAGAGAAAAGCAAATTTATTCGTCAAAATATAGACAAAGAAATTCGCCTCAATGGTTTGTTTACAGGTAAGGTCAACCGACTGAAAGGCAAAGATATATCCATTCAATTTGGTGATAATACGGCATTGACGGGCAGCTTCAGTACGCGTGATATTACGAATCCTGACGATGCCTTTTTGGATGTAAAAGTAGAACGTCTGCAAACCTCAATTAAAGAGATAAAAGCCTTAACGAATGCCCGAAAATTACCTTCAAATTTCAATAAACTGGGTGACTTAGATTTCAAGGGGCGCTTCACGGGTTTCTTCTTGGATTTTGTGGCAGATGGTCGATTGAAAACCGATTTGGGACGTGTCAATTCTGACCTTAAAATCGACCTGCGCGAAGGTTTTGAAAATGCCGAATATTCAGGAAATCTTCGCGTGATTGACTTTGATGTGCAGACGTGGTCGGGCAATGATTTGTTTGGTACGGCGGCATTTAGCGGCAAGGTGAAGGGTAGGGGAGTGACGCTCAAAACAGTGGACGCCGACCTCGACGCGAAGCTCCAAAAATTTACATTTAAGGGCTACGATTACGAAAATGTTCGCTTGGACGGGCGATTGACCGGAAAGTTTTTTGATGGAAAATTACTCGTAGAAGAGCAAGATGTAGATATGAAATTTGTTGGTTCGGTGGACTTCCGCGACAGCCTTCCGGTCTTTGATTTTACGGCAAATGTGGATCAACTCAAACTCAAAAATCTCAATCTCGCCATGCAAGATATTCAATTGCGCGGTGATGTAAAATTTGATTTTTCGGGAAGCAATATTGATAATTTTGTAGGAGCAGCATCGGTATATAGTTTTGATTTTCAACAAGATGATAAAAAATATCATGCGGATACCGTTGTCATTACTTCTGACATTAAAGGTCGTAATAATCGCGTACTGACAGTTGATTCCGAACTCGCAAATGCAAAGATTGAAGGCGAATTTGATGTCATTCAACTTCCGGCAGCCTTTGCGCGATACTTTGAGACAAATTATCCGAAATACGCCCAACGGCTCAATATTTCTTCGGAAAAACTCGCTCCAAAAAAGAAAATGGTGCTTGACACTTCCATGCAATTGGTGGAGCGTCCGGTGGATATTCGGGAGCAGGATTTGAGGTTTAGTTTGAAGGTGCGGGAGAGCAATGATTTAATTGATTTATTGGTCAAAAATGTTGAAATCGTGGAAGGTACGACACTTGAAGGACGGTTCAGCACCCGCGACAATGTATTGACCATGAATGGCAAAACGCCACGCTTCCGCATAGGTACGGTGGATGTATTTGCTATTAATTTGAATTTGTTGGCAAATGGTGGTTTGGCAGATTTGAAATTGGAGACGAGTGGCTTGGTGGTTGGAGATTCGGCGGTGGCTTTACCGCCTATTTTTGTGACAGGTGATTTGCAGAGTGATACCTTGAATTTTCAAATTGAAACGGAAGGCTACCAAGACGTAGTGAAGGACTTGAATGTGAATGGTGTTATCTTCCCCGAAGACGATTATTTTCAGATGAGTGTATTGCCGTCTGACTTCTTTGTGTTTAGCAGAAAGTGGGATGTTTCAGGAGATAATTACATTCGCTTGGGCAAAGATTATGTCGAAACACAAAATATTATCATTCGCCATAAAAATGAGGAAATTACACTAAATAGTTTTGGAGAGAAGGGTTTAGAATTGAACCTTAATAATTTGGATGTCAACTGGTTGAATGATATTATTTACATAAAAAATACAGAATTTGACGGTACACTAAATGCAGCAATTACGCTCGGCGATTTATTTAAAAATGAAAATATCAGCGCAAATGTACGTGTCGATAGTGTTCTGATTAATAATGATTATTGGGGTAATATTCGCCTGACTGCACATGGAGATGAAATTACCTCACCACTCGAAACACGTATTCGCCTGAATATGCACGATACGGATTCGTTGGTGGCTGTGGGCAAGTTTTATTCTCCTTTGGTGAAGGCTGAAAATGTGACACCAAATTCTTTCGATTTTCAAGTTGCTGCACGAAATTATTCTGTCGAATTTGTCAAATATCTGATTGCCGATATTTCTAATTTAAGAGGAAAATTTGATGCGGATGCACGATTTTTTGGAAATTTTAAACGCCCTCAAATTAGCGGAAAACTAAATATATATGACGCAGCAGTAAAGGTTGATTATCTCCAAACGACCTACTTTATCAATGAATCAGATATTGACTTGAGTAGTACGTATTTCAATTTAACAAATAACAAAATTAGAGACGATTACGGCAATGAAGCCACGATGACGGGCGGCATTTCGCACGATTATTTCAAAGACTTTCGATTGGCAAATCTGACGATTGATTCCGACCAATTTTTGCTGCTTAATACCGAGAAAAAAGACAACCCCGATTACTACGGACGCGGTATCGGCGCGGCTACAGTGACCTTCAACGGACCGTTTGACCAGGCGGATATTAACATCACCGCAGTTTCCGGCGAAAACTCTTCACTAACGATTCCACTGACCGATGAACGGACGGCAAAGAAGGCGCGATTTATCGAATTTGTCGCTAAAGAAGATACTGTAAAGCAGCAATCGCGCGGCTTATTTATCAAGGGAGCAAATCTTGATATTAAATTGAGTGTGACGCCGCAAGCGCAAGTTTTTCTGTCTTTCGACGAGCGGGTAGGCGATGTGATGCGGGGTAGAGGACGCGGTGATATTCAGGTGAAAGTGACGCGGACGGGGCAGTTTTCGGTAGTGGGCGATTACGAAATTCAGGAAGGAGATTATCTGTTTACGTATCAAAATTTTATCAATAAGCCCTTCCGTGTAAAGCCGGGCGGCACGATTCGTTGGACGGGCGACCCCTACGATGCGACGATTAATGTCAATGCAATTTATGACGGATTGCGGGTGCCGCCGTACAATTTTATCCTTGAATATCTCAGCACCGACCCGAATCAAGTTCGGAGTGCGAGACGAACGACACCAATAGAATTAAACATGGGCTTGGTTGGAAGTCTTCTGCAGCCGGACATTCATTTTGGTATCAATTTTCCGAATATCGACCCGCGCCTACGCACCTTTACCGATGGCAAACTCCGCATCTTGAAAGACGACCCTAATGAACTCAACCGACAGGTTTTTGGTTTGGTGGTCTTGGGCAATTTTCTGCCTTCACCCGTTGTGAGTACCACGCAGCAGCAACAATATATCACGGGTATCAACACATTCAGCGAGATGCTCTCCAACCAACTCTCCAATTATCTGACCGATCTCCTCTCGGATGTGGTGACGGATGTGGGCTTTATTTCCGGGATTGATTTTGATATGAATTACCGCCTGTACCAAATTGAAGGCTTGGAAAATATAGACATCGACCCCACCACAACGCGCCAACAGGTGCAACTCGGCTTGAAAAATTACCTCTTCAATGACCGCCTGTTGGTCAATATCGGTGGTAATCTTGACTTCAATTCGACCTATATTGAGGAGGGAACAAATCTTGGCTCGTACATCGCCGGAGATTTTGCGATAGAGTATTTGCTTACCGCCGATGGTCGCTATAAAATCCGCGCATACAACCGAAATGAGACCGGATTGGACTTCGATACGCAAGTCAATGAGACAGGATTGGGTTTTTCCTATCGTACCGAGTTCGATAATTTTAGTGAGTTTATAGATTCATTTTTTGGAAATGTGAAAGAACGTCGCGCCAAGCGCAAGGAGAAAAAACGGAGCAGGCGTGAAGCGAAGGAGCTTGGGATGAGGGAGTAACTGTTGTTCGTGTATATTCGTAAGATAAGTAATTTCGTTTGCTAAACTTTTCAAGTTTCGTAAACGTGGGCGAAGAACAAAACTTTGTAATCAACTAAAAATCAGCGTATTGTTTACGTTTGCTAAACTTAAAAAGTTTAGCAAACGCGGAATTATATAAATCATCAACTTGAGCCAATGTGTTCGCCAATTTTGAATTATGAATGAAAAATTAGGTGGTGTTCGACAAAAATAGGGTGAGCAATTATACGCGAGTCGCAAGGCGAATTCCTTTGCTGAACATGGATATTTGAGTATTAAAACACCCATTTTCACACAAAAACATTCGCCTTGCGACTATTCCCTATTTTACTCGAACACCTCCCAAGTTACAAATTACCATTTATTCATTATGCTCTTTTCTGATGTCAATACTTTACTTCATCAATTCTTCAGCGACCTCACTTGGCATCAATGGGCATTGGCACTGTTAGCGGTGGCGATTGTGGGAGTCTCCAAAGCAGGGATTAAAGGCATATCCATAGTCGTCGTGGCTCTGCTGGCGATAGCATTTGGTGGCAAAGCCTCTACGGGAATCTTGTTGCCTATGCTGATTGTAGGTGACATCATTGCGGTTATCTATTATCGCCGACATGTAAAATGGAGGTATCTTTTTCAACTACTGCCGTGGATGATGCTCGGAGTCGTACTCACTACATGGATTGGCAAAGACATTCCCGAAGCCATCTTCAAACGCGGTATGGCAATCGTTATCCTTTTGAGCGTGGTGATGATGTATTGGTGGGACGGACGCAAGTCCAAAACCGTTCCCGACTATTGGTGGTTTGGTGGTATCATGGGCTTAATTGCCGGCTTCACGACCATGATTGGCAACCTCGCAGGCGCATTTGCCAATATCTTTTTTCTCGCTATGCGAATGCCAAAAAACGACTTCATCGGTACAGCCGCATGGCTGTTTTTTATTATCAATATTTTCAAACTCCCTTTTCATATTTTTGTTTGGAAAACCATTACTCCTGAAACATTCGCCTTAAATTTACGCCTTGCGCCGGCTATCTTTATTGGTTTTGTATTGGGTATTCGTATTATCAAATTAATTAAGGAACAGCAGTATCGCCAATTGATTTTAGCATTGACCGCACTTGGTGCAATTTTGATATTTTTCAGATAAAAACCACATAGCACAGTGCTTCCAGCCCGTGTTTTGCGTTATTATCCTTCTAACGGAACATGTTCCATTGGACAATAATACATGAATTGTTTTCACAAAAAAAATAAATACATATTTATGTTTTTTAGTACAAAACGAAATAAAACACACATTTCTTTCTTGAAAAAATACGCTTTTGTATGCTCTTTCTTAATAATAATTTTCATTATTCCTGCTTGCGAAAACGACGAAATGTCGCCTCCTCCCTCACCCGATTCCGGGTGTCAGAATACCGTCTTGATTAATAATATTATCATCAAACCACATACAAAAAACAAGCTACGTGTGGATGTCGAATTTGAAACTTCAGAAAACACGGATACTTACATAAATTATTGGTTAGCAGATGATTTTAATCAAATGAAACGCTCTGTTTTGTCGGAAAATTCAACCGCGCATAAGATTACGCTTATCAATATGCTGGCGGAAAGTGATTATATTTTTCAAGCTGTTGCTGTCGTTGATTCTTGTGAATTTTTTAGCGAATTACACACCTTTACGACCGAAGCTTTGCCGTCTGCTCTTCCTGATGTGATTCCTTATAATCTCGACCTCGATTTTGACGGATATATACTTGCACATACTACTTCGCCCGGTGCTACATTTGCATTGGACAATCAGGGGCGAATTGTATGGTATGAGGTATTTGACGGGCTTGCACAGGTGCATACATTATCCGAAAAAAACACCCTTGCAGTCATGCTGGGTTCATTGGATTATCTGGAAATGGACTTCTTCGGGAATCAATTGCGGCAGTATCAATATAATGTAGATCACAGCGATTTGATTCACCATGAATTATTGCAAAATGATGAAGACGATATGCTGACATTGGGTATCAATTCACAAAATTTTGACTTGAGTAGTGTCGGCGGTGGTACGAGTGAGCAAGTCATTGCTGATAATATCATCCAATTCGCGCCGGATGGAACGGAAAAATGGCGTTGGAATTTATTCGACCATACCAACCCGCTTGATGACCCCGACATCCTCGTCACTCGCACGGACTGGACGCACTCCAACTCGCTCGCCTACGATACGGATGGTAATTTGCTTATATCTGTTCGCAATTTCAATCAAATCTGGAAAATAAATGCACAAAATGGCAGCCTCATGTGGCGACTCGGCACCAATGGCGACTTCGCGATGGATGCAGACGACCTTTTTTACAAACAACACGCCATTCACCTGACGCCCAACGGTGATTTGATGCTCTACGATAACGGCGAAAATGGCATCCGCGAAACCTCCCGCGCACTTGTTTTTGACCTCAATGAAACCAATATGACTGCCACCACTAATTTGAAAATCGAACTGCCCGAAGATTTTTATTCCTATAATCAAAGCAATTGTATGATGGTCGATGAGGATAAAGTGCTCTTCGCCAACAGCGTCCAACGTGCCATTTTTATTACCGATTCTACAGGAACGTTTTTATGGCATGTGGAACTACCGGGTAGTTTTTATCGGGCGTATTATATGGAAAATTTTTATTGAGATGGTGATTGATGACTGGTGATTAATGATTGGTTTTTAGTTTGTTTCAGGAATATTTTTTTAATTTTACAAAAAGATATACAAGTAATAAAAATGAAAATGAAAATTGAAAACACTAAATGTTGAGAACTAACGACAGGTATTTTTTCATTTTCATTGACATTTTCATTACCAATCACTATTCACAAATAACATGAAACACATTATCTCCTTTACCATTTCTCTTTTTATTTTTACGGCTTTGGCTACGGCTCAATTCCAAGTCGGCACACAAAGCCTCAGCGTTCAAGACCCTTCGCGTAGCAATCGAAATATTGGCTATGAGGTCTGCTATCCTGCCACTACAGCGGGTACAAATGCACCAGTTGCGGCAGGTCAATTTCCTGTTATCGTCTTTGGTCACGGCTTTGGAATCGCGATTAGTGAGTACGATGTCTGGTGCAATGCCTATGCCTCGAAGGGCTATATTATTGCGTTTCCGACTACAGAGGGCAGCGTTTTCCCTTTTCCGAATCACGAGCAATTTTCGCTGGATATGTCCTTTCTGATTGACCATTTATTGGGCGCAAGTACGCCGTTTTCGGGCAGTATTTTGGGTACGAGTGCGATTATGGGACACTCCATGGGCGGCGGCGCATCGTGGGCAGCAGCAGCGAGTAACCCAAATATCACGACTATGGTAACACTCGCAGCAGCCGAAACCAATGCGCCTGTTTCTTCCATTGGTGCTGCGCCGAATATTACGATACCTACGTTTACGCTGGCTGGTACGTCAGATTGTGTGGTGATGAACGGCGGCGCACCGATTGATATGTATAATGCTTTGCCAGCAAGCCCTTACCACGTTTATTTGGATATTATCGGCGGTAGTCACTGTCAATTTGGAGAAGCAAGTAGCTTTTCCATATGTACGACTGGTGAGTTTTGCAGTGGCTTCATTCCAAAAGCTGACCAGCACACCCAGATGCTGACTTCGACTTGTCTTTGGATGGATTATTACCTTAAAGATGATTGTCAGGCGTTCTTGGATTTGCAGACCTATATAGATACCAACGAAGCCGGTTTGCACAATTCGATGGAAATGGGTACTGAACCCGTTACCTCTTGCAATGCCTGTGCGTCGATGGGTTTAAGTTTTACTTTTGATGACAATCCGCAACAAACAAGCTGGGAAATACTAGATGCCAACGGCGTCTCCGTAGCATCAGGCGGTACCTACAATATGGGTGATGTTTCTGCCACTGAAGATGTATGCTTGCCTGATGGCTGCTACGACCTTATAGTATCTGATTCGGCAAACGACGGTATGTGTCCGCGCCGCACGACTACCGTTTTGACGGGTATCAATATTGCGACTTTGGGTTTGGGCGGTGTGTTCAATGGTATTCCGCGCTCCGGTATGATGTGTGGCAATTATACCTTGACTGACGCAAGTGGCAATACCGTAGCCACAGGTGGTGGCAGATTCGGAAGCTCGGAGTCCAATTCATTTTGCATCGTGGGCGGTGTACCTCAATTGGTTATAAATAATGATGAGACATATACCAAACAAATCACTAATATTGATACACCCGAAATGACACTTATGCCTAATCCGGCTCAAGACCAACTCAATATTTATTATAATTTACCAAGCAATACTGATTTACAACTCAATATTTTGGATGTTACGGGTAAAATTATTCATCAATACAAACGCGGTGCAGACGATTTATCTAGTATTCAGTTAGATATCAGCGAATTAAATTCAGGTTTTTATTTTGTACAATTAAAGTCTGAAAATACACTGATAAGCCGCAAATTTGCAAAGCAATAAAATATTCAAAAACATTAATTTTCATCTCATTTTTTGGCATGTTTAATAATGCAGTTGACACTTTTGAACAAAAAAATAATGTCTCCCGCTTGCCAAACTTTTCAAGTCTATTGATACCCCACAGAATATTTACCCTTGATTATCAAATAAATGTAATTTGAATAATTAACTTATTTTATTAAAATTTATTTCAAAATTAGTATTGATTATCAATGTATTATGAAATTGAAAAAATCAATTCAAGCGTAATTTCTATTCTGTGGGGTATCAATAGACTTTGAAAGTTTAGCAAACGTAAGGTTCGCACCATTTTTTAGTTTCTTTAAATTACGAATTTTAAGTAATGTTTATAAAAAATGGCTTAACTTAATGATATGGGATCTAAGTTGTTTATTTTCTTCTCTTAAGCACTTTGATGTCGTAAATCATTCAAAACTTCTATCCTTCAAGTCTTTACTTTTCTGTCAAAAACAGTTATCTTTGTTGAAACAATAGTTGTTCTAACAACTAATTAAGTGATGTTACGCAAAGCATCTAATTTGAATTTTACAATGGTTTTTCAAAAGAATAGTCCGCAGGCAGACGCAAAACACGCTCGCGTTCAACTGCGGATTCCGATAGCTATCGGAGACTGACAAGCCGCGGACATGTTACTGTGTAACATCAGTAAGGGAAGAGGAAGAAAATAATCTACCCCAAATGAAGAAGTTATTTTTTTTATATGTTTGGCTAAATTTGACGC
>ENA-ORXR01001281-ORXR01001281.1-marine-metagenome-genome-assembly--contig:-NODE-1281-length-27104-cov-157.102971_pt1 | contig 27104 bp, 11 predicted proteins | sample MGYA00237866_ERZ511479 | MGnify/ENA metagenome assembly ERZ511479 | reverse complement strand
GGGGCGACGAAGTTGTTCATGAACAAGTCCACTTTGCCGCCGCTGGCGGCGGTGCCTTTGAACACCGGATGCAGCTTGCCGAGCAGGCCGTCGGTCATCGCGCTGGTGAGGGTGAAGTTGGTCAGCACGCTGCTGTTCGGCGGCAGCGTGATGGCGAGTCCTTCGATGCCTTCGACGGTGCCGATGCGCGGATTCACGTTGAGCAAACCGCCGGCAATGCCGCTGCGCAGTTTCACGTCGCCGTAGCCATTGATGACGTTGATCGGCATTGCGAGTTCGCTGATCTGGATGCCGAATGCCTCGATGAAGTCGGCGTGGAACCCGGCCTTGAGGGTGGTGTTGGCGATCATGTTGTCGCCGAGCGTGGTGGTCAGGTTGAACGGCTCCATTTTCTTGCCGCGCATGGTGATCGGCTGGCCGGTGAGTTCGCGGACGATCGGTTGCAAGCGGTCGAGGTCGAAGCCGAGCTGGCCGTCGAGGAACACGGCTTTGTCGTCGCGCGACATGCGGTTGATGCTGCCGACCGCGTTGATTTGCAGCGGCGTGGAAATTAATTCCATGCTCTCCAGCACGAGACGGTCATTGGCCAGATCGCGCTTGGCGTTGGCGTTCAGCTTGACCACTTCTTCCTGTAACAGGGGCTGGTTGTCTTTGTAGTATTTGAACCCGCGGATGTTGCTGGTCAAATTTAAGGTCTGACCCTCACCTTGGCCGGTGGTGCTGATATTGCCGTCGAGCAGGCCGGCGACGCGACTGCCTTCGGGCATGGAGACGAAGCCGCCGGCTTTGGCGATCAGGCCGCCGAGGTCGGCGCGCAGGGTGGCGTTGGCGGCGAGCGATTGCATCGCATTGGACCAGTCGCCGACACTCGCCGAACCGGGTCCGACGCGCAGCAGTTCACTTTGGTCGCGCAGGCCGAAATCGAGGTTGCGCGCGTCGAGGCTGCGACGGTTGAGGTCGGCGGTGATGTCGCCCGCGAGCGTACCGCTGACCGGTTGCAGGACCTTGCCATCGACCACGGCGGAGAAGTTGTTGAACGCGGTCTGGCGGGTGCTCATCGAGACGCTGTTGCCGTTCATGCTGACGCTCGCCTCGGGTTTGAACTGGCCGGCCATCGACAGGGTGGTCGGCATCACGCCGAGGGTGCTGGCGAGGTCACCGAGCGGGCGCAGGCGCAAGTCGCCGTTGACCCGTGTGTTCAAGGTGCGCTGGACCTTGTCGGTCAGTTTGGTGCCCTTCAAATCGTCGATCCGCATCGAACCAAATCCAGCCGAGTTCAGCGTGACGGTGCTGGCACCGGCGTCCATGGTGTCGAGATTGGCGGAGATGTTTTGCAGGCCGAGCGAAATTTGCTCGTCCGTGAACCGGCGGGTGACGCCGTCGCTGGCAAGCGCGAGTTCGGGACGGAAGATGGTCAGGTTTAAATTATTGATGCTGGCGTTATTGCCGTTCACTCCGGCTTGGTCGGCGGAGAGCACGGCGGTGCCGGTGGCGGTAAGTTCGTTGGTGAGCATGCCGGAGGCGCGCAGCAGTTCGACGATCGGACCAAGATAGAACTCGCCCTGGTCGATGTTCGCGCCGGCGCGGCGCACGGTGGGTTTGTCGACGTTGCTGGCGCGCACCTGGCTGAGTTTCACCTTGGCAAGTCGGCTCTTGAGCGCGAGCTCCGGCAGATCGAAAAAGCCCTTCTTCGGGTCGAGCGTACCGCTGAGCGTGACCTCGAGGCGCGGGTCTTTGTAGGTTTGCAAGCGGCCTTGGCTGTCGCGCAGGGCGACCGACATGTTGTCGATGGCGAGGGTGGTCGGATCGAGCCCGATCGACTCGCCGTTGACGTTCATGCGGGTCGGCGAGATGCTGGCGACGCCGCCCATGCTGATGTCCTGTTCGAGCGTGCCGGTGGCGCGCAGCAGCTCGCCGATCGGCCCCAGTTGGAACGTGGCCTGACGCAGGCTGGCGGACACTTTGCGGGTGTCGGCGGAGCTGTAGTTCGAGGCGGTGAGGTTGTCGAGGGTGACGTTGGCGAGGCGGCTCTTGAGGGTGAGCGCGGGCACGTTGACGGTCTCGGCTTTGGGATCGAGCTTGCCTTGCAGGGTGACTTTGAGCGAGGGGTCGTCGAACTCCGCCTCGTTGCCGAGCCGGTCGCGCAGCGCTAGTTTGAGGTCGGCGACCGAAAGGGTGGTGGGCGGCAGCACGATGGTGTCGCCTTCCATGCCGACGTTGAGATTCAGGTTGGCGACGCCGGACGCGGTCACGTCGTTGGTGACGACGCCGAGGCCTTTGAGCAGGTCGACACCGCGTTCGAGATTGAGCGCGCCGCCGAAGTTGAGTCCGGAGACTTCGGACGGTGGTCCGCCGTCTTTGTTCAGCTGGATCACGTCGAACCCGCCGGTGCCTTTCAGGATCTGCGAGTCGGCTTTAATCTTGCCCTTGGTCAGACGCATGGTGTCGCGGTTGACGGTGGCTTCGCCGCCGCCGATGAACGCGGGTTCCTGCAGGAAGGCGGTGTCGGCTTTTTTCACCAATAGCTGATTCATGTTGGCGTTGAAGGTGATGTGGTTTTCCGGCTGGTCGTAGTTGGCGACCCGCGCATCGACCCGGCCTTTACCGGAGAAGTCCCACGGGGCGAAGTCGAAGATCGGGTTGAGTTCGGCGTGGGCTTCGGTGAGGTCGACGTCGAAGCCTGCGACGAGTTCGGCGCGCGACAGGTTCGCGCGTCCGGCGAGAAACGCCGAACTCACGTCGGCGATCACGGTCGGGTCGCCATTGCCGACGCGGTTGACCATGCCGGTGACGATCATCGGCGGATTGATGATAGCGGTCGGGGCTCCGGGGCGTTCGGCGACCAGCGGCTGGTTGAGGCCGAGCGACATCACGGCCCATTGGCGGTCGTCTTTGAGGTCGGCGTTGATGCCGAGGTTGACCGACCCCTGGGTGACGCGCAGCCCGTCTTTGAGGCTGAGGTTGTTGGGGAATTGTTGGAACAGGATCGGCAGGTTCACGTCGAACGAGCCATTCGCCGAGCCGCGGGCGCTGAGCACCTGTTTGAGGATATCGAACGGCGGCAGTTCGGTGTCGATCTCGGACGGCAGCCCGACCAGGTTCGCGGCGAGCGAACCGTTGAGGTAGGGCGAGGTGACGCCGAGACTTTTCAGTTCGACTTGGGAGCCGTTTTGCACCGCGTCGAAGTCGAAGCGTGCTTCGGCGAACTGCGGCCGGTCGCCTTTGAGATAGCCGCCGCCTTGCAGGTCGACGCCGAGCAAGCTGGCGCTGCCTTTGCCGGAGAAGCCCGAGACCGGACTGCCCTTAATGTCGATCTTGCTTTGCAGGCGGGCGGTGCCGCCGGGCAGATCGGGAACGTAACTTTTGCCGAACGCGAGCGCCGGGGCGAGGTCCCAGTTGGTGCCGTCGACGGCGAGATCGACGACGGAGGCGAGCGGATTGATTTTGTCGCCGTCGGGCAGGTCGACATTGCCTTCGATGACCATTTTGCCGCTGCGGTCGGGCGCGTCGAACGACGAACGGATCGCAAGGGCGCGGTCGGCTTTCTTGAAGGTGGTGTCGAGTTCGAGATTGTGCATGTACGGGCCGACGCCCTGCAAGTTGAGCACGCCGCCTTTGACCACCAGATTGACCGACGCGGGCAGCTTCTCGAGAAGGTTGCCGATTTTGAGGGGTTCGCTTGGCTCGCTGGGTTCGCCGCCTTGGGAGGCGTCGTCGTTCGCGGGCGGGGGGGTGCCGACGGTTTTATCGGGTCCGCCGCCACCGCCGGAGGTCGCCGGCGCGCTGGCGGTAATTCCGTAACTGCCGGCCGGCACGAGGAGGTGTGGTTCGGTGAGTGTGAGCGTGAGGTTCTTCTTGCGGGTGATCAGATCGAACAGACCGTAGGAAGCGTCCACCTTCTTTACGTCGGCCAGCAGGGTGCCGTTTTCGTCGGTGTATTTCACCCCGGACGCGTTCAGTTTGCCGAACCAGCCGACCGACCAATCGTCGACTTCGACGGTACCTGGGGCGGACTCGTTGACTTTGCTGAGGATCTTCCCGCGCGCCCAATCGGTGGACGCGAGCATGGGCAGCACGGCCACGGCGATGATGAGAAGCAGGAGGAGGAGCAGCAGAAACTTGAGTCCACGGCGCGTTTTACGTGGTTGGTTACGTGGTTGGTTACGTGGTTGGTTACGGGGTTTGTTCATGGTGATTCAGGGGGAAGATCGATGGGGTTCACTCGGTATAGTAGTGGGCTGGAAAGTCTTTATAATACTGGCATTCTGAACAATTTATACTAGGCGGGTCGAAACTTTTACGAGCCGGGAAGGCTCTTACTCGGGCCTGGAAGGCCCTTTACACTCTACTTAGAGGCCAACCTTAATGGTTAAATTCATCAGCAAACTCTTTGGGAAGAGGCCGGACGACGATCGGTCACAGGGGCCCAAATCGACCGGTTCGGGTGAACCATCGAAGAAACCATCCAACAATCAACAGTCCGAGTCCGGCAAATCTTCAAAATCCCCGAAAACTCAGGGAAAAACGGAGAAAAAAGACCGTTCGGCGCAAGAAAATCGCCAATCCGACCGCGCGCCCAAGGGCGAAGGCTCGGGTTCCAGTTCCGAAAGCGGCGATGCGCCGAAAAAGCGCCGTCGTCGGCGTCGTTCAGGCGGTGAAGGCCGTTCGGGTGACGGCCGAAAAAACCGCGAAAATCGCGGTGAAAACACCGCTGGCGACTCTTCCGCTGGCGGCTCTCACGGTGGCGACGCTAACGGTGGCGGATCTGGCGAAAACAAGTCAGGCGAAGGCCGTCGTTCCAATGAAGGCCGCCGCGAAGGCCGCTCCGGGGAAGGTCGTTCGAGAAAATCGGGCCGTTCGCCCGATGGTGCACGCAAATCGCGCGACGATCGTCCGCCGCGAAAACCGCGCAAGTCCGACGCCGAGGTCGCCGCCGAAGCAGCCGCCGCCCACGCCGAGTGGGACCCTGCTTCCTACGACGTGCCGGTCGAGGAAGGCAAAACCCGCTTTGTCGATTTCGACATCCCCTCCGAAGTCTTGCACGCGATCTCCGATCTCGGCTTTCAGTACGCGACTCCGATTCAGGCCGAGATTCTGCCCAGCATCATTGAGGGCCGCGACGCGGTCGGCCAAGCCCAGACCGGCACCGGCAAGACGGCCGCGTTCTTGACCTCCTTGTTCACGCACCTGATGCGCAACAAGCCGTCCAAAGAACGCAAGATCCGCACGCCGCGCGCGCTGATTCTCGCGCCGACCCGCGAGCTGGCGCAACAGATCGAAAAAGAAGCCCGCCAGATTGGCAAGTACACCGGCCTGCGCACCATGGCTGTGTTCGGTGGCATGGACTACGTGAAACAGAAACGCATTCTCGAAGACGGCGTGATCGACGTCATCGCCGCCACGCCGGGCCGCCTGATCGATTTCATGCGTTCGAAAGATGTGATCCTGCGCGATGTCGAAGTGCTCGTGATCGACGAAGCCGACCGCATGCTCGACATGGGATTCATTCCCGATGTCCGCCGCATCACCCGCGCTACGCCGCCGGTGGAAAAGCGTCGCACCATGTTCTTCAGTGCCACCTACACCGAAGTGGTTCACCGCCTGGCCGACTCGTGGACCAATGATCCGGTCAAGGTGGAGATCGAACCCGAGTCGATCGCGGCCGACACCGTCGACCAGACCGTGTTCATCGTGACCAACGACGAGAAGTTCGCGATCGTGATCAACCTGCTGCAGAAGGAACAGCCCGAACGCGTGTTGATCTTCGTCAACCGCCGCGACCAAGTGAGTTCGTTGTACCGCAAGTTGTACAGCTACGAGATCGCCGTGGCCGAGATGTCGGGTTCGGTCCCGCAGAACAAACGCCAACGCGTGCTCGAAGATTTTCGCAGCGCCAAGATCAATGTCATGGTCGCCACCGACGTGGCCGGCCGCGGCATCCACATCGATGGCATCAACTACGTCATCAATTACAATCTCCCCGACGACGCCGAAGACTACGTTCACCGGATTGGCCGTACCGGCCGCGCCGGCGCCGAGGGCAAAGCCTTCAGCTTCGCGACTGAAGATGACGGCCTGCTGATTCCGCCGATTGAGGAATACATCAATCGCGAACTCCCGTGCAAATACCCCAAAGCCGACTGGCTAATTTTGCCTAAGCCCACCCGCAAGCCCCCGCCGAGCAAGAAGCGCGACGGTGGCGGACGTGGCGGGTCCGGCGGCGGACGTGGTGGGTCCGGTGGCGGACGCGGTCGTTCCGGCGGCGGTGGACGCGGTCGCTCTGGTGGCGGCGGTGGCGGACGCGGTCGTTCCGGCGGAGGCGGCGGACGTCGTCGCAGTTCGGGCGGTGGTGGCGGCAGCAAGTCCGGTGGTTCAGGCGGCGGCGGCAAAAAGTAGGATTGGAACGAAGATTTAAGTGGGAGGCCGGCCCCGCCCAGGCGACTATCCGCAATGCACGCGATTGAGTGCTCGGGGGTGTTCATAGATCCTCGCTTTGTCGATTCGTGACTACATGTTTAATGGTGCGTCCGGCCAAAGAAACCAGGCAGCAGATGCCTTCGGAGTATGAGGCCGTTCCGACCGGACATGAAGCGAAGAGTTCGTGCAGAGGGGCAGACCGGTCGGCTCAAAAGGCTCTCAGTTACCCCGGGTTCCGCTCGGTCCTCGCTCCACCCGGGGCTACTTTCTTGCCACCACTCCGTGGTTCGTCGTAGAGGGTGCGGTGTTGGCTCGTTGCGCCTCCGATGACCTGAGAAATTTCAAATCTCTTTGGCTAGATCTTTGCTTTGTCGATTCGTGACAAAATGAGTCAAACTTTTCAGATTTCGTTGGTCGAAAGGATCGTTCAACATCAAAAACCTGGAGGGCGAGGGGCCTCCCGAGCCGGTGCGGTTGAGGACGACCGAGATGGCAGCAGACTTTCGTTCGGGTCATCCCATTCGCTTGGGATCAAGCGGGTCCGTAATTTCAGGATGAAATGGACTCCGTGGAGTCAGTTGTCGCAGGTGGCACCGTCTCTCCGAGCGGTGTCGGGCCGCCTCTCTCCAGAGAGGTCGGCGCTCGTTCTGATGGTGAACCCCGAAGAGGGTTCGGCGTCGGTTCGATGACCTTCGAAATTTCAAATATCTTTGGTTAGGAGTCTGTCGGACTTCTGCCCTTAGTTAGTAGACCGCTCCGCGGAGGCAAAAGAATGTGGGGCAAAGGAATGGCGGCGTGCGGCTTGGCCGGTGGATTTCGGATGAGAGATTCCGCGTGCTCCGCGTTTTTCTGCGGTTCATTAAAAGGTCAGCAAAGAGTCCGCCCTTAGAGGGGGGGAAGCCCGGTGCCCGTCACCTTGCTTCAAGCTCTTGCTCGAACGCGCTGGCTTTGGTTCAATTGAGTCATGAAGCTCACCGCCACTCTACTCCTGTTCGCCTTCCTGCCTGCACTCCTCGCCCAAGAGGCCACGTTCCCCTCGCTCGCCAGCGAAGTGCTCACCACCTACGAACCCGCTGAGCCCAAAGACTATACGGCGGAAGCGATGGCGGCTTCGGCCAAGAAATTTGTCGCCGCACTCACGCCCGAGCTACGCGAACAGGCGGCTTTGGCATTTGACAGTAACGAGAAGGCGCGCTGGACCAACACGCCGCCACGAGGCGAGCAGGGCGGCGTTCGAATCGGCGATCTGGACAAACCACAAATGAAACTCGCCTGCGACCTGCTGCGCGCGGTGATGAGCGAACGCGGCTATGCCATCTCCCGCAACGTGCCGCTGGCCGACGATACCTTGCTGCGCGACGGACGCGCCCGCCCTGGCTTCGGAGCCGAGAACTATTGGCTGGCGATCTTCGGCGAGCCGTCCGCGACCGAACCTTGGGCCTTGCAGTTCGACGGCCATCATATCGCGATCAACCTCGCCATTCACGGCGACAAGATGTGCATGTCGCCCAGCTTTCTCGGCACCCAACCCGCGCGATTCGACTTCACCGGTAAAAAGATTGAAGTGATGCAGGAGGAGCTTGCTCGCGCATACGCCTTCATCAACGGGCTCAAGGAGGACCACCGCAAGCAGGTCGTGGTCAGCGATGAACGCATGCGTTTGGTTGCCGCGGCCGGCCGCGATGGCGTCGTGCCCGAACCGATCGGCTTCAAGGTCTCCAGTTTGGATACCGCCGACATCCTTCGTCTGTTCCTCGTGATTGAAGCCTACGCCGGCCTCCTGCCGCAGCCTTATTCGAAACGTCGTCTGGGATCGTTGCTCGGGGAAGTGGACCAGATGACAGTGGCTTGGGGCGGACCGACCGCGCCCGGTAGCGACATGTCCTACCGGATTCAATCGCCCAGTTTGCTGATCGAATACGCCGGACAGGATCTTGGGCGGGACCCGCTCAACCACATTCACGGCATGTACCGCGACCCGTCCAACGAGTACGGCGCCCGACTGGAAGCCGAATAGTCATCAAAAACTGAAGGGTCCCTCGCCCTCCAGGTTTTTGATCCAGAAATTCCAGAAATATAAAATTGCAGCCTGTCGGACTTTGAGGACGAGGATCTTCACCACAGGCGGCGCCGTGTTTGGCGTGCACGCTGAATGTAGCGCGGGCTTTAGCCCGTTGTTTGGTCTGCGGGCTTTAGCCCGCAGGACGCGAGGCGGAGCCTCGCTGTGTGGACCTGAGTCCACACTAAATTGCGACCATGTAGACTGGAGCGAACAACCGTTAGCGAGTCCGACAGGCCGGTACGTATAATCTAGTCCAAATCGGTCGGTCACAGGCGAACCTGAATTATGAAGTTGCTCCACCTGTGCCTCCTTTTCGTTCTGCTTGTGTCCACTGCTGCCGCCGAACGCATCCGTGTCACCCCGGACGGCAACTGGCGCGAGCGGCTGACCGGCCACGGTTTGAAACCCGGCGACGAACTAGTGCTCGCCCCTGGTACCTATTCGCACCGCGCCAAACTCGAACTCAACCATGTCGGCACCGCCGAAAAGCCGATCGTCATCCGCGGCGAGAAAGGCGCGATCATCAAGCGACCGGACGCGCGCCAGAACACTTTAAACCTCGCCGGCACCCAATACCTTACCATCCGCGATCTTGAAATCACTGGCGGTTCGGCCGGCATCCGCATCCACAATGCCGGCGAGCGGCAGGCAAAATTCGTTACCCTAGAAGGACTGCACATCCACCACATCGGCGGGGTCGCGATCACCTGCAACCATGCGGGCAACCGCTACGAGGGCATGCGCTTTCGCAACAACCACATCCACCACACCAGTGGACACGGCGAGGCCTTCTATCTCGGTGGCAACGAAGCCTCGGCGATCTTCTTCAACGGCGTCGTCGAGGGCAACTACATCCACGACCTGAACGGCGACAAGATTTCGCAGGGCGACGGAATCGAACTAAAGCAGGGCAGTTACAGCAATTTGGTCCAGCGCAACGTCATCGTCGACACCAAGTATCCTGGCATCATCGTGTACGGCACGCGCGGCAAACCCGCCAATGTGATCCGTAAAAACTGGATCATCGGCAGCGGGGACCAAGGGATCCAGGCCGCGTCGGACGCGGTCATCGAAGACAACTTTATCGCCTTTAGCCGCCACGACGCGATTCATAGCAAACCGCATCAAGGGGCGATTCCAGGCCGGCTTCAGATTCGCAACAACCTCGTCGTCCTCGGCAAAGGAGGCGGTCATTTTCTCCGCGTGACCGGCGACAAGGGACTCTCTGGCCCCATCCGCGCCACGAACAATACCGTAGCGAAATTGCATGACGGGGCGCTGCTAAAAATTCCGGCCAAGCTCGATATCGAGGTCGAGAATACCACCCTCAGAGCGTCCCTCCGCGAACTCCCCCGCCCATGGCTTTCCGGCGAACATATCGCTTGGCAGCACACCACACCGGAGAAATTGGTGGACCGGAAATGATGGTTGGTCTCTCGTTCGTGGTCGTCTAAAAGCGATCCCGAACGACGCTCAGTAATTCAGGGTTGAACCCTTTGAGGGTTTTTGCCGTTCGGTGAGCCACCACTCCTTGGGGCCTTCGGTCTCGATTTTCTTCCAGACGTCGAACAGGGCGCGCTTCAGCTCTTCGGTCTTTTCCGGATGCGTCGCGGCGAGGTTGTGTTCTTCTTTCCAATCTTTTTCGATCTCAAACAGTTGGAACTCGGTGAGGACATCATTGCCGACGATTTTCCAGTCGCCGATGCGCAGGGCAACGCGGTCGCCGACTTGGGAGACGTGGGTGCGCCAGAACAGCGGGACGGTTCGCTTTGCGGGGGTTCCGTTCAAGGCTGGCAGCATGCTAACACCGTCGATGGTGCGATCGGCGGGCAGAGGCAGGTCGACCATGTCGAGCACGGTGGCGAACAGATCAGAGCCGATGACAGGGGTGGTGCAGGTCGAACCGGGTTTGATGTGTCCGGGCCAGCGGGCGACGCCGGGGACGCGGATGCCGCCTTCGTGGCTGCTACGCTTGCCGCCGCGCAGACCGCCGGTGGTGCCGCCGAACCTGGCCACCGGGCCGTTGTCGGAGGTGAAGAAGAGGAAGGTGTTGTCGGCGACGCCGGCGCGGTCGAGGGCGTCCATGACCTGGCCGAGGGCGTTGTCGAGTTGGGTGATATTGCCCATGTATTTGGCATTCTCGTGGCCGTCATAGAGATCCATAAATGCCGGATCCGTGGCGATGGGGGAGTGGGGTTCGTGAACCCAGACAGAGAGGGCGAAGGGTTTCTTCGGATCGCGGATGTCGTTCAGCCAGCGCGCCACCTCGGCGGCAACCAGCTGCGCCGAATAGCCTTCGGTTGCGCCAACCGCTTTGCCGTTGCGGATGAAGTTGTCGGGGTTTTTGTGACTCGGACTGGCGTTGTTGTGGGTGGTCATCCAGTGGTCGTAACCGTGGTCGCCGGGCTGCGGGAACTCGGGGACATTGAACTGGTGCCGCGCGTTCAGGTGCCACTTGCCGACGTGACAGGTTTCGTAGCCGATCTCTTTCAGACGTTCGGGATAGGTGATCTCGCTGGCGCGCAGGTGGGCATCATGATTGCCCGACAGGTGACGCCACACACCGTTGCGGTAGGGCGTGCGTCCGGTGAGAATCGCCGAACGCGACGGCGAGCAGACGCCGGACGCGGAATAGCACTGGGTGAACTTCACGCCCTCGGCGGCGAGTTGGTCGAGGTTCGGGGTTTTGATCAGCGGGTGACCGAAGGTGCCGGAGTCGCCCCAACCCATGTCGTCGGCGAGAAAGATGACCACGTTGGGTTTCGGCTTGTCAGCGTCGCCGGCGTTGTCCGCTCTTTTGGGTTTCGGCTTGTCAGCGTCGCCGGCGTTCTCCGCTCCCTTGGGCTTGGCGGCGACCTCGGACTTAGCGCCCTCGACGGGCTTCGCAGCCGCCCCGGCTTTTTGGGCGACGCGATCGTTGCCTTCGCAGGACAGGTCCTGCCTGCCCATGTCGTCGGCCATGTCGAGGATAATGTTGGGGCGTTCGGCGGCGGCGACCGTTGCTAATAGGCAGGCGATCGAGAGTAGCTTCAAGCGCTTTTTGGTTCCATTCATTGGGTCAGTCCTAATGGGGATGTGCGGGGATGTGCGGGGATGTGAGAAGGTTCGTCAGTTCTTAGTGGTCCATAAATGGTCTCAACCGCAATCGTGCTCTTTTATTTTTGTAGACCTATTTTCGTTTGATCGATTGGGACAAAGCCGAGGTTCAGTGCAGGTGATCCGGGCATGAGGCGAAAGTCACCGTTCGCCGGATCGACGAACAGCGGGTCCGCCGCGCGGCTGTTCTGGTCGATGCCGGCACGTCTTCCCTTTTTTAGCGTGGCTTGGCTCAGTTCGGGGTCGCCGGCAGCATAATAGAGATTGTGATCGGTGTCGGCTTGGTGGGCCCACGCTGGCGGAAGCCGAGGATTTTTGCCCTGATCGAAAAACATCGCATCGTCGCCCGAATGATAGAGGATGTTACGTTGAAGAGCGCCGCCGGTCATCGGCCCTTCGCGCAGCTTGAAATAAATCGGCCGCCGCCGTTCGCCTTTGTGGATGGATTCGATCACGTCGGCGATGATATTGTTTACCACGTGATTGTTTAATTTCACATGCATGCCTTGGGAGGTGCAACGATAGATGATGTTCTCGGCAATGAGCGTGTCGCGCTGGCCTCCGTCGGTGCGGATCGCGGACTGGAGCGTGGTCGTCGAAAGGAGGTGATGAATGTAGTTTCGTCGAATGACATTCCCTGATCCGGCGCCGCGAATATAGATACCATTGCCATCGCCAAGCTGTTCCATGGCGTGGTGGATTTCGTTGTATTCGATGAGGTTGTCGTGGGTGTGCAGGAACCGTTTCACGTCCGCCAAGGTGTCGCCCTGTTTCCGTCCGACTTCGTCCCAACGAATGGTCCGCGTCAATTCTCGGCCATTGTCGCGGGGCGAAAAGAAGTGGGTCATGACGCCCGAGATGATCATTCCCGAATAGGGTGTGTGATGGATCAAGTTGTTGCTCACGTGGTTCTCGCCACTCTGCCACAGAAAGATCCCGGGGGCATGGGCGTAGATTTCACCGACATGATGGATGTGATTATTGTGGATGATGTTGTGGTGATTGAGATCTTTCGTTCCCGGTCCGTAGCCGCACAAGAGCACGCCGGTCGCGCCGATGTGTTCGATGTGGTTGTTTTGGATTCGGTTGGTTCGGCCGAGCAAGTCGACGCGGATTGCGGTGCCGCCGCTGTGAAGGAAGTGGCAGTTCTCGACCACGCAATTCTCGGCGCCGCGAAAGCGAAGCAAGGCGTTTGCCTTGTCGTGCATTTCCCAGTCATGTTGCAGTCCCTTGTCGTTCTTGTTCAGACGGTAGGTTTCGCCGCGGGTGAAGGTGAGTCCGCGGAAGGTCAGGTGTTGCACCGGGGTATCGCGTGGGCCTTCGAGGTCGATGTCGCCTTCCACGCGAATATATTCGGCCAGCCGCGGGGCCGTGATTCGTTTCGGCGGACCGTCCGCTCTTGGCCAGAGATAGAGTTTCCGTTGTTCGGTATCGAGGACCCACTCGCCGGGCGAATCGAGGGCATCGATGGCATTTTCGATCCATACGGACTCCGTTCCTTGGAGGAAGTGGAGGTCGTTCATGCTGTAGGTGGCGGGAACGCCAACCTTGGTGATTTGGGTTTCTAGGTCGACCGATGTTATCGGCAGAATATTGACGATCCATGCGTGATTCGGGCGCACGACGAGTTCGATGTCGTCCAGGTTGGACCAGTTCCTCAATCGGCCGGCCGGGAAGTGCAGCGCGTATTTCGAGTTGTTGGATTTCTCGCGACCGGAGTCGGGCGTGATTGGCATGAAGCCCTCTGAGCGGGCTCGTGGCAGGCGCCCCTCGGCGTCATAGAGGGTATAAAAGTTCCGGCCTTTGCCGACATCCGTCATCCAGACGTTTCCGTGGGCGGCCTCGGGTAGAAACGGCATCGGGGTCTTGAGACTTTTCCACCCGCTCAGTTTGACATCGGAATGAAGCACCGGCGTTTCGCCGGTATAGGCTTCGTAGATGATGGCGGAATCGCTGGTGCCCGCGTCCTCTACTCCAAACACGATCGGTTCACCCAGGCGGTATTCTCCGCCGCGAATTTGAACGAGGATGTCTCGCTCAAGACCCTTGGCTTTGAGCGCGCGGACCGCGTCCCGCGCTTGTTCGAACGAGGCGAATGGTCCGTCCGTTTTTTTATCGTTCGGTGCCTCAAGCTTGCCGGTCCAGTTGTCCGAGCCCTCGGTCGAAACATAAAAATCGGCGACCTTAGCGAGCACCGGTATGGCCATTATCTGGAGGAGTAGAATCGCTAGGCCGAACTTCATATTACTTGGAGACGTTCTTTCTGGATTTGGATAGGCCGTTGGCGCTTGGCTTGGTTGGCAAGGCGCGTTTCCAAGCATCCAGTCGGTTCGATAATAGCTGGGTGACCTCGGGGTAGTCGGCCGCGACGTTCTGTTTCTCGGCCCAATCGCGTTCGAGGTTGTACAGTTCCAGTAGGTCCCGTTCTTTGTTCACGATGAGTTTCCATTTGCCTTCCCGCATGCCGAGCGACGGCCACGTATAGTCCTGATTATCTCCACCTTTCCATTCCCAGTAGATGGGTTTTCCGCGCGTAAATGCCTCTCCTTTGAGGGCGTCATAGAAGCTTTCGCCATCGGACTTGTACCGTCCCGGGGACGCGACGCCGGCCACTTCTAAAAACGTCGGCAACAAATCGACCGCTGTGATCACGGAGGTGGTATCCGTTTTTCCTGCGGGCACCACACCCGGCCAGCGTGCGATGAAGGGCACGCGAATCCCGCCGGCAAAGAGGGAGCGCTTTTTGCCTTTCAGTCCGCCCGATTCGCCGACGGAATAGTAGCCGCCAAGGCCGTCGGATTCGGTTTTGCCGTGGAACTTGTGCGTTTCGTCGCGGGTAAATTCAGCGCCGTTGTCGGTGGTGAAAACCACCAGCGTGTTGTCGTCGATGGCCAACTCTTTCAACAACGCCAGAACCCGGCCAACGCCTTCATCGCCTTCCGCAATCACGGACGCATACACGCGCTTCTGCTCATCGAGTTCTTTGAACTGCTCCATATATTTTTTCTGCGGAAAGTGCGCCAAGTGCGCTTCGTGAAGCCACAAATTGATGAAGAAAGGCTCGTCCTTGAACTCGTGAATAAAGCGCACCGCATGATCCACCGAAGCCAGGCCGTCCTTTTTAATCTCGTTCTTCCCGGAGCCGTTAAAGGTGGCGAAGCGATCATAGCCATACGCGTCTTCGGTGGGCGAATCGGCGACGCTGCCAAGGTGCCATTTTCCGAAGTGCCCGGTGGTGTATCCCGCATTCTTCAACATGCGTGGTAACATCGGGGCCTGAGCGGGCAGCCAGTCCGGCATGCCTCTTTTCAGGTGGGCTTTGATGCTTTGAAAATGCTGATGCACGCAGTGCCGCGCCGGAAATTGTCCGGTCATCACGGCGACGCGACTCGGCGAACAGACGGGGCTGTTGACGGTGAAGTTCGTGAAATCAATGCCCTCCTTGGCCATGCGGTCGAGGTGTGGGGTTTTGCAGAACGTGCTGCCATGCAGGCTGAGGTCTCCGTATCCCCAATCATCGGCAAAGATGAAAATGATATTGGGTTTGGCGGTTTCGGCAGCCGCCGACGGCACGAAAATGCCGGCTAGCACGCCGCACAGCGAAAGGAGAATTAACCAAATTTTCATCTTCATTTGTTCAGGTATCCACGCGAACCGTCGAGCGAGATCAACAGAGGCTTCATGAACGGACGCTAGCGTTTTTTGGGCCTTTTTGCCGAAATTTTTTCGAGCCATTGATTGAGTTTTTTCTGCAAGCGTCCAGCCCGTTCGGGGTGCTTTGCCGCGACATTGGTTTGCTCCATTGGGTCGTCCTTCAAGTTGTACAGGGCGTCATCAAGCAAGCCGTAGCCATCGAAATATTTCCAGTCGCCTTCCAGAATGGTGACACCCATGTAGGTGGAAACCTCCATGCGATTGTGCGGGAAGTGCCAATACAAGGCGTCGCGTTCGAGTTTGTCCGCACCGGCAAAGATCGGCTTCAGATCAAGCCCTTCCAACTGCGAAATCGCATCGGTTGATCCGCCCGCCGCGTGGACGAAGGTCGGAAAGAAGTCCATGGAGCTGACCGGTACGTCGCAGGTCGTTCCGCCTTTGATCACCCCCGGCCAGCGAACCACCATCGGCACCCGGAGGCCGCCTTCGAGTAGTGAGGCCTTCTTGTCCGCCAACCATTTGGTGGGGAAATGCCCGCCGTTGTCGGAATAAAAAACGACCATGGTGTTCTCCAGCGTTCCAGTTGCTTTGAGGCTGTCCAGCACGGTGCCCACCATGTTGTCCAAGCTTTCTAGCATGGCGCGAAACGCACTGCCGCCGTTCTTTTTTACCAGATCGCGTGGCGCCTTGATGGGGGTGTGCACCGAGTAGGGCCAGAGGGACAAGTGGAAGGGGTTGTCTTGATTGGCCTTGATGAACACGGCCGCTTCATCGGCCAGGCGGTCGGTCAGGTATTCGCCTTTTTCCCGGTTGGGAATGGTTCCGTTTCGGTAGGGGTCAAACCACGACTTCGGCTGTCCCATCCCGCAGCCACCGATGTTGCTGTCGAAGCCAAAATGCTCTGGGTGGTACTCCGGACTGACAATCCCGTTTTTGGTGCTGACGGAGCCCTCGCCGGCCAAATGCCATTTTCCGATGAAGCCGGTGGTATAGCCCTGCTTTTTCAATTCGCGCGCGTAGCTCGGCAGTTCGAGCGGGAGATGCTTGATGGAGTCGGCATCGCGCGGCCCACCTTTCGGACCTTTGCGCTCATTGCCCGCCTTGCCCGGGATGTGCGTTGTCATTCCGATCTGCGCTGGCGACATCCCGGTGATGCAGGCTGCGCGCGTCGGCGAACAAACGGACGCGGCGGCGTAGGCCTTGGTGAAGACCATGCCGGTCGTTGCAAGCCGTTCGAGATTGGGCGTGTTGAGTTCGGCATGGCTGCCGTCGAAATCGACCCAGCCGACCCCTAAGTCATCGGCCATGATGAAGACGATGTTCGGCTTGGTTGGCGCTTCGCTCGTCGCCGGTTCTGGTTCAGCCATCACCGGCACGGCGAACAACATGGCGAGTGCAAAACAGGCGATAGAGGATGGGATAGAGGAAGCGATAGTAGATGGGATAGAGCGTGTCATGAGTCGTGTGTTCGAGTTTTGCGGTCGAGCACTATTGCTATTTGAAACCGGTTGGAACCGCGATCGAATTTGATAGCGGGCGGCCATGCGGAGGAGATGCATTATTTCTTTTTCACGTTGGGTTTCTTCAGTTTCTTCACCTTGAAGTTCGGGTATCTTGAGACGCGTTCTTTCGTTATTGCATTCGCCGTCGCGGGTTCGATCACGCTCCAATCTTTTTCGTGGCTGATCACCGGAGCGTTTGGAAAGAGAGAACCGGTCGGGCGTTGTCCTTGGCCGCGTTCCATGAACTCGCCCAGCTCTTTGCGGGTACGTGCGGCCAGTGCCTGCAACTGCCGAACCACATCTGGGTTCTCAGCGGCGACGTCGGTGGTTTCGCCCTGATCGGACCCCAAGTGATAAAGCGCGGGCTGATCCGCGTTATTGAAGACCTTGTTTTTATCCCAGAACGGCATTTGGGCTTGGGTTCGTGGCAGGTGCAGCTTCCAGTCGCCTTGGCGGACCGCCTGTAAGTTCTCGCAATTATAATAGTAAAAGGGCGCGGCGTCGTCGCGGCTCAGCGCCTTGCCTGCGAAGGCGGGCCGCAAGCTGATGCCGTCATAGACTCGATCTTCCGGCAGGGGAGCGCCGATGATGTCGGCCAAGGTCGGGAAGAGGTCCATCGCGTGCACGTTCGCGTCGGACGTCAGCCCCTTGCCAATCGCCGCCGGCCAATGGACCACGAACGGAACCCGGTGCCCGCCTTCAAAGCTAACGTATTTCGTGCCGCGGAACGGCTTGGCGTATTCGTTGCTCGTCGGGCCATTGTCCGACGTGAAAATAATGATGGTGTTGTCCGCGACGCCGGTCGCTTCGAGCGCCTTCATCATCTCGCCGACACCCCAGTCCATTTCCTGCATCATATCGCCGCGAACGCCGCCTTTGGAGGAGCCTTTGAATCGCGCACTCGCCGCGTACGGGGTGTGCGGATAGTTGTGTGCGAAGTAGAGGAAGAAGGGCTCGTCGCGGTCACGGCTTTCGCGAATAATGCGGGTAATGCGTTCCGTGTAGAGTTCGGTCAGGCGGGCCAGCGGGGTTTTTGCGAAGACCACGTCGTCGCCATCGAGAAACGTTGGGTCGTGAGAAAAATTGCAGGGCATTCCATAATAGGTTTCGAACCCCTGTTTGCGCGGAAGGAATTCGGGCTCGGTGCCCAGATGCCATTTGCCGACCATGTGGGTTGCGTAGCCCTTCGTCTGAAATAGTTCGGCCAGGGTAATTTCATTCGGATGGAGTCCGAGAAACCAGTGCGCGGTTCGATTGGGATTGATGCCCATGTACAGTCCGGCGCGCTGTGGGTATCCGCCGGTGAGAAAGGCGGCGCGCGACGGCGAACAGATCGATGCCCCCGTGTGGAAATCAGTGAACCGGATGCCGTTCGCGGCGAGGCGGTCGATGTGCGGCGTTTTCACTTTCCGCGCGCCGTAGCAGCTAATGTCCGAGTAGCCGAGATCATCGGTGAGCATGAAGATGACGTTCGGGGCGTTCGGCGGGGCGGGAGGACGAGCCTTGTCCGGCGTGATGGCCGGCTGCTTCGGCGTCGCCGCCTTCCCGGTTTTTGGCGCGGGCTTCGGCTGTCGCTTATTGGCAGGTGCCGGCTTCACGCGTCGATATCGCCCGAGAGCGGCGTTCATTTGTTTGGCGACCTCTGGGTGTTCGCGGATGACGTTCGTGGTTTGGCCTCGATCATTTTCCACGTCGTAGAGTTGGGCCTTCGGGGCTCCGGGCTTGTATTTTCCTTTTGCGAAATCGCTATTCACCCCGCCCGCAAGCGCAACCGCCGCGGGGCCGCCCCAAGCATGCTGCCCCGGCTTGGATCCGGTGAAGCCGCCGCTGCCCTGGCTGCCAATGTACATCCATTTGCCTTTGCGGAGCGCCAGGTTGCGTTCTTGGCGAGGCGCCAGCAACAACTCGGTTCGGAGGGGTTCTGCCGGGTCGTCGAGTAAGGCGGGCAGCAGGTTGATGCTGTCCTTACCCGTGAGCGGCAGCGCATCTTGGCCGGTCAGCGCGGCAAACGTGGCGACCAAGTCGACCTGACAGAGTAGCTGGTCGGAGACCGAACCCGGTTCAATCTTGCCCGGCCAGCGGGCGATGAACGGGACCCGGTGTCCACCTTCCCAGACGCCGAACTTAAAGCCGAGCAGGTCGCCGTTGATCTTGTGACCCGCCAGCACCGCGTCGCGTCCGGCGCGGTTCATCATGGCGCCGTTGTCGCTGGTGAAAATGACGAGTGTATTGTCGCTCAATCCGTTGGTTTCTAATGACGCAAGAATCTCGCCGACCATCCAGTCTAGTTCGTGGATGAAGTCACCGTAGAGGCCACATTCGCTCGTGCCTTTGAACCGAGGTGCGGGGGTAAACGGATGGTGAATATGCGGCACCGGGACATAGAGGAAAAAGGGATTTTCTTTGTTTTTGGTAATCCAGTTCACCGCCCGCTCCGTCAGCAGGCCGCCCGTTTTCTCGTCGTCATACATCTGATGCGCCTTGAGCGCGCCGCCGAAGCGGTTGCCGCTCTTGACTGAGGCTTCCGGCGGGAAAGTCGGCGTAGGGGAAGCCGGTTTGCCGCCCAGCACCAGCGGGTCGGCCGGGTCGTAGCCGACGATGCTGTCGTCTTCGACGTAGACATACGGGCTGCCGCTATTGACCTGCGGAATGCCCCAGTAGTGATCGAAGCCGAGATCCTGCGGTCCGGGCCGGAGCGGCACTTGCCAGTCGTTCTTTCCCTCTTTGAAGCCTAGGTGCCATTTGCCGAGAGCGGCGGTGGCGTAGCCCTTGTTTTTGAACACCTTGCCGATGGTCAGCGTTTTCGTGTCGATGATGAGTGCGGACGTGTTCGAGAGCGGCCCCCAGGTTCCTTTGCCGCCGTTGGCCCGAAGAGGATATTCGCCGGTGATCAATGCATAACGCGAGGGGGTGCAGACGGCCGAGGCGGAGTGCGCATCGGTAAATCGGCGGCCATCCCGGGCGAGGCTGTCGATGTGCGGCGTGTTGATTTTGGTCGCGCCGTAACAGCCGAGATCGCCGTAGCCGAGATCATCCGCATAAATCAACACGACGTTTGGAGGGGGCTCGGCGCTCCATGCCAGACCGCTCCAGACGAACCCCGCTACAACGATGGCTTTGTATAAATAAAGGATGATGTTCATGGCGCTTCTTTTCTTTTAATTGTGGCAAGGCGCTTACGCATGGCCGCCGTTCTGGCCGGCTCCTTCTGCGCGAGATTTTCCCCTTGGCGGATATCGTTCTGTAAATTGTAGAGTTGGACCGGCGGCGCGTTCGGCCTCAATTTTCCGTCGACCACATCACTGTTCTGCTGTCCTGCGAATTTTAGCGCGGCGGGTCCGCCAAATCCATGGCTACCAGGCTTTGCACTGCCGAAACCGCCACCGCCTTTGCCGGTAATGAGAACCCAGTCTCCTTCGCGATAAACAAGATGGCTGCCTTTGGCCGCGCTCAACACGACGTGGTCGCGAACGACTTTGTCGGGGGAGTCTGTGAACGCTGGCAGCAAATCCACGCTGTCTGGCCCGTCGTCTTCTTTTAATTTTTGCCCGGTGAGAGCGGCCATGGTTGCGAGCAGGTCGACGTTGCAGATGAGTTGATCCGACACCGAGCCGGCTTCGATCCGACCCGGCCAACTGACGATGAACGGCACTCGATGTCCGCCCTCCCACGCGTCGAACTTAAACCCGAGCAAGTCGCCGTTGAGCTGATGGCCTTTCCGGACCGCTTTCTGTCCGGTGACGTTGATCATGCCGCCATTGTCGCTGGTGAACATAACGAGGGTGTTTTCGGCCAAGCCTTCCTCTTCCAATGTCGTGCGTATCTGTCCGACGATCCAGTCCAACTCATGAACGAAATCGCCATAGAGGCCGCAGTCGCTGGTGCCGATAAAACGCGGTGCGGGTGTAAATGGATGATGGATGTTGGTGGTCGAAAGCAGCAGGAAAAAGGGCGTTTCCTTGTTGGCTTTGATCCACTTTACGGATCGTTCACAGAGTTCGGTGCCGACCGCGTCGTCCTTGTAGAGTGCATGGGCCGCGTCGGCACCGCCGATCTGCTTCAATTGCATTTTTTCGGGGTACGCTCTGGTCTTGGCTGCTTTGCCAAAGATTAAAGGGTCCTCAGGAACCAAGCCCTGAACGCGATCGTTCTCGACGTAGACAAACGGCGGATGGCTGTTCACCACCGGGACCCCGAAGTAATAGTCAAAGCCGAGTTCCAGCGGCCCAGGTCTCAGTTCGCCATTCCAGTCTGGCGGGTTCCCGCCGAATCCAAGGTGCCATTTGCCGATGCATGCCGTTTCGTATCCGGCGCGTTTCATGACGTCGGCCACGGTGGTGCGTTCGGGATCGATGACCAAGCCGGTCTTGAGAAACACGGGTTTGGACAGGCCTTTGCGAAAGGGATAGCGCCCGGTCAGCAAGGCATAGCGTGAAGGCGTGCAAACCGCCGAAGCGGAGTGGGCATCGGTGAACCGACGGCCATCCCGCGCGAGGCGATCGATGTGCGGCGTTTTTAATTTTGAAGCGCCGTAACAACTGAGGTCGCCGTAGCCGAGGTCGTCGGCAAAAATGACGACGACATTCGGCAAAGATTCCGCCGCTGCAGTGCACGCCAAACCGTGCAGTCCGAAGACAATCACGCAGAGAAAAAGTTGGAACCTGTGTTTCATAATCGATCCTTACTTTGTCGGTTCGTGACTAAATGAGTCAAACGTTTCAAATTCCCTTGGTCGATGCACGATCGACCAGCGGTGACACAGGGCACCAAATGGTTCGCCCGGCCAAAAATATAGGCAACAGATGCCCTCGAAGCCATGAGGCCGTTCCGACCGGACATGAAGCGAAAAACGCGTGCAGAGGGGCAGACCGGTCGGCTCACAACGGTCCAGCTATCGCCGGGTTCCGCTCGTACCTCGCTCCACCCGGGGCTACTTTCTTGCCACCACTCCGTGGTTCGTCGTAGAGGGTTTGGTGTCGGTTTGATGACATTCGAAATTTAAAGATCTTTGGTTCGTGTTTTATCGACGGTTGATTGGCGCTTAACAGTAGATACGAAAGTACCACAATTTATTTGTCTTTGATGCTCAAAGGCACGCGCACCTGAACCTATCCGAAATCCACATCATGAATGAAATTGTTCTCAACGTCTGAAACGCCCCGTGAAGAACTCGAAGAAATCGATTGAGGGACGGCCAACTTGAGCAGTGGGTCGGTGAAAAAAACAGGTGTTGAATGCGGGCGATGCCGTCTTTATCGAGGCCGGCACCGTGCACGCATCATTCAATCGCAGTCGTGAACCGGCCGTGTTTCTTGCCGCCTTAGGTCCCTGCGGTGCCTGCATTGGAGAGCAAGGAGAGCAAGGATACTCTGTCGTCGAGGTTGGCGACGAAGAGCCATGGAAATCCTTGAGGAATTACTAATCCGTCTTAACTACGATGACTGAATACATCGCTTGTAGACTTTCAGGATTGTCGAGGACCACGGTCGCACCCTTCGCAAACGATTTGCGATAACAAGCCAGCTGATTAGACGCTTCGATAAACTCGCCGGTTTTTTCCCATGAAGTGATCCAAGCCGGATGAGGATTGCTCGCCTTCATGGCAACGTAGACGTCGCAATCCTCCAGTAGTTCGAAGGAAATAATGTCGCCATTGCGATTCTTACGATCGACCATTGGCGTTTGGATCAAGGTGCCGCCGATCAACGCGTCCGGCAGTTTTCGAACCTTGTATGAGCGGTCGGTCCAAAGTTTGGCCCCTTTTCTGAACCCCCCAGGGACGACCACGTATTTGTTCGTTGAATTGAATTTTGCCTCTCGGATCAGTGGCTCTGATGGGACCGCTTTCTGTGGTTCCGAGGAATGAACGGCGCTGTCGTTTTTCGATGCGTAGATAAGTTCGCGGATCATGAGCTTGCGAAACTTCACGGCATCGCCGTGGTCTTGTAGCAGGATCGGACCTGGGGCGCGGGCAAAGGTCGGATCCACGTTGTATTTACTCTTATTAAACGTTTCCACCCATTCGTCGGAGCCGAACTCGATTTCCATGACCAGTTTGCCGTTGAGCCAATGCTTGAGGGTGTTGCCCACAGCTTGGATCCGTCCGGTGTTCCATTCTTTGCCGGGTTCGTTGGCGACTTTATCTGCAGTGGCTGCCTTCAAGTTGTAGAGAGATGCCAGGCTGTTTTTCTCACCCTGGAACTTCACGTCATCATAGACTTGGTATTCCAAGCCGACGGTTTCTGGATTCACGCGGTACTTTACGCCGCTGTTACCTTCGACGCTGATCAAAAACTCGAATTGCAGTTCGAAGTTAAAGTAGTCGTCCGCCTTGGTGATGATGTGTCCGCCGCGGCCCGGTGCGGTTTTATCCAATACAAGGGTTCCGTCTTTGACGGACCATTGCTCTCCGACGGTTGGATATTTGTCGCGGCTGGTTTTCGAACCGTTGCGCCAGAGTTCCAAGCTGTCGTTGGCCAGCAAGTCGACCCAATTCTCGTTGGTGCCTGCGGCGGCAGTGGCGACGGGAATCTCCCGGACGGTGTAGCAAAGCAAAGGGTTTTGACACATCGGGAAGTTGAACTCGTAACAAAAATCCTCCTTGTGCTCCGCCGACAGGGCCGCCGTGAATGTGGTCCCGGATGTTCCGACCGGCGAAAACGTGATCGCAAGGTCCTCTGTGTCGTTCTGCCCGGAACCGTATTTTGAGTGGTAGTCAAAGGTGTACCGTTTCAGTCGGACATCTTGCAGCGTTGCGGGGTCTACGGCTTGCAAAAATTCGAGTTCGAAACCGTCGGCGGTGATGGCGATATTTTTGATGTCTTGAAAGCTGTTCTCGCCGTTGAACGTGAGTTTCGCCAAGCCTTCGCCGCCAGGCCAAGAAAGGTGGGTGCTGCCGAGGATCAGGCTGTTTGGACCATCAAAGACGAAGCGGTTGATGCCCATGTCGAGGCCTTGTCCGTCAATCAGAGGCGTGCACGCGCCTTGCGTGACGCCGTTGACCTCTTCGAGCATCAGTCGAATGATGCGCGCCTTGTTCATTTCGCCGATCAGCATTTGCCCGCCGAACGCACCGAAGCCTTTTGGAATGAGAATCGGCTGGGTGGGCGAGTTCGCCATGGTACCTTGGGTGAACCAAACAGCGGCAGGGGTTCGCCGGTCTTCCAACTCGTCGAGCGAAAGCTCGAGCGGTGCCGGGCCCTGATAGCCCTTGGTCCAAGGCAAGCTAGCCGGATGGCCGTAGAACTTCCCCTGTTCGATGTGGAACAGCTTACTCGTTCCAAGCCAGTCGCCTTGGTTGTCGGAGACATAGAGTTTTCCATCGGCATCGAAGCCGAGCCCGTTCGGCGAACGCAGTCCAGACGCCCAAGGCGTCATTTCTCCCGTCTTGCCGTCGACTTTCATGACCCAGCCGCGATAGGGCACGCGGGAGTACATGCGTCCGGCTTTATTTTTCACGCCCTCGTTCCACGCCTCTCTCGAGCCATAGAACGCGTTGCGCGGCAGGCCGATCTCCAGCCAATCTCCACGAATTTCTTTACGGATCGGCGCGCCGTTCGACGCGACATTGAGCGACAGGAAGTAATTCCCCTGCTTGTCTTTCACCGGGCCGAACGCGAACTCATGATAGTTGCCGCTCATGCCGAAGTCGTCGCACAGCGTTTCGTAACGGTCCGCCACGCCGTCTTTGTCGCTGTCTGAAATCTTGGTCAGCTCCGGTCGTTGGACCACCGTCACCGTATGATTGTCCTCAGCCACGAGGCCGAGGGGTTCGTGCAGGCCGCTGGCAAAGAGCGACCAGGTCTGGGTTTCTGGATCGTAGAGACGGATGTCGCCTTCGTGAAAGGCGACGGCAATGTTGCCGTTGGGCATGATGTCGATGCCGCCAACTTGGGCATCTTTGCCGGACTCAATGTTGATCGATTCGACCTTAAAGGCGGGGTGTTCAGCCGAGGAAAATCCGGCCAAAAAACCAAGGTACAAGAGGGAGGAGAAAAAGAGTTTCATCAGAATTATTTAGAGGCAATGGAAAGTGTGAATTCGGCGGCATCGGTTGCTTCGACGATGATGTAATCACCCGCTCGAACCCCGACTGTGGATGTAATATTGCCCTTGGCGTAGAGTTTTACCGGCGCTGTGGCGTTGGCAATCTGGAATCGGGACACCAAGCCCTTCGGCGTGCTGGTGATCCATTCCGCTACCTCGAGTTCGCCCAAGGTGTATCGGAACTCCGGTTGACCATCGATCAGTCGGTAGCCTTTAAAGTCCGGTTTCGTGTTCGGGTCGTCGAGGCGGATCGCGTAGGTGGACTCATCCCCAGCGCCGTTCCAAAAGGTCTCGCCGTTGATGCCGAACTGTCGATTGCCGTTGGATCTAGCGTTGTCACCCGTGTCGATAAACTCGCCGGACCAAGCGTAGCGCAGGCGGCAGTTGCCGGCGTCCCAGCAATAATTTAGATCGTTCGTGAGCGCGACCGCGATGGCGGCCGGACCGACGTCTTTCATGAAGCAGCGGCGTACTTTGGGTCGAACCACTTCTGCTTTCGCCGCGCTGATTCGTTTTGCCCGATCGCGCGCGACTTGAGGAATGTTCATGTCGCGTTCGATGTTGCCGTATTTTTCGCCGACATAAAGGGCGCCATACATCATCATCGCGTGCCCAGGGAAGGTACAGATGTAGTGGTACACGCCTTCTTCTTTCGGTGCCGTGAACTCAAATTCTTCCGTCTGATCTGCGGTCAGCAGCTTGGTCGATTTGAGCACTGCGTCGTGTTCGGGCACGTAATTACGGGCGATGGACTCGGTGGTGACTTGTAGCGAAGCCTGCTGAATCTTTTGCAGCGAACCCGGCTTAATCAGGATCAAGTTGTGCGGTTGGTCATTGGGGTCGCGATTCAAAAACCGAATCAGAACCGTCTGGCCCGGATTCATTTTTGCTCGGGGCGGATCAAATTGCAGCCCCTCGACGGCGCGGATGGTGATGGGCCGCCCGGTGGGTTCGGCGTGGCTCAAGGTGGGGATGAACGCGGATAGCAGAAACAGCAAAGCGAAAGAATTTTTTGTCATAATTGCATGGGTAAGGGTCAGAGGCGGGGTGCCTCGGACCAAGATTTTTGATGTCAGGGCGAGTTAGGGCGTCGGCTCGCCTTTGAGTGTGGCAATGTAGGCGACGAGGTCTGCGATGGTCGAGTCGGGCATCTGGCCGAAGGCCGCGGGCATGAAGGAGCGGCCGCCGACAAAACTCTCTTTCTTGATTTCAGCGCGCGGAACAAAGATCCGGACACCGCCCATCAAGGCGACGGTCGAGCCGAGGGCTTCCTTTTTGTCGAGGTACCCTTCGACCACCGAACCGTCGGTTTTGGTGACCCGGTAAAGGCCGTAGCTGCCTTCCACCGCCGCGTCGGGGTCGACGATGGCTGTGAGAAGTTCGTGCAGTTTGCGGTGGCCGGATCCGTCGAGCGGCGGCGCGATGTTTTGGCCGGCCCCGCCGACTTTGTGGCAGGTGAGGCAGCTGGTGAACGCGGCCTTGCCTTGGGACGGATCGCCAGGATATTTGCTGATGAAGGAGGTGAGATACTCAATCCGTTCGCCGGCCTTTTTACGTTGTTCGGCGACGCGTTTGCGGGTGAAGCCGATGACCTCTTTGGCATAGGGGCTGCCGGGGTGGGATTGGAACAAGCGCTCGGCGGCTGAGCGATCGAAGTTCTCGGGTTGGATGACCTTTTGCTTCACCATGGCACACAGCATGATGCTGCCCGCTTTCGACTGCGTGAAGAGGCTGATGAGTTGAGATTTTTGGTCGGCATCACCGGCGCTGAGCAAGGACGTGGTTAGGCCATGGGCGGTTTTCTGGTCGGCGGCGATTAGGGCATGGGCTGCTTCGGCGCGAAGATCAAAGGGCAGGACCTGGTCGTTGGCGATGGTCTTGAACTTGTCGGCATTGAGGTTGGGATTCACCGACTGGGCTGCGAGCAGCAGTCGGTACTCTGCCGTATCCTTGGGCCGTTCGAGGGTCGCCACGGTTGGACCGAGCTTGCTCATGTTGAATCGGGATACCGCTTGCAAACCCAAGGCCCGTGTTTCGGGGCGTTGCAGCAAGCGTTCCACTTGCGGCGTGAGGATCTCGGTGAGTTGTTTCGACTGTACTCGCGACTGGTTGACCAAGGCGAGCCCGACCATTTCTTCCGCCTTAGCGGGGTCTTGAAAGGTCGGCTGCACGACCTTATACACGTTCGGTGTACCCAGGATACCGGCAATCGCGATAAAGGTTTCGCTGTCGAGGGCTTGATCGCTGGTCTTGCTCCAGAGGTTGATGAAGGCTTCGCTCTTCGCCTTATCATCCAAGGCTTGGATGGCCCAGAGGAGGTTCATGGC
>ENA-ORXR01001280-ORXR01001280.1-marine-metagenome-genome-assembly--contig:-NODE-1280-length-27119-cov-10.009763_pt1 | contig 27119 bp, 23 predicted proteins | sample MGYA00237866_ERZ511479 | MGnify/ENA metagenome assembly ERZ511479 | reverse complement strand
CCTGTCATTCGTTACTAGAATTTGCTTGTCGTTTTCAGGGTCCGTTATACGGCAATTAGCTGTTATTCATTGAGTTGATAACGATTCTTGTAGAAAGCGTTAGTGGAGTACAATGGCGTTGAACAAACCTATTAGGCTGTTTAAAATCTATTAAACGCTGAACGTTTTCTTGAGATACAAAGTATGCTGACTGTCACAAGAATTTCTGTCAAATCATGCGTGCTGTGTATGCAGATGTTAGAACACAGCAATGGTTTATTGGCGCCAAGGGATTACGCCTTTAGTACTACCTATTTACTAATCCTTTGTACAAAACATATATATGAACACTAATATTCCTGAAATCCTGAGCCTTTTCAAAGAGCAGCTGAACAACCAGGTTTCCAGTATAGTCAAGTCGCAGGCATTCGACACACAGGGGTATGGGTTCGCCTATTGGTATTTGTGCAATATAGGTGGAATGACTGACATCGAAGCAAAAGAGCAAATTTGTGATGGAGGCGGGGATTTAGGTGTTGATGCGATTGAAATTGTCGACGAACAGGTTGTTTTTTATCAGTTCAAGAATCCAGCATCTATAAGTAAATCTGTTGGGGCTGGCGAGATTGATAAAATGATCTCTGGTCTTGAGCTGATATTAAGTCGAAACCACAGTGACGTTGCTAATCCTGAGCTAATGTCGCGTTTAGACGATATCTATGCGTTTACACCTGCTGGCTACAGGATTGTTATTGCGGTATCCAGCTTGGCGGACATCCCTTCAGATGCAAGGGCAAAGCTTGATAGTTTTTGTCAGAAAAACAGCGGCGTTGCAAAAGATCTGTTTCGTTGGGAATTTAGTAATTTAGAGCATATACATAATCGCTTTTATAGTGTAAACCTTCCGACATTGGAGGCTACCCTCGATATTTCATTAAGCCGATTTCCATATATGACAAAGGTAGGTAACCATGAGACTTATATATTTGATCTTAGTGGGGAGTACTTGGCGAAACTTTATGATGAGCATGGAGAAAGCATCCTTCAGCAGAATGTTCGCATGTTCGAAGGAGATAGGGGGACAAATTTGGCGATCGCGAAGACCGCTTCAGAATCCGAAGAATCTAAAGATTTTTTCCATTTTAACAATGGCATATCAATCATATGTGATTCGGCGACCCACAAGCCTTTTAATAACGAATTGAGTTTAGATAGGCCGCAGGTTGTCAACGGCGGTCAAACTATGCGCATCCTGCACCGCTGTTACAAACAGGGGGCTCTGAAACAGGATGTGCACGCCGTCGTGAGAGTGATCACCACCGGAAAAGACAAGCAGTTCGCTTCAAACGTTGCTGTAAACCTTAACAATCAAACTAGAGTTGATAACACCTTTCTTAGGTCAAACGACCCTAGAATTGTCCAGTTACTTCATTCACTGTCGACGCTGGGTTTTTTTCTGGAGCGACGAGCTGGCGAAATTGATGCCATGCTACCTGGAGAGCTTCAGGAGCTTGAAGATAAGTATGGAACACCATTTTCAAATCACGTGATTCCACTAAAAGATGGGATGCAAGCTTATGTCGCCACGTACTATGGAGATCCACAGCTTGCAAAGAAGGATCCGGCTAAGATATTTACAGACGATGGAGGGAGTTTCTCAAAAATATTACAGTCTGATCTCACGGCGGAAAAATTTAGAGTCCCCCGTAGGGGATCCGTAAACCCCTCGCCTTCAGGCGAAGGACAGTACTGTGCTGGAGCGAAGGAGGGTAGTCTGAGTGCATGGAGCACTACAGAAGAGGCAGTCATACGGTCTGGGATCTGAAGTACCACATCGTCTGGACCACGAAGTACCGCTACCAGGTGCTTGGGGGAGATGTGGGGCATCGGGCTCGCGAGTTGCTGCGGGACATCGCGCACAGCCAGGAGATGTTCATCCATGCTGGATCTATTAACCGCGACCATGTGCACATGCTGCTGTCGATACCGCCGCAGACATCGGTCTCGCGGGCAGTGCAGTTTCTGAAGGGAAAGAGCTCGCACAGATTGCTCTCGGAGTTCCAGGTCTTGAAGAAGCGCTACTGGGGCCAGCACCTGTGGGCTCGGGGGTACTGGGCATGTACCTCGGGGAACGTGACGGACGAGATGTGGAAGGAGTACATCAAGAATCAGAAGCCCCCCGAGCCCGATGATGATTTCAACGTCGTGTAGGGAGAGAGCAAGAGTCGGCCGCACGGCCGACGTCCCGGCTTCAGCCGGAGTTCAAGCCACCGGCTTTAGCCGGTGGTTGTTGACAGACGCATACCAACTAAGTCGCCTCGTCTCGGCAGAGGTTGATCGTTTCAAACGCGTTAAAAGGAAGAGATACTCTGATGAGGCTGAAAGGAAGACAGCCTACGTCACAGAAATTGGAACATTTGTGGATCCAGTCTTTTCGGAGCTTGATTTGGCAGTTCCACAAATTTCCATATTTGGGATGGCTCTATTATTTGAAAAAAACAAGGCTCTGGATAGAGGCGAACTGACGGAGTTCGTTGCCAAAGCCGTTGTAGATCCGATCCCTATTTGGAAATGTTTTGTAGAGCTGATCGCAGCTAGAGCCTCCATAGGCGCAGATAAGAGTTGGCCAACGCTACTTAAATCTGGAGCGTTTTATCGAGATGCTGTTGCTCATTTGAAGGTAACTTGGGACTGCAATGCCGCACCTTAACAACCCCCGCTGCCATCTGACATTTGACTCGCTTCTTGGTTTGACGGCTACGTCAAATCCTCACATCGAGTGAAATGCGAGTTAACTTAGCAATTCCAGAGTTCGTTGTTAGCGTGGAGCGGACTATCCTTTCGCGCCGATTCCGGATACAGGTAAGTACCGCTTTGGGCACAAAGCGGTCATTCACTCGCGGTTTCAGCGAATTTTCAGACACTTCAAGGACTATCAAGACAGGACGTTTCGATCTTGCCTAACGTGGAGTCATTTCTGCTTTGAATTGACAAGATGTTTCCTTGTCGTGTATTTGCCGAAGAGGGTGCGCTGGCCTGTGACGGAAGCCAATTGTAAATAGAATCGGTCATAAGTCAGACCATCGCATGCGAGCATGCATCTCAGGTGTCCTGCGTTTCCTGCTGCTCCCGTACCCATTGCCTGACGGTCGCGAACTTGTTTTCGAGGTGTCTCCTTAGAATCTCGCCGAGCCGTCCGCCATCACGTTGTTCCAGTGCGTCCAGAATCTCCTCGTGCTCGTCGACCGCCTGCTGCCAGCGCTCCTGGCTCATGTTGGCAACATAGCGAGCCCGCCGCACGCGGATGGCCAGGGATCGGTACATCGTCGCCAGGGTCGGGTTGGCGGCCGCTTCCATGATCAGTTCATGAATGCGCTGGTTGTGCTTGAAGTAACCCGGCATGTCAGCCTTGTGAAAGTGCGCGAGCATCGTCTCGTGAGTTCGCCTGAGCACTTTCAATCGAGCGTCGTCGATGTGCCGGCAGGCGAGTTCGCCGGCGAGTGCCTCGAGTGCACCCATCAGCGGGAAAACCTCCTCGAGGTCCTCCTCGGTCAGTGCTCGAACGCGCGCTCCGCGCTGCGGTTCAAGGGTCAGCAAACCGTCGGCAGCAAGCACCTTCAGCGCTTCGCGCATGGGCGTGCGGGAGACGCCGAGCTTCTCGCAGAGCATGCGTTCAGGTACTTTCTCGCCGGCGTGCAGCACGCCTTCGATGATCATCGTGCGCAGCCGCTCGGTCAGCGCCTCGTGTAGCGATGTCCGGTCGATGGAATTGATTCGATCGAGTGCATTCACGCTGATACCCCCACGCTTGGTCTTGCATTGTCGGTATGCTGATACGCTGTGTCGGATGCGGCAGCATCCAGCGCCATGGACAGCACTTCGACAACGTGGATAGCATTGCGCTTGCTCCCGGCGGCGATCTGGTGGCGGCAGGACGTACCGTCTGCGACGATCAGGGTTTTGTCGTCGGCCTGACGTACAGCAGGCAATAGATCGAGCTCCGCCATGCGCACGGAGACCTCCGCCGTTTCGCGTGCATAACCGAAGGCGCCCGCCATGCCGCAGCATCCCGAGTCGATCACATCGATCTGCAAGTCGGGTATCAGATCCAAAGTCTGCCGCACCGCGGAAAACGCGCCGAGTGCCTTTTGATGGCAATGGCCGTGCACGAGGACGCGCTCGACCGGTGCGGCGAGTGTCCAGGCCAGCATGCCGCGCTCGTGATCGCGGATGATCAACTCTTCAAGCAGGAAGGTGTTGGCCGCAAGTTTGTCCACCTCGGCCCCGGGCAGTAGAACCGGGTATTCGTCCCGCAGGGTTAGCAGGCAGCTCGGCTCGAGACCGACAATCGGGACACCGCGATCAGCCCAGGGCTGCAGCGCATCTACCATGCGCTGTGCTTCGTGACGGGCGTGTTTCAGCATGCCTGTCGCAAGATAGGTGCGACCGCAGCAGAGTTTTCGCTCGCCCGGCAAGGCGGCAACGTAGACACAGTATCCGGCTGCTTCAAGAACGCGGCGGGCGTTGCGCAGATTGTCGGGTTCGAACCAGCGGTTGAAGGTATCGGCCAAGAGCACGACATCGCGTGTGTCGGTACCGTCGGCAGGTGCCTTCCACGAAGGTCGTGCGCTACCTTTGAACGGCGTCGCTGACCAGGCAGGCAACTGTCGATCGGCTGCAAACCCGGTGATTGATTCAGTGAGGCGTGCCAGCAACGGCCAGCGGTTACGAAAGTTGACGATGCCGCGAAAGGTGTGGGCGATCGGTGCATAGCGGGGCAGGTGAGCAACCAGCCGGTCATGAATCGAGTGACCGTGGACCCGGGCGCGGGCGGCGAGCACCTCGATCTTCATCTTGGCCATGTCGACGCCGGTCGGACACTCGCGCTTGCAGGCCTTGCAAGAGACGCACAGCCGCATCGTGTCGCGCATTTCGTCGGAGCTCAGGGCATCCGCGCCGAGTTGCCCAGACAGTGCGAGGCGCAATGTGTTGGCGCGACCGCGAGTCACGTCTCTCTCGTCGCGAGTGACACGGTAGGAAGGACACATCACACCGCCCTTGAGCTTGCGGCAAGCCCCGTTGTTATTGCACATCTCGATTGCGCCTTGCAGCCCACCGCTCACACCAGGCCATGCGGACCAGTCGAGTTGTTGGCCGATCTCGTCCATCCGGTAGCCAGGACCGTAGCGAAACAGGGTCCGGTCATTCATGCGCGGTGCATCAACGATACGACCGGGGTTGAACAGCTTGTCGGGATCAAGACGCTGCTTGACACTCGCGAACGTCCTGACCATCTGTTCGCCGAACATTTTCGTGTGAAATTCCGAACGAGAGATGCCATCGCCATGCTCACCCGAGTGCGAGCCCTTGTACTCGAGCACCAGATCGAACGCTTCCTCGGCAATGGCGCGCATGGTCTCGGCATCCTTCTCGAGCTTCATGTTCAGCACCGGGCGAACATGCAAGCAGCCGACAGAGGCGTGTGCGTACCAGGTGCCTGGCGTGCCATGCCGCTCGAACACCTCAGTGAGTCGCGCGGTATATTCAGCCAGGTCTGGCAGTTCAACCGCGCAGTCCTCGACGAACGACACGGGCTTTCCTTCAGACTTCATCGACATCATGATGTTGAGTCCGGCCTTGCGGACTTCACCGATCCTTGCCTGCAGACCCGGGTCCACTGCGTCGATGACACCACCGGTGTGCTTGCCCTTGCCGTCCCAGGTAAAACCGAGATCGGCCATGCGTTCGTGCAGTAGTCGCAGTTTTCCAGCGTTTTCCTCAGCGGTCTCGTGGGCGAATTCGACGATCAGGAGGGCAGCCGGATCACCGCGAACGAATTCGGCGACCGATGCCGCAAACATGTCGATATCGCGCGCCAGTGCAATCATGGTGTTGTCGACGAGCTCGACGGCGTGCGGGCCGAGTTCAACCAGATGCTGGGTGGCATCCATCGCCTGAAAGAAGCTCGGGAAATGACAGACGCCGAGTACCCGTTGAGTCGGCAGGGGTGAGAGTTTCAGTTCGATGGCGGTGGAGTAGGCAAGCGTGCCCTCGGAACCGACCAGCAAGGCGGCGAGATTGTTTGTCGACGCGGGTGTCAACGCGTCGACGTTGTAGCCACCGACGCGCCGCAGGACTTTCGGAAACCGTTCCGCGATGTTGTCCGCCTCGCGAGTGCCGATGGCGAGCAGATCCGAGACGAGCTTGCGCTTCTCGCCTGTAAGCCCCTCGAGAGACGCAGGTACTTCGTCAAAGCGCATCGAGTCGCCTGATGGCAAGATCGCATCGATGGCGTGCACGTTGTGTCGCATGGTGCCGTAGTGTATCGAGCGCTGGCCACAGGAGTTGTTTGCGGCCATGCCGCCGATGGTGGCGCGGGACGCGGTCGAGACATCGACCGGGAACCACAGGCCATGCGGCTTGAGCAGGCGATTGAGATCGTCGAGCACGATGCCCGGTTCCACCACACAGCGCCTGTTGGCGACGTCGAGTTCGAGCAGGCGATTCAGGTACCGGGAATTGTCGATGATCAGGCCTGCATTGACCGTCTGGCCACACTGCGAAGTGCCGCCGCCGCGGGGTGTGATCGGCAGGTCGTACTCGCGTGCGATGCCGATCGTGGCCTCGATGTCGGTCACCGAACGGGGAATGACCACCCCGGCGGGCATCACCTGGTAGATCGATGCATCGGTGGCGTATCGGCCGCGGGTGAACGGATCTACATGGATGTCCCCGGCTGTTTCGCGCCGCAGGCGGCGGACGAGGTCAAAGTGCTCGTTGTCGATGGTCATTGCAATTCGCGGTAGACAAACGTAATAATGAATTCAAAATGCAGTTCAGGCAAGGGAAGGATGCGGAAGTTTACCCGGGCATGGCGAGTCGGCGGTCACTGTCGATGGTGCAGGCTCCGGATTGTGTCCAGACGCCCTGCCTGGCGAAGAAAAGCCTGTATCAACAGGCGTAAACCCGAGGAGGGAAGCACCATGAGAAAGACACTGCTGGCGGCTTTGACGGGCGCTGCGCTCGCGTTGGGATCTACGGCGGCAACGGCTGAGAAGCTCGTGCTGAAGTTCGGCCATGTCGGCAATCCGGGGTCGCTGTTCGAGGCGTCTGTGAACGAATTCGTGGCGCGCGCCAACAAGCGGCTCGGGGACCGCGCCGAGGTGCAGGCTTTCGGCTCGTCACAGCTCGGCAAGGACAGCGAGCTTCTGCAGAAACTGAAGCTCGGTCAGGTCGACTTTGCCTTGCCATCCTCTGTCATGTCGTCGGTCGCCGATGAGTTCGGTGTGTTCGAGATGCCTTACATCATCAAGTCGCGTGATCACATGAAGGCCGTACAGGCGGAAATCGGCGAGAGTGTCTTCGACGCGGCGGCAGAGGCCAACGGCTACAAGATTCTCAGCTATTTCGAGAACGGCTTTCGCCACATCACCAACAACACCCGGCCCGTCACCGTGCCGGATGACCTGAAGGGCATCAAGTTGCGCACGCCGAAGGGTGAGTGGCGCGTGAAGATGTTCCAGCTATACGGTGCGAATCCAACGCCGATGGCGTTTTCGGAGGTGTTCACGGCCTTGAAGACCGGCGTCATCGACGGGCAGGAAAATCCGTATGCACAGATCTGGTCGGCCAAGTTCCAGGAGGTGCAGAAGTACCTCTCGATCACAGGCCATGTGTACACACCGGCCTACGTACTGACCTCGGCCAAGCACTTCGCCAAGCTGCCGGAGGACGTGCAGAGCGACCTGATGGCTGCCGCCGCGGAATCACAGGACGCCGTGTACGCGATGGCCGCCGAACTCGAGACGGAGCTTCTGGAAAATCTGAAGGCCGGAGGGGTCGAGGTGAACGAGGCGGACAAGGACGCATTCATCGCGGCATCCAAGCCCATCTACGACGAATTTGCCGCGAGTGTCGAGGGAGGTGGGGACCTGATCTCGGCCGTTCAGGCGCTGGCCGAGTAGAGAACGGGGTGCCCTGCGAATCGATCCGCTTGCAGACTGTCGGTTTGCAGGCTGGCATGAGCACGGCTGACGGGAACGCTGCATGAAAGGGCTTTCACGTTGGCTCGAGTCCTTGCTTGCAGCCTTCCTGATCCTGCTGATGGTGCTACTGACCGCGATCGTCGTGATCGCGGTCATCTATCGCAAGTTCGATGCGTCGCTCTCCTGGTACGACGAGGTCGCCAGCGTGGTGCTGGCATGGATTACCTACTACGGTGGTGCGCTCGCCGTATTGAAGCGCAAGCACATCGGCTTCGACAGCGTGCTGCTCGCGATGCCGATGCCCTGGCGCCTCTACCTCGCGCTGTTTGCGGAGGTGGTCTTCCTGGCTTTCTTCGTGCTCCTTGCCTGGGCCGGTTGGCAGGTAGTGCAAGTGCTCGAGGGCGATACTCTGATCAGCCTGCGCTGGGTGTCGGTGCAGGTGACCCAGTCGGTCATACCGGTGGGTGCTGCACTCTTCATCCTGTGTGAGTTGTTGACTGCACCTGCCTACCTTCGCCTGGTCGTTGCGGGTGTGTCGTCCGAGCATGTCGACATCGATGCTGAGATCGAACGCGAGATGGCGGGTATCGCTGACGCAAAGGGCAGACGCTCATGATGGTGCTCGGCGTGTTCGTCGTGCTCTTGCTGTTGATCTGCATCAACGTGCCGATCGCGGTCGCGCTTGCCGTGGCCGCCGTGGTCGGGCTGCTTGCGACTGAAGGTGTCGATTCTCTGGTGACCGTCGCGCTGGACATGTACGACGGATCGACCAAGTTCTCGCTGATCGCGATTCCGATGTTCGTGCTGGCGGGTGCCATCATGAATGCCGGTGGCATCACCGACCGGCTGATCAACTTCGTGGCGTCGTTGATCGGATTCGTGCGCGGTGGTCTCGGTATGGTCAATATCGGCGTTTCCCTGTTCTTCGCGGAGATTTCCGGATCGGCTGTGGCCGATGTGGCCGCGCTCGGCTCGGTGATGATTCCGCAGATGAAGAAGCGCGGCTACTCCGGGCCTCTGGCTGCGGCGATCACGTCGTCCTCGGCATCGCTTGCCATCATCATTCCGCCCTCGATTCCGATGATCGTCTACGGAGTATCGGCCAACGCCAGTATCGAGCAGTTGTTCGTGGCAGGGCTGGTGCCCGGCCTCATCGGCGCCGTGGGCTTGATGGGTGTCGCCTATGCGTTTGCGCTGAAATACAATCTGCCGCGCGAAGACGCCTTCAACACGCGTCGTGTCAAGGAGACCTTCATCGAGGCCTTGCCGACCTTCCTGTTGCCGATCATCATTCTCGGCGGTATCTTCAGTGGCTTCGTCACGGCAACGGAAGCGGCAGGTCTGGCCGTGGTCGTGGCACTGGGGCTTGGCCTGTATTATCGAGAAATCAGCCTCAAGCGCCTGCGAACGGCCATGGTCGAAGGGGGTGTCCAGACCGCCGTGGTGATGCTTCTGGTAGCCGCGTCGGTACTGATGGGCGGATTCCTGACACGGGCTCAGGTGCCGCAGGAGATGGCTCAATCGCTCGTCGCGATGACCGACAACAAGTACGTCATCCTGTTCATCCTCAATATCTTTTTCCTGATCATCGGGTTTTTCCTGCATTCGGTGGCGGCCATCATCCTGGTGGTGCCGATCGTGGTGCCGCTCATCGAACTGGTCGGCATCGATCCCGTGCACTTCGGACTCATCGTCACGCTCAATCTCGCCATCGGTCAGCAGACACCCCCTGTCGCCTCCGTGTTGATCACGGCCTGTTCGATCGCAAAGTCGAACATTTGGGATGTCTCGAAGGTCAATGTGTACTTCGTGGCGGTATTGCTGTTGGTGCTGATCCTGTGCACCTACGTGCCCGCAGTGCCGATGTATCTTGTCGACTACTTCTATCGCTCATAGCTGTATGGACTTGTAGCCGTATGGATGATGAACTGCTGTTTCACCGGACCGGGTCGACAGGGATCGTCACATTCAACCGCCCGCAGGCGAGGAATGCCCTGACCTTCGCCATGTACGAAGCACTGGCGGACGTTTGTACGCAAGTACTCGACAAGTCGCTGGATATCCGCAACCTGATCATTACCGGCGCCGGTGACAGGGCCTTCGCGGCCGGAACCGACATCGCAGGCTTTCTGGATTTCCGGACCGAGGAGGATGCGCTGGGCTACGAGCGGACCATGGATCGTGTGCTTGGCGTGCTCGAATCGCTGCCGATCCCGACCGTTGCCGCTATTCGTGGTGCTTGTACGGGCGGTGGTGCCGCCATAGCCGCCTGTTGTGATCTGCGTATCGCCAGTGAAGACATCCGCTACGGCTTTCCGATAGCTCGTACGCTCGGCAACTGTCTGTCCGTCGGCAATCTCTCGAGGCTGGTTGAATTGCTCGGGAGTGCGCGCACGCGGGAAATCCTGATGACCTCGCGGCTGATCGAGGCTGACGAAGCGCTCGCCATCGGACTGATCAACGAAACGTCGGACGATCCGCTGGCGCGTGCGCATGCGTTGTGCGAACAACTCCAGGGCCACGCACCGCTGACCCTGGCGGCAACCAAGGAGGGGTTGCGTCGCTTGCGTGAACATGCCGCTGCTGTGCAAGGGGATGACCTGATCGTGCAGTGCTACACGAGCGAAGACTTTCGCGAAGGTATCGACGCGTTTCTCGCCAAGCGCAAGCCTGACTGGCAGGGTCGATGACGGGCGCGGGCGCGGGTACCACGGAGACGGACAAGAGCAAGGAGACTGGCACGAGCGCCGACACCGACTCAGTTCAGAGCGCAAGCTCACCGCGCGGTCCGCTTGCCGGCATGCGGGTTATAGAACTCGCCCACATCATGGCGGGGCCTGCCTGCGGTCTGCTGCTTGCCGACATGGGTGCAGATGTCGTCAAGGTCGAGAAGATCGGCAACGGTGATGACAGTCGGCGCTTTCTGCCCCCCGATATTGCCGGCGAATCCGCCGCCTTCATGATGATGAATCGCAACAAGCGGGGCATCGCGCTCGACCTGAAACACGACGACGGTCGCGAGGTCCTCTTGCGGCTCATTCGGGAAGCAGATGTTGTCATCGAGAATTACCGCCATGACACGATGGCAAAGCTTGGTCTGGACCATGAGTCGCTGGATCGTCTCAATCCGGGCTTGATCTATTGCGAGATTTCGGGATTCGGTCGAACCGGACCGTACCGTGAACGTGGCGGCTTCGACCTCGTGGCGCAAGGCATGTCCGGGCTCATGTCGGTTACGGGCGAAGGCCCGGGCCGTGCGCCAGTAAAAATAGGCCCGCCGGTAACCGACATCACGGCAGGGATTCTGGCGGCGATGGGCGTCAGCGCCGCGTATGCGTCGAAACTGCAGACCGGACGCGGGCAACGCGTCGATACATCGCTGTTCGAAGCCGGTATCACGCAAACGTTCTGGCAGTCGGCCATCGCCTTTGCCACGGGGGCGTCGCCTGCACCCATGGGCTCCGCGCATCCACTCAACGCACCGTATCAGTCGATTGCAACAGCGGACGGCTGGATCAATGTCGGTGCAGCCAACCAGGCCAACTGGCTACGCATGCTGGACGTGATTGACGCCAGACACCTCGCCGACGATCCCCGCTTCGCCCGGAATCAGGATCGAATCGAACATCGAGGAGTGCTGATCGATGCATTGCAAACCGTCTTCATGACACGTAGTACGGACGACTGGGTCGCGCGCCTGAACGACGCGGGCATACCGGCAGGTCCGGTGATGGACATCCTGCAGATGCACGAGGATCCACAAGCGCTGGCGCGAGAGATGGTCACCGAGGTTGATCATCCACTGGCGGGGCGCATGAAGACGCTGGGTGCGCCGGTGAAGTTTCACGGTACACCGGGGGGTGTCCACCGGGCCGCGCCGCTACTTGGTCAGCACAGTCGGGAGGTCTTGGGCGAAGTGGGCTATGACGCAGCGGCCATACAGGCGATGGTCGAGGCTGGCGTTGTTGGTAGTGTTGATGTGTGACGTCCGTTGTCCAGATATCATCCGCGATAACCGGCAACTTGACGCAGTCCGACTGCAGCGGCAGCGCAAGGAGGGCTGGGTCAAGTTGACCGGTTCATCGTACTGTTATCAAATCGCGGCGCGGCGCAATTTATCCTTTTTCGTTAGGCGTTGCATGCTTAGCACCGGTCAACGACTGCCTTAGTAAGCGAATAAACTCTTTGGTGTCGGCAAAATAGTTCGGATAGGCGCTTTCGAGCGACTTAAGCGACTCGACCGCCACCAACACTACATCTACACGTTTCTCAGAACGAAATTTATTTTCGAGCTCGGAGTAGTGCGCTGTCGCGTCCTCAATATTTCTCTGCGGGTACGTCCAAACAAACACCTGAGAGTCCGCGGGTGTCTCGCGTACGTCGAGTTGAATCAAAAAATAGGAATTCTTCGCTTCAGATTTCGCTAGAGACTTTAGGAATTCCGCCGAGGCAGAGTAAGCATCAAGCAGTTCAAATACGTTGAGACGGTTTGTCTGCGCCCGAAGCTCCAGTAGGTTTTCCTCTCTCTGAGTCGCATCTCCAAACTCACTTCCCTTCTCATAAGAGAACTCAGATGCCGCTAGTTGAAAGAAGCGATCCCACTCGGGATGGGATTCTCCGGTCTTTAGTGAGCGACCGATAAACATCCCGACTACCTCGACCGCCGTCGCCCAAGCATGTTGAGCACGAGTCCGAATTTGAGTTTCAACAAATAGTCCCGAATGAGCAGCCTTTGTGCCTTTGTACCGAAATATGATGTGAAACCCGCGATAGCCAGATTCCTTCGGGTGTGCGACATAATCTTTTTGGGAGTGAATATGATTTTTGGTTCGGCTCCTTTCGATATCCGCTCGCAAGCGTCGTGCTGCTTGCAGACTTTTCACGATTACTCGACATCCACCGATGTCTTGCATCCGGTCCAACTTCATCTTCGGGAATCGCTGCAGTTTTAATTCCACCGACGAAGCACGCTTCAGCCGTTGAGCAGTTGTCGCATTCGAGTCGACTCGCAATGCTCGCTGCCGCACGAACATTAGGATCGCATGCATCGGATACGCATGCGCCGCACGCCAATTTTCCATGACCTCTCGAGCGCCATCGTCCGCAGCTTCCTTCGCTAAGGCAGCCCCAGCTCTACTTACAGCTCCTCGTGAGAACCTTGGCTCAATCCACGTCGTTGGCATTAGAAGATGTCGCTTGCCGGTCGCTTTAAGAGAAAGTGTAAGTAAAGCCTAACAACGCTCTGAGCAACGTTGGCGCGACGGGTACGTCCTGAGGTGTTCACGGTTGTGCCCGGCACGCCAATGACGGCTCCAGCGTACCGTTCGGTACCAATTCATGGAGCTCAGCCCATGCGTCTCATATTATTGGTATTTATCGGCTAGAGAAGCCCTGGCGTGGGCGATTATCACTTGTGTGCAAGTCGGGTCTCAACATCCATGCCCGCGTGTAGAAAACGAATGATATCAATATATTCTTCGTTTATCATATATACGATTAGCACTCGCCGATACGGGAATATTCGTACCGGCGGTCTGTATTCCGCTCGCTCGCGACACATCCTTGGCGTTTCACACAACCTACTGCAGGCTGCTTCCAGACTATCAATATGGTTCAGTGCTCGTTCGACACCCTCAATTTTATACTTATGTGTCCATATGTTTTCCAGGTCCTTTTGCGCTGCAGGCGTAAGTCGATAGGTCCCCACTATTGTGCGCGCTTCATCATTCCATGCTTGAAGTCCGCGAAATCGAATTCTTCGGCTTCTCCGCTCGCTAGACCTTCATCTATCGCTCGTTGTATCGCTGAAACTTTATCGCGTCTCTCCTGGTCCTGTCGGATCAGATCTCTAATATAATCACTGCTACTTGCGTACTTTCCTGCTTCTATCTGAGCTTGTACCCATTCCCGCATCTGCTCGGGTAAAGATATGTTCATGCTAGCCATCTCGCGCCTTCTCTCCATCGCATCACACGCCGGAGAGAATACCACTCAGTGGCAATATTTGCCATGGCCTGCGATGAGATCGCGGTAGGTACATGAGCCCTGTTCCTGGCTCTTCTTGGCACCGCAGTTTTCTATCAGACAGTACCGAACGCAGCGCTAAACCGACCTTGATAAAGACGCAGATTCTGGCGCAGCCGAGTCACGTGGCCTCGTCGGTACTCCAACGGTCGATTACATACGAGATTTGCCACGCAAGCTCAACACTCGCTTCAGCCACGTCAGCGGCACCCGGAGCGAGCCGCAATCACCCACCCAACCACCGACGAAACACATTCTCCAGCAGCCGCGAAATATCGTTGTCAAAATCATTCCAGGGCAGGCTGCCGCAGAACGTGATCGAGCCGGTCGAGAAGACCGAGCCGCCACCCGGATAGTCGATCATCACCATGTCGGCGTGCATGCTCTCCGCTGCAGTTCCGCCGCCAAGATTGGTCAGGTGGGTAAGTTGTTCTTCCGGCACCAGCATGAACCCGTTTTCCCGCGTGACGGAGCGGGCGAGGAGTACCGCGTTTTCCGGCGTGCCGAGGCGGTAGTCGATGTGGTCGAGTTCGAAGCCCGCAGCACCGCCGCCCGAGAATCCGTAGTCGCCGAGGACGGTGGCGTCGATGCCCTCGAACACCCAGGTGTGTTCGGTGTCGAAGCACAGTCGACGATACGGATCGCCGATGAAGCTTCCCTGGGCCGAGAATCCGACGCCCACGAGTTCCTGCGGCGCGCGGCCATTGCGGCGCCATAACCCACCGTAGGTGCCGTCGAAGGCGTTGTAATATTCGCCGGGATCAGCCGCCCAGGCGCGGATGCCGTCCTCGGCACGGCGTATCTCGAGAACACCTTCGTCCTCGGTGTGCAATGCGATTCGCCAGTAGAAGCCGTTACCGCCGAGGTAGGCAAGATGTCCACCTGCATCACGATAGTCGGTGAGGGCGTCGAGGGTTTCCCGCGTGTGGTATTCCGGGTGGGTGCCGGTCGTGATTAGCGAGTAGCTTTGCAGTGCGGCGGCACCCTCGCGGTGTAGGTCGATGTCGGCAACCAGATCGTAGGCAATGTCTTTGGCATGTAGCCAGCTGAGGAGATGACTGTCCGCCTGGAAGTGCCGCAAGCCGGAACACGGTGACGCCCCGAAAGTGATGTATCCCGGCCGAAGGTTGAACAGCGGACGCTTGTGCGAGGCATGACAGATGCCGGAACCGTCGCTGTGATAATTGTAGGTCGACAGGCCGTACTCGCTGTAGTTTGCCGGGTTGTGCGGATAGGCTCCTTGCGCTTCCGTGCGCTTTTGCCAATCAGGGTGATAGTCAGGGCGCGCGTGATTGCCGTAGATCGCGTAGGTGAACGTCGACACGAGCACGGCGAGTCTGGCCGTTGGTCGACCAGGGGCGCTGCAGACGAAGAGCGGAATGGCGTCTTCGTGTTCTCCACACGACAGTCGCATGACGTAGGCACCCGACGGCATATCCTCGGGTACACGGAAAGTAAAGTCGGTTGCCCAGTCGAAGTCGACGATGTCGTCTTCGTGAAAGTGGATGGCCGCATAGTGCTCTGGCTGCTGTGACCAGCACATGAACGAGCCGTCCCAGCGGCTACCTGTCATCGCGCGGGCCGGGTAGTTGACGAGGGTCAGATCGGGGCCCGGGCTTCCGGGTACCGTCGTGGCCTGCATCGCGTCCGCAAGGTTCCAGGCCATCGCGACGTCGCCGTCCACGACAAGGTTCGGGGCTTCGATCTTGCCGTTGAAGTACTCGGCACGGGCGTCTCCCGACTTCCGGGCAGCAATCATCAGCGAGCCGACAAGGGTCAACGGTAGCGTACAAGCGTGTTGAGCTTCGGCTGTACGCGCATGCGCCTGATCGAGTCCGGATTGTCGGATCGTCAGGCCGGTTCGGCTCAGGCAGGCTTCCAGCTGCGTCCAGCGTCGCAGCGTGAGCGGTACGCCCGTCGAGACGCGTTCAGCGCCAACTTCGAGGCAAGGGATGCCGTCCGCATCGATATGCAGCGACACCGCGCCACAGGAAAGCACGCTTTGCCTTGTCGGCTTGCGCAACGTCGGCCAGACGATCACCGAAAATTCGATGGTCTCGCTGGCCTCGATATCGATTTCGTCGGCCGTTATCGCGCAGGAACCGGGGTGAAACGCCTGCTCGACCGAGGGGCACTGCACAGGTGCAAACCAGCGGGATGCATCTTCCTCGACGATACCGACACCAGCAGGATTCGGATCAGCACTGATCGATCGGGTCAATCTTGCAGTGAAACAGGGCCCTGCCGTCGAGGAAACCTTCATGGCCACCGACTCCCCGGCACGCACCGAGAGCTTGTCAGCGTAGCCGAGCAAGGCTGGGCGATCGTGTCGAGTCATGGCACCCTCTGTTGGCGGCCTGGCGGGCCTGTGCGGCGTCAGCATGACATTGACGAGACGTTCAAGATCACCTTGACGCGCCACCAGTGTACCGACGCGCGCCGTTGACGCCCGTCAACGGCTAGACTGCGATGACGCCACTGCCGTCGAACCGCCGGAGACAGCCGCCTTGACCCACACCCATACCCGGATCCGCCGCTTCAACACGCGCGACACCTACCCTGAGCAGAATCTCGACAACGACCTCTGTCAGGCGGTCGTGACCACCGGTGGCAAGACGGTGTACCTGCGCGGCCAGTGCCCGCAGGATCTGGATGATGCGAAGAGCATCGACAGCCACGATCCGGTCGAACAGACACACAAGGTGATGCGCAATATCCGTCAGCTGATCGAGGAGGCGGGGGGTGACATGTCGCACCTGGTGAAAGTCGTGGTCTACATCACGGACGTGCGCCATCGTGAGGCCGTCTACCGCACCATGGGTGAGTATCTGCAGGGTGTGTATCCGGTCTCGACCGGGCTGGTCGTGCAGGCGCTGGCGCGGCCTGAATGGCTGGTCGAGATTGACGGCACGGCGGTCGTACCGTGAACGGCGACACGCGAAGGCGTCCAGGCGCATGACCTTCTCACTGGTCGCCCGTTGTCGCGACACGGGCATGTTCGGGGTGGCGATAGCCTCATCCTCTCCCGCAGTTGCTGCGCGCTGTGTCTATACGCGCTCAGGCGTCGGTGCGGCGTCGAGCCAGAATGTCACCGATCCCACGCTCGGTCCGCTCGTGCTCGACCTGATGCAGGACGGATTGTCAGCGGACGAGGCGATTGCCGAGGTGCGCATACGCGGTCGCTTCATCGAGTACCGGCAGGTGCTTGCCATCGATGCCGAGGGGCGTACCGCCCTGCTTTCCGGTCCACGTTCGCTTGGGGTGTGGACCGAGGCGCAAGGTAGGGACGTGGTGTCGGCCGGCAACTTGCTCGCCAACGAGGATGTGCCACAGGCCATCGTCGACGGTTTCCTGCAGTCGACCGGACATCTGGGCGATCGACTGGTTGCGGCGTTACGCGCAGGGCTTGTTGCCGGGGGCGAGGCCGGGCCGGTGCATTCGGCGGGCTTGCAGCTGGCTGATCGCGTCCCCTGGCCGGTGGCGGACTTGCGGTGTGACTGGACCCTGAACTGTCCGGTCGAGGCTGTTGCAGAAGCGTGGGAGGTCTATCGACCGCAGCTCGATGCCTACGTGCAGCGCGCGCTCGATCCGCGTGAAGCACCGAGTTACGGTGTGCCGGGCGATCCGATGGCTGGCAAGCGATGACGGCAGCGGCCATCTCGTTGTGCAATGTCGGCAAGCGCTTCGGCGACTTCACCGCGCTGAATGATGTTTCATTCGACATCGCAGACAATGAGTTCTTTACCTTGCTTGGCCCGTCAGGGTGCGGCAAGACCACCCTGCTGCGCATGATCGCGGGCTTCGAGAACACCTCGAGCGGCACCATTCACCTGTACGGCGACGAGATCGAGATGTTGCCGCCGAACCAGCGACCGATCAATACAGTCTTTCAGCACTACGCCCTGTTTCCGCACATGAGCGTGGCGGACAACGTCGCCTTCGGCTTGCGCATGCTCGACTGGAAGCGCGCCGATGTCGACGCCCGCGTTGCCGAAATGGTCGACAGCGTGCAGCTCGGCGCGTTCGTCGATCGACGCCCTTCACAGCTCTCTGGTGGGCAGCAGCAGCGCGTCGCGCTGGCGCGCGCCATGGCGCCACGACCGAAAGTCCTGTTGCTCGACGAACCCTTGTCGGCCCTCGATCTGAAACTGCGCCAGGAGATGCGCGCCGAGCTCAAGCGTCTGCAGCGCGAGACGGGAATCACCTTCGTGTTCGTCACCCACGATCAGGAGGAAGCCCTGTCCATGTCCGACCGAATCGCCGTCATGTCGGCAGGTTCCCTGCAGCAGATCGATACGCCGAGTGCCGTGTACGAAGCGCCGCAAAACCGTTTCGTGGCCGACTTCATCGGCGAGACCAACCTGCTCGACGCGTCGGTCGAGCATGTCGACGGCCACGCCCTGCGCTGTCGGCTAGCCGATGGCGAAGTGTTGACCGCATCCGGTCGGGGAGATGTGCGTGTCGGTGCGCGGGGTGTCGTCTCGTTGCGTCCCGAGCACCTCGCACTATCGGCCGTACGCCCGACCGGCGACTGTCTCGAAGGGCGACTCGGTGCGGCCACCTACCTTGGCACGGACACGCGCTACGACATCGTGCTCGGCGGCGGGTTGGCCTTGTCATCCAGGGTGCAGAACAGCCTCTCCGGCGTCAGCGAAATGGACCCGGGCGATGCCGTGTTCGTCGCCATTGCGCCCGCGGCGGCGCGCTTCCTGGAAAGCTGATGGCGGGTAATGGCAGAGGCGATGGCGGAGAGACGGGTGGCTCGTCTACCTGGGTGCCGTTACGGCTCTGGCTGATGCTGCCCAGCTGGCTGGTGATCGGCTTCTTCCTGGCGTTACCGATCCTGCTGATGCTGGTCTATTCCTTTCTGACCAAGGAATTCCGGGGGGGCGTCATCTGGACGCCGACGCTCGCCGCCTATGATCAGTTCGTATTCGATCGTGGCCTGTTCGGTGACGAGCCACCACAGATCGAGTGGGCGTATATCCGTATCTTCCTGCACTCGATCCTGCAGGCAGCCGGCGCCACGCTGTTCTGCCTGTTGATCGGTTTCCCGACGGCTTGCTTCATTGCCACCCGGCCCGCGCGCACCCGGATGGTGTGGCTGTTTCTCATCACGATTCCGTACTGGGTCAATCTGCTGATTCGCACAGTGTCGATGAAATTCCTGATTCGCGAGAGTGGGCCGTTGAATCAGCTGTTGTTGTCGGTCGGGCTGATCGACGAGCCGCTACAGTTGATCAACACGCACTTTGCGGTGCAGCTGGGGCTGTTCTACTCGTACCTGCCGTTCATGGTGCTACCGATCTATGCGGCGGTCGAGCGCTACGACTTTGCGTTATCCGAGGCGGCGGCCGATCTGTATGCGTCCACCTGGACCACGTTGCGGCGCGTGCTCATCCCGGTGATCATGCCCGGCATCGTGGCGGGTTGCATTCTGGTTTTCGTGCCCTCGCTGGGTGCATTTCTCGCCCCCGATCTGCTCGGCGGTGCGAAGACCTTCATGATCGGATCGCTGATCGAGGAACAGTTCAAGGGCAATGCGGGCAACTGGCCGTTCGGTGCTGCGGCCTCGATGATCCTGCTGACGCTGGTGCTGATAGCGCTGGGTGTCTATGCGCGAGCTCAGAAGCGATGAACGCCGCGTTCAACGTGCGCCACTTTCGCGGTTTTTTCCCCGTTACCTGCTTGTGCCTGTTCGTCCTGTATACGCCGTTGCTGGTGGTCGCGGTCTACAGCTTTAACGACAGCCTGTCGATCACCCGCTGGGAGGGGCTGTCGCTGCGCTGGTATGTCGATGTCTTCAGCGGCCCTGAATCGGCGAAGTTCAAGCTTGCGGCCTGGCATTCGCTGAGTATTGCCGTCGTGTCCGCGACAGCGGCGACATTGATCGCGACGGCAGCATCGATCGCGATGATCCGGGGTGGTCGCTTCCGGGGGCGCTCGGCGTCGTTCGCCCTGATTTCGCTGCCGATCATGGTCCCGGAAATAGTCACCGCGGTGGCCACGCTGATCTTCTTCAGTGCGATTGGCTTCAGCCTCGGCACCCTGTCGATCGTGGTTGCGCATATCGTGTTCTGTGTGCCGTTCGCCTACCTGCCGATAGCGGCACGCCTGCAAGGCATCGAAGCGAGCTACGAGGAAGCGGCGCAGGATCTGTACGCCTCGCGTTGGGCCGCCTTTCGACACGTGCTGATGCCGTTGCTCGGACCGGGCATCGTGTCGGGATTTCTGCTCGCGTTCATTATTTCGCTTGATGACTTCATCATTACCAATTTCGTGAAGGGCGCTGGCATCGAGACGTTGCCGACCGCGATATTCGGTTCGGTCAAGCAGGGCATCAAGCCGAATATCATGGCCCTGTCTACATTGATGCTGCTGTTCTCGATCGCACTCGTCTCGTTGTCCTACATCATCGGCAGGCGGGGTGACGCGCCGGCCACTCACGGCTGACTCGCGAAGCTCCAGACTGGTTCGTAAAGGCCGTAGCCGACTCGTCAAGACCATCAGAACGACAACCCAGGGAGATAGAAAACGCATGAAGATCAAACCACTGCATGGCAGCATCGCACTTGTATTGAGTGCGCAACTGGCCGTATCCGGTGCCGCGGCCGAAGGGGAGCTGTCGCTCTACCACTGGTTCGAATACATACCCGCAGAGCTTGTCGAGAAGTTCGAGGCGGAGTCGGGCGTCGCGGTCACCATGGACACCTACGACAGTAACGAATCCTTGCTCGCTTCGTTGAAGGCGGGCAAGCTCGGTTCCTACGATCTGGCTGTTCCCGGCGACTACATGGTCGAGATCATGGCCGGTGAAGGCCTGCTCGACGCCATCGGCGATGGCGAGCTCGCCAACAAGGGAAACATCGAGGATGAGTGGAGCGATCCCGCGTTCGATCCTGGTCGCCAGTACTCGATTCCCTATCAGTGGGGTTCGACCAGCTTCTCGGTCAATCGAGATGTGTATGACGGTGATATCGACACCACGGCTATCCTCTTCGATCCGCCGGCAGAACTCAGCGGCAAGATCAACGTGCTGGACAGTCAGGGCGAGGTCATGGCGCTTGCGTCCCTGCACCTCGACATACCGCAATGCAGCACCGATCGAGAGCAATTGAAGGCACTCGACGAAATGCTGCAGGGTGCCAAGGCGCACTGGGCATCCTTCGGTTCAGACACCGCGAAGGATGTACTGGTCTCGGGCGACGCGGCCGTCGGGATGATCTACAACGGGTTCTCGGCGAAGGCGCGCGAGGAGGGGGCGAACATCGAATATGCCTACCCTGATCAGGGCTATGTCGTCTGGATGGACAACGTCGTCTTGCTGAAGGACGCGCCTAACCGGGACAACGCGCTGAAGTTCATGGACTTCCTGCTGGAACCCGAGAACATCGCGGCTGTATCCAATTTCGCGCGCTATGTGGCCGGTGTCGACGGTGCTGGCGAATTTACCGACGCCGAACTCACTGCCATGCCCGAGAACAATCCACGCGACGGTGCCGGAACGGGTGTCTTCATCGCAGTCTGCGATGAAGCGACGCAGGGTGTCTATGACCAGATCTGGACGCGTTTGCGTAGCTGAATACGGGCAGCACGAGTTGGCTTGCGTTCGAGACGAACTCAGCGTCAGCTCGTGCTGCCAGAGGATGAGTTTTGCAAGCCCGGTACCAGTATCGGGTCGCGTACGGCTTTTGTGGCGATATGGCCGGCGAGGTAGCGCGCGTCTTCCCATACGCCCCAGATGAACGAGGAGCCGCGCATGGAAAGCCACGGTAGCCCGACGAAGTACACACCCGGCTCACTCGACACACCGCACTCGTGCTGAGGTTTGCCGTCGGCATCGAAGGCATTCACCTGCAGCCAGCTGAAGTCCTGTACGAAACCGGTCGCCCAGATGATGCTCGTTATGTTCGCTGCAGCGAGATCGACCTCGAGGATGGGCTCGCGTACGCAAGCGGGGTCTTCCGGTATGTGGTGCGCCGCCGTTTCGACGGGTAAATCGAGCCCTTCATGCGCGACCCAGGCATCTGCCTCGCGGAGGACGGACAGGTAGTTGGCATCGCCCTCGGCAATGTTGCAGGCCAGATCCGGGGCGATGTGCAGCGTACCGTTCTTGTAGTTCCGGCTCATGCCGAGCAGCGTCATGCCGCGCTCGGCAAAGTGGCGGAAATCGACCGTGTGTCCACCACCGGCGCCGCTGACCGCGATCGTCACGTGTTCCTTGCCTGCGGGCGGGGTACGCATCTGCCACTTGCCGAGCACGCCAAGCCACCAGACGAAGTCCTTGCCGCGATAGCGACGGGGTGGCCGGTCGTGCGGACCTACCGACAGGAAAACTCGCCGCCCCGCGCTGAGCAGTTCATCGGCGATCTGCGATCCTGAGGAGCCGGCACCGACGACGAGTACGGTACCGTCTGCCAGTTGTTCCGGATTGCGGTAGCCGGTCGAGTGCAATTGAGTCACACCATCGAGCTTGGGCACGATCGGCGGAATTACCGGCGTCTGGAACGGTCCGGTGGCGGCGACCACGTTGCGCGCCTTGAAAACACCGTCGGAGGTCGTGACCACAAAGCCTTCGCCGGCGGCACGTCGCTTGACCTCGAGTACCTCCACGCCGCAGCGAACAGGCGCCGAGATCTGTTTTGCGAACTGTTCGAAATACCGCGTGACGCTGGCCTTCGATGCAAAGCCGTCAGCGTCGATGTCATCGAAGAGCAACGTAGGGAAGCGGTCATGCCAGGCCGGCCCATTGGCAACGAGGCTGTCCCAGCGCGCCGATCGCCAGCGTTCGACGAGCCGCTCACGCTCGATGATGATGTGCGCCACGCCGGCGTTGCCGAGATGCTCGCTCATTGCAAGCCCGGCCTGACCGCCGCCGACGATGAGCGTATCGATTGTCTCGGTCTTCATGCGGGTGACGGCATCCGTAATTTTTTCACGATAACACGGCAACGACTACCGCCCTGTTGCCTGTACACCTGAGCCTTCCAGCACCGCCTCGACATCACTGACAAAGGCGTCACCGATACGTGACAACGGCATGTCGGTGCGGGTCAACAGGCAGGCCGGAAAGTCGACAGCGGGCTCGAACGGTACCTGCACCAGATCCAGATCGCGCACGAACGCCGCGGTAAAGGGGTCGACGATGGCGAGGCCGATACCGGCGTCCGCGAGCATGGCGGCGGTGTGGCAATTGCGCACGACCACTCGCGGTTGATGGGCAATGCCGGCACGGGCAAACGCGGCCTCGAGCAACAGGCCCAGCCGCGAGCGCCTGTCGAGGCCGATGAAGCCGTGCTGCTCTGCGTCGATAGCGTCGATGCGCTCGTGCCGACTGAGCGGGTGTCCGGACGGTACGAGTGCACACAACCGATAGCGTCTGATCGCTCGGACGTGTACCGCGGGATGCTGTTCGAGTGCCAGCACCAGCCCGATCTCGACGCTGCCGGTCTCGACCGCGTCGATGACATCGTCCATGCGTCCGACGTCGTAGTTCACCGTGACGTTCGGTCTCCCGGTAACGAATTGCTTCAGCGCCGCGGGGACGACGGCGTTGCCGAGTGGCGGAGTTGCCATGACGCGAAGCTTGCCCTCGGTGCCATCACGTAGGTCGCGGACGTGACTCTCGATCGAGCGCATCATGCCCAAGAGCGGTTCGATCTCGACGAACAGGCTGCGCGCTTCACCGGTCGGGTGCAGGCGTTGCTTGACACGCTCGAACAGCGCAAAGCCGAGCTGCTTCTCGAGTTCCTTGATCGCGAGTGAGACGGCCGGCTGCGAGATGCCGAGTTCGGTGGCTGTGTCCACCGTAGTCTGGTGCAGCATCAGAGTGCCGAAGACTTCGAGCAGCCGAAGCGACAGGTCGTTGCGACGCTGAATGCGCATCTGGCAGAAGGCCTAGTGGGTTGCGGTGACGAGCCCCAGCGCCATGGCGACTGCGGCACGGGTCGGTTCGACGACGGGTCGACCGAGAGCCCGTTCCAGTGGCGCGCGGTGCACAGCCATGCCTGCGCAACCGAGGATCAGGACGTCGGCACCGTCCTCCTCGACGAGTTGTCCGCCAACCTCGAGCAGTCGGGCAAAGGTGTCCTTACCGCGCGCACTCTCGTCCACGCTCAGTCCGAGCGGGCGTTCACCGGCCAGGCGTTCCAGTACTCCCATGCGGCGAAGGTATCGACGATGTCGCGCGACCGATGGCGCGGCAATGGCGAGCACGCCGAAGCGATCGCCGAGTCCGAGTGCGGTCAACACGCCCGCTTCCTGAATACCGAGTACCGGTACCTGTGCCACCGAGCGACAGGCCTCGAGGCCCGGGTCGGAGTAGCAGGCAATGACAAAGGCTGCTGCCCCCGGATTCGCCTCGACGTAGTGCACCAGCGGCAGAACGACGGCATCCGAATCGACCTGACTCTCGATGCCGAAAGGGCCTTCGGCAAGCGTGGCACACACCAGTTCCGGCGCACCCGTGAAGCGCAGTGACGCGAGCGCGTCATCGAGGCCCGCGGTGACGGCCGTGTTGGAATTCGGATTGACGACATGGATCGCGTTCATGCGGGTGCCGTCGGAGCAATGTCGGCACCGAAATTTCGTGCCTGATCGAGCTCGTCCACCTGCGTGCCCCGACGTCCGGTCAGATCGATCGGGTTCCGGGCAATGTATTGTCCGTCACCCGGGGATGCGATCAGCTCGCCGGCATCCACGACCCGTCGGCCCCGCGAAAGCACGGTGACCGGCCAGCCAGTAAGCTCGCGGCCTTCGTAGGGCGTATAGTCCATGGCGTCGTGCTGATCGGCGAGCGTGACGATGCGTGTTTCCTCTGGATCCCAGATGGCGATGTCGGCATCGGCTCCGACCGCGATGGTGCCCTTCTGCGGGTGCATGCCGTAGAGCTTCGCCGCCTCGGTGCTGCTCAGCGAAACGAAGCGGTTCAACGTCAATCTGCCCGTGCGTACGCCTTCCGAGAACATCAATGGCAGGCGCAAGGCGATGCCCGGCATGCCGTTGGCGATCTGCTTGAATGTCGCTGCCGGGCCGGCGGCGAGCTTGCCACTGTCGTCGAATCGATAGGGTGCGTGATCCGATGAACACACCGAGAAGGTGCCGGCTTCGAGGTGTCGCCACAAGGCATCCTGAGTGGCGGTATCGCGTACCGGTGGCGAGCACATGAACTTCGCGCCTTGCATGTCGGGACGATCCAGGTCGTCACGCGTCAGGAACAGGTATTGGGGACAAGTCTCGCCATAGATCTTCGCACCGTCGAGTCGGGCCTGTGCGATCAAAGCCGCACCTTCAGGGGTCGAGACATGCACGATCAGCAGGGGCGCATCGACCAGTCGGGCGAGGGAGATGGCGCGGTTGATCGCTTCGATCTCGGCCAGCGCCGGGTGACTGATGGCGTGATAGCGGGGTGCCACGTAGCCGCCGTCGACCAGGCGCTCTGACATCCACTTGATCATGCCGCTGTTCTCGGCATGCACCATGGTCAGGGCGCCGTGACGCTTGGCAACGCTGAGAATGTCGAGAAACTGCGCATCGTCGATCTTCATCAGATCGTAGGTCATGAAGACCTTGAACGATGTCACGCCGCGTTCAAAAGCCGCAGGAAGCTCCTCGTCAAGTACCTTTTTCGTCGGGTCGGCAATGATCAGGTGATACCCGTAGTCGATGACGGACGAGCCTGTCGCCCGACTGTCGTAGAGTGCCAGCGTCTCGCCAACGCCCATGCCGCGATGCTGGGCAGCGAACGGCACGAAGCAGGAGTTTCCGCCGAAGGCTGCACTGATGCTGCCGCTTTGGTAGTCATCGGCGGTCATGCCACCGGTGGCACTCTCTTGGGCGATGTGACAATGCGCCTCGATACCGCCCGGCAGGACCAGTTTGCCGCGCGCATCGATCGTCTCCTTCGCGGGTGGCATGTCAGCGGCCTTCCCGAGTACGGCAATGCAGCCTCTCCGAATGCCGACGTCGCAGTCGACGGTGTCGCTGGCGGTCGCGACGGTACCGCCCTCGATCAACAGATCGAGTGGCTGTCGGTCGCTTGCTTGAACAGTCATCGGGATAGCTCCTTCAACCGTGCGTTGAGTCGATCGATGAGTCGGGTGATTTCGGCATGATCGTCTGCGCTCAGACTCGGACCAGGGGCGCGCACGCGAGCCGAGGCGATCGCGCCGCGCCGGTGCAGTATCTCCTTTCTGACGGCAAGGCCGAGTCCGAGTTGTTGTTCGTAGCGCACCAGCGGCAGGTAGGCATCGAAGAGATCCTCTGCGCTGTCGGGGTCGCCGCCTGCGTGGCGCGCGACCACGTTGACGAGCATTTCGGGATAGGCGAAGCCGGTCATCGCCCCGTCAGCGCCGCGGGCGAGTTCCTGCGGCAGGAACAGCCCGCCATTGCCGGTCAGTATGGACAGATGAGGTGCGTCGCCTGCTGCGCAGCGTGAGCGGACGGCACTCAGCTTGTTCAGGCCGGGCCAGTCTTCGTGCTTGAGCATGACGATCTGGGCGTGCGCGGCGGCCAACGACACGATCGTGTCGACCGACAGGCTGACACCGGTAGTCATTGGATAATCCTGCAGGCAGAGCGGCACGTCTGGTCCGAGCGCGTCGCAAACACCCGCGAAATAGTGGCGCACCGCGACTTCGGTGCCGAGACCGCGCATCGGTGCAACCATTACCCCGGCTGCGCCTGCGTCCATCGAGCGACCGGCAAGGCGTGCCAGCTGATCGTTGCCGGCAGCGGAGACGCCGACGATGACCGGTATGCGACCCGCCACGCGAGTGAGCACGCGTTCCACGAAAGCGCTCGCTTCATCAGCGTCGAGTTTGGGAGCCTCGCCCATGATGCCGAGGATCGTCATGCCCGACACGCCGTGGCCGAGGTAGAAGTCGACGAGTGTTTCGGTGCTGTCGAGATCAAGCCTGCCGTCGGCTTTGAAAGGTGTGGCAGCGATGATGAATACACCGGCTGCACTGCGCTCCAGTCGCATGCTCATGTGCCCGACCCCGACCCCGACCCCGACCCCGACCCCGATCCCGATCCCGATGCCGATGCCGATGCCGATGCCGATGCCGATGCCCCGAGTTTCACGTCGTCACCCGGTACCGGGGGAATCGGGCGAAGGGGCAGTTCCTGCCA
>ENA-ORXR01001278-ORXR01001278.1-marine-metagenome-genome-assembly--contig:-NODE-1278-length-27170-cov-8.861588_pt1 | contig 27170 bp, 19 predicted proteins | sample MGYA00237866_ERZ511479 | MGnify/ENA metagenome assembly ERZ511479 | reverse complement strand
GCCCGACCCCCGACTGATAAGGAGGGGGATACGCCCAAATTTTCATTCACTTCACTGGATTTGTCAAAGAACCCAAATTTTCATCCCCAAAAAGCTACCAATATTTTGCACTTAACAGTGCTGCCCAATTAATGGTCAATTCCGTTATAAATTAAGTTTAAATCACATTTTTAAACCTTCTTGTTTTTAGCTTCGATTTCACTCGGCAGTGCTTTCAATTCTAAAACCTGTTCTTGTTCTGTATTTGCTATGACATCCACTTCGACTTGATTGCGAATCAAATCTCCGAATTCTTCTCTTTTCCGAATCAAATAATCTTGTCCTTGATACAGTAAGACTTCTGCGGGACGATAACGCGAATTGTAATTGGAAGCCATGCTGAAACAATAAGCTCCGGCATTGTGAAAAACGAGTAAATCATTTTTGCGAACTTCGTTAATAATCCTGTCTGCGCCGAATGTGTCCGTTTCACAAATATAACCGACTACCGTATAGATTTTCTTATCGCCGGTCGGGTTACTGACGTTGTCAATACGATGATAAGCATCGTAAAACATTGGACGAATGAGGTGATTGAAGCCCGTATCAATACCGAGAAAATTACAGGCAGTTGTTTGTTTGATGACATTGACTTTTGCTACAAAATACCCGGCTTCGCTCACCATATATTTTCCCGGCTCAAACCTGAGTGTCAGGTCTTTGCCGATGTCGCGACAAAATTTGTTGAAGCGTTCGCTAAATATTTGTCCGAACTTTTTGATGTCCGTATAAAGCCCGCCTTCCTTGTATTGGACTTTAAAACCGCTTCCGAAATCAATATAAGATAAATCCTCAAATTCTTTTGCTGCTTCAAACATCAACTCTGCTGCTTTGATAAAAATATCAGGGTCAAGAATATCCGATCCCGAATGTACGTGGATGCCTTCGACAGGAATATTGAGTCGTTTGACAATGCGATTGACTAATGGTAATTGATGAATCGAAATACCGAATTTGGAGTCGATATGTCCTACCGAAATTTTGCTGTTGCCACCTGCCATCAAGTGCGGATTGATACGAATACAGACAGGCAAATTGGGGTGATTGATGCCGAGATATTCGAGCATTTGTATATTATCAACATTAATTTTTACACCAAAATTGATAGCATGTTCAAACTCTTTTTCACTTACATTATTGGGCGTATAAATAATATCTTCCGGCTTAAAACCTGCCCTCAAACCCAGACGTACTTCTTGTATGGATACACAATCCAAACCCGCGCCCATGTTTTTAAATAATTTTAAAATCGAAATATTACTCAATGCCTTACAGGCATAATGTATTTTTAAATTATTGACATTAAATGAATTATAAAAGAATTCATAATTTGAGATAATTTTTTCTGCATCATAGACATACAGAGGATTATCGTATTTTTCTGCCAGTTGTGCGAAATTTATATTTGTCATATTACTGTTTTACAACAAAGATAAGTGAATATCGGGATTCTAATTATAGAATTGTAAAATTGTGTGATTGTAAAATTGTTATTTCAGCTTTTACCTTGCAAAAATTTCTTTTGAATCAAAGGGAGCGATTTCGTCACGATGGAATGTGGCAAAAAAATGTTTAGAGAAAAATACTTGCTCTGCTTTGATTTCTTTTATAATAAAATATAGACACAAAAAAGGGGCAGCAGCCAAATAAATGGCAACTAACCCCGAAACCCTATGACAATAGGTGTCAATTGTCTAACACAATATACACAAAATGAGTTGTAAATGCGAATTATTTTTTGTCGTGTACAGGCATTTCACGACTGCTTTAACAGTTCCTTAACGATAATGAGCGAATACTATCGACATTCATTCATTCAAAATTCGCTCACTCACTCATTAAATACTAACTGATACCTCGCTCTTTTTTGACCATTTCGTATGCTTGGAGTAGTTTTTGAAATTTTAGTTTAGCGGCTTTTTGTACATCCTCACCGAGTGAACTTACACGGTCGGGATGGTATTTTTTTGCCATGCGGCGATAGGCTTTTTTGACTTCTTCGTCCGTTACTTTTGAATCAACTTCAAGTATCGTATAATAGGTATTCATGTCCACACTCGCAATGGTTTTACCTCCGATAAACATGGCGTGAATGGATTTAAAATCCTTTGTACTGATACCCAAATGACTGGAAATCAATTGTATAGTATTGGTTTCTTTTTGTGTAATATCACCATCTGCCTCTGCAATGGCAAACATAAAATGCACCAATTGCAAACGCATGGCATGTGATTTTATTTTTTTGATTTGCAATGCCACCTTTCGTACCGAAAACTCCTTTTTCAGAATAACATCCAACAATCCCATACGAGATTCGATGTGTTCTTCGCCGAAATTTCGGATATAAAAATCCTTGACATATTCTACCTCTTCGGGTTTGGCAGGATGGTCCGAGCGCATGACTTCCGCCGCAAGGATGAGTAGACACAATTCAAATTCATTACGCTCCACTCGATAATTGTTAATGACATTATCTGCGTGGTCTTTTGCGTAATTTTGTACATATTTAAATCCGCCGACTACCGTATTCATCGCCGAATCGAAGATAGAACCTATCGGACCTTCTTTTGCACGTCCGACTCCATCTTTTAACCATTGTTCAAATTTTGATACGTCCATTTTTACATTTTTTAGCAAAAAATAAATGAATAATATCGACAATATTCACTCATTCGCTCACTCAAAATTCATTCATTCATTTTTTACAAAAGCATATAACCAAATCGCGCGTGAGAGTCGAAAGGTATAAGGCATTGCCAGCAATACCACGATTGTCAAAAAGGCAAATGCCTGATACTCACCCCAACCAAAGCCCCAAAATGCCAAGACAAAAGCCACAAAACACAGGGCAGAACTAATGCCATAAGCGACATACATGGCACCCCAATAAAAACCGATTTCGAGTTCGAATTTCTGTTCGCAATTTGGGCAATTATCGTGCATTTCAAACAAATCTCCGAAGGTTTTGACAGGTTTGAACATACTCGCTCTTAGACACTTCGGACATTTGAGTGCAAACATATACCGCCATTTGCTTAATTTTTTCATCTTTATAGTGATTGATTTGTTGAGTGATTAGTGACTGGTTTATTAATGAAAAAGTATGACAATTGAAGCATTAATCACCGATAAACCCAATCACTAATCTCTAACCCAGCACGAATTTATAAAAATTGTTTGAACAGATTTACATTGAAGCTGTTTTATATGAAGTTATTGATTAAATTGCGCTTATGTATAGAGATGAATATGCAGAAAATGAGCAGTTATTTAAGCTGCATCCTTACAAGATATTCATGTACTTATTGTTGGGTAGCTTGACGGCTTTGTTTTTGGGGATTAGTGTATCGTATCTTTATCAAGTTGTTAATAATCAGATAGATACGATTACACCACCGGCTATTTTTATACTCAATTCGGTTTTGTTGCTGGCGAGTAGTTGGTTTATCATACGAGCCAATAAAGCCTATCAAAAGGATGATACGAAGAGCTATACCCGTTCGCTTATCGTGACGCTGATACTGACGATTTTATTTATGATTGCCCAAACTGCCGGGTGGACATATATGCTCGGCAATGGCATGTTGGCAAGCAACAATCCCTCTACGGGCTACCTCTACGTTATTTCAGGATTGCACTTTATGCACGTCATTGGCGGTATTCCTTTCCTCGCGCTATTCATACATGTAGCCTACAAACGTATGAAAGAACCCGTCAGCGTATTGGTCTATTTTTCTGACCCCGAAAAACGACTCAAATTGCGACTACTGACCATCTACTGGCATTATTTAGATGCCCTTTGGATATATCTGGTCGTCTTTTTTTTATTAATGAAAGTTGTTAAAATGTTGATGTACTGACGTGCGGATGTGCTGACGTACTGATGTGTTTTCGCCCTGCGAAAAAAATAATTCAGGTAGAAACGTCAGCACATCAGCACATCAGAACGTCAGCACATCAATATGATAATCATCACAGGTGCAGCAGGTTTTATCGGGTCATGTTTAGTGACTCATTTGAATCAATTGGGTTACAAAGACTTGATATTAGTTGATGATTTTAGTCGGGCAGATAAAAATAAAAACCTTGAAAATAAGACTTATCGTGAGCGCGTTTCGCGCGATTTTTTTATTGAAAAATGGTTGGCACAAAATGCTACTGACATCAACTTTGTTTTCCATATTGGCGCAAGGACGGATACTACGGAGACGGATGTAGCTTTATTCAATCGGCTCAATTTAAATTATTCAAAAAGCCTGTGGCGTATCTGTGCAAATTACGATATACCACTTGTATATGCTTCAAGTGCAGCAACTTACGGTGGTGGTGAATTTGGATATGATGACCAGCACGAACTTATTTCACAATTAAAACCCTTAAATCCGTATGGAGATTCCAAGCAGGATTTTGACAAATGGGTATTGGATAGAGTAGGGGAGAAGGGAGCTAAAAATCAGGATGAAAAGAGTCAACCACCGTTTTGGGCGGGTTTAAAGTTTTTCAATGTTTATGGTCCGAATGAATATCATAAAGGGCGTATGGCTTCCGTTATATTTCATTGTTTTAATCAAGTGAAAAGCACTGGCGGGATGAAGCTCTTTCGTTCGCATCGACCTGACATTGAGCATGGACATCAGCAGCGCGACTTTATCTATGTGAAAGATGTTGTCAAGGTTTGTGCTTTTTTATTGGAACAGCAAAAACATAGCGGTATTTATAATCTCGGCACGGGCAAAGCCCGTACTTTTCTCGACCTTAGTCATGCTACTTTTTCGGCGATGGACGTTCCTACCAATATTTCATTCATCGACACACCGGAAGATATACGCGATACGTATCAATATTTCACAGAAGCCAAAATGGACAAATTAAAACGTATCTGCGATGCGCCATTTTACACTTTAGAAGAAGGCGTGGAAGAGTATGTTAGAGATTTTTTGGTGAAACATATTTACTTTTGACACATTATCAGCTTGACATTATGAAATGAAAAAAGTAACTTTGTATTTCAAAGTACTTTTCAAATGAAAAATAAAAACGTCTTCATTTATATTATTTCTTTCCTTTTTATCACGTTCATCGCGTATATACTTTACGCTGCGAATGTTGGTCATGAGATTTTCTTTTTCAAAATACTGAAATCCGTGCCGATGGGAGATAAATTAGCGCATATTGTACTCATCGGGACATTAGCTTTTTTAGTCAACCTTTTGCTCCAAGTCAAAACATTCAAAATACGAAAAAGGGAATTATTATTGGGTAGCCTTATCGTCTTTGGTCTTGTGACGGTAGAAGAGTTTACCCAAATTTATATCCCTACACGGAGTTTTGATTTAGTAGATTTGATGGCTAATTATATTGGCATTGGCATTGCCAGTTGGTTGAATTTTAATTATTTAAGTACCAAGACAAAATTATCTTTAATTAATTTTGGTTTCTTTTTCTCGCTAATTTCGTTAAAAATACTCGCCGTAGCTTAGGCTATGCCTACGTTTTTTGCCTCATTAGCAAAAAAAATAATTCCAAAATTTTAATTAAACCTAATTCTGTCTTGGTACTTAATAATTAAAAATCAGTAAAAAATGAAAATTATTTTTCACTATGTAACACAGACATTCCTGTCTGTGCTTCAAGTAGTACAGACAAGAATGTCTGTGTTACATTCAAAAATTCACGCGAAGATAATGAATGAGTGACGCTCCTTCCTACAATGATGATATTTATTTTTTGTCGTAAGGTAATTCAAATTAATAGATTAGCCGTTTTAGGCTAACTATTTTTTCTTCTAAGATATTTTCAAAAACCGCATATAGCCAAGCTACATAAGGCTTTTTGAAAGTTTCTTAGAGGGAAAAAGAGCAGCATAAAATGGTTAATTTATTATTTTGAATTGCCTAACATATCCATTACTTGTCTGCGCTTCATACCTTACAGACAAGAATGTCTGTGTTACATTCAAATTGTTCGGATGTTTTTACTATTTTTACCCATATTCATTCACGCTAAAATCTTGTAATACAATGAGTTTACTTGCTACCATCATTCAAACTGCCGTCAAAAAAGTGCAGGAGAATAATCGGAAAGATCCTAACGTAAAAACCGCTGATTCGTCTATTTTTGATAAATTAAAAGAAAAATTTGAGGATGTAAAAAATAACGCTGGTCCGCGCGAAAGAGGCGAAAGTACAAACATACTCGACCAACTCAGAAACCGTATAGATGATGTAAAACGCGACAACGAAGCCGACCCAAATGTAGAGACTGCTGACAATGTCGTATTTGACGATATGAAACGTGAATTGGAAGAATTGAAAGCTAAAATAGCAGCAGAGGAACAAGTGGAGGCAGATAATCGTATAGCGGAATTGAGGGCGCAAATGGAGCGCGAAGAGCAAGCCAAAGAGGACGCACGAATGGAACAATTGAGAGCGCAAATCAAGCGCGAAGAGCAAGCCAAAGCCGATGCTGCACGCCGTCAACGCGAGGCAGAAGAGGAAGATGCACGTAGAAAACGCGAGTCCGAAATTAGGATGCCGAGTTTGGATGATTTGAACATCAACAAACCTAATGTATCACAAAATCGTACTATTCCCAGACCCGTCAATCCGCCTCAACCTTCCGTTGGATACAAAGAAGTGACCGGAGGACAAATGGCACTGACCAATAGTAATGGTGGCAGTCTTCAACTTCGTACCAATCCAGATATGGGTGCGCCGATGACCAAGATTTTTGTGCCGGATGCTTCTATGATTCGTGTCTTGAGCTACTCCGACCATACCGTCAATCTTGACGGTCGAGATATTCGATTTGTTTTGGTCGAATATGATGGTCAGAAAGGTTGGACTTTTGAATCTTATTTGAATTTTAATTGAAAATAGTCGGCAGTTTATTAGTCGGCAGACCGCAGTTAGTTGTGAAATACTACATTCCTGCGGTCTGCCGACTAATAAACTGCGGACACATATAAATCAATCCACAATCACAAATTCCGTTCTCCGATTATTCGCTCTACCTTCCGGCGTATCATTCGTATCAATAGCTTGACTTTCTCCATAACCTTTCGTGTATAGGCGCGAAGGTGAAATGCCGTTTTGTGTCAAGTAATTAAAAACGGCTTTCGCACGATTTTCTGATAACGTGAGGTTGGCATTTTTCGCGCCTACATTGTCTGTATGACCGTTGATTTGTATGCGAATGTTCGGATGTTCGTTGAGCAAATCTTTAAGGTGATTGAGTTCGGTTTGGGAAGTGGTTTTGAGGTCGGCAGAAGCCGTTTCAAAAAAGACATTTTTCAAAATAACGGGCTTGGATTTGGGTGGTAAAACTGTATTGGGTTTAGTAGGTTTTGTAGTTGCCAAAACAGGTTTTGGAGGGATTCTTTGTAAGGCAATTTCTAACAAATATGGCTCGTCTAATGTATTTTTTTCTTTCAATGCAAAGTTCTCAGAATGAAAGAGATAGCCCTTCTTATCGACATTCAAAGCATAGTCTGCACCACTCGGTAGTACCACGAGAAATTCGCCTTTTCCATCAGTAACAGATTTAGTATGCACCTTGCCCGTTGATAGGTCAATCAGTTCGACCTGAGCAGTGAGTTTTTCTTTTGTTTTTTCATCAAAAACAGTTGCTTTTGCGTAAGTGACAGGCACAGGACGGGCTTCTATGTGAAGGTCAAATTGATACAAATCAACCAAGCCGAATCCTTCTTCTCTGTCCGATGAAAAATAAGCCGTTTTTCCGTCTGTACTCACTATCAAGCTAAATTCTTTTTCCTCCGTATTAATGGGATAACCGATATTTTCGGCTTTGCCCCAAGAGCCATCCGCCTGTCGGCGCGAAAGAAAAATATCCGTTTCTCCCATGCCCACATGTCCGTCAGAAGCAAAGTATAAAGTCTGCCCGTCAGGGTGAATAAAAGGAGATATATCATCGCCGGAAGTATTGATTTGTTCACCGAGATTTTCGGGTTCAGACCAAGTGCCATTGCTGTTTCGGCGACTTATCCAAATATCTTTTTTGCCCTTTCCGCCACCTCTGTCACTCGTAAAATACAACTCATTACCGGTAGCGGAAATAGATGGTTGTGATTCCCATTTTTCGGAATTAATAGGCTGCCCGATATTATATGGTGCTGTCCAATATCCGGCTTTAATTTCAGCAAAATAAAGGTCGCAGCCTCCGAAATCACCCTTTCGATTGCAAGCAGTATAGACAAGTGTGCGTCCGTCGGCAGATAGGCTTTGTGCGCCTTCATTATCATGCGTATTGATGAGTCCGTCGAGTGATTTTCGGGCTTTCCATTTATCATTTTCTTTTTCTGCGGAATAAAAGTCTTCCTGACCGCCCACGCGAACAGTGTAAAGAATGCGTTGTCCGTCAGCAGTGAACGAAGGGGAGTATTCCATGAGTTTGGAGTTGATATTTTCGCCGAGATTAACGGGATTGAAAGGGACAGGATTTTTGACGGCTTTTGCTGCGAAACGACTCGTGGCAAGCAGGTTTTCTACTTTAGATTTGAGTTTATCGGATTTTTGCGGATAGGTCAAAAATTGCTCAAAAAGCTCGGCAGCTTTTTCGTAATTCTTATGTTTTCGTTCCAACATTCCCCACGAATAATAGATCTTAGGATTATAATCCGCGTCTATACTCGTCACCTTTTCAAAGCCAGAAACCGCCTTTTTATAATCACCCAAACCAATATACGAATCCGCCAACATCAAATGCGCGTCAATGAAATCAGGCGTAACTTTGAGGGCTTTTTGAAAATATTTCACCGCCTTTTTATAATCATTATGATAAGCGCATTGTTGTCCTTTTTTGTAATATTTCTGGGCTTTTGCGGGTGCGTTTTTTCGGGTGTGATAATCCTGTGCCTCTGCGTTTGAAAAAACACATAAAGCAACAATAACAATTAGAATGTAACGCATAATCGACTGATTGGTGAATGATGATTTTCTTCTATTACATTTGCAAAATACTTGCCAGTCACCGTAACACGGTGCTTCCAGCCCGTGCATACGCACACACACAGGCTGAAAGCACCGCGCTACGATGTATTTTTCACTAAAGATAGATACACCTTTTCTACAATATCCAGTGATTTTTGTTTGTCGTGTTTTTCTATCAAAAAAGTATATGCCTGCTCGGTCAATTGCTTGGCAAGGTCAGGGTCAGATAAGATGCGTTGAATCGCTGCGGCGAGTTCGGAGCTGTTTTCCACTTCGACCAGCAGACCCGTTTTTTCGTGGATACACCATTCAGGAATACCCGCTACATTACTGGCAATCAACGGAATACGGCAAGCAAAAGCCTCTAATCCTATCAAACCGAACATCTCCCGATATGCTGACGGCACGATGATTAAAGCCGACGAATATAGGTAATCTTTCACCTCATTTTGTGGTACAAAAGGTAGCACGTCAGTTTGTGAGTGAATATCGCTTTTTCGTATTTTTTCGTTCAAATTATCGGCTTCACTGCCTTCTCCGATAAACATCAAACGATATTCCGGCAAAGTATGAACAATACGTTTCCAAGCATCCAATAAGACATAAATGCCCTTCTCTACTTCAAACCTTCCGATGTAAAGAATTCGCTTTTCGCGGGTGTATTTTCGGTCAGTCAACCATTGGTCAACCTCTATATAATGATGAATGTAAGTGACATTTTGTATGCCATATTCGTGCAAGATTTTTTCAAATTTATAAGAAGGTGCGATGAAATGTGTTACGTGTTTTTTGACAATATTTAATCGTATTTTTTTGACGAAACTTGTCACTGCATTTTCTCCTTCTTTTGGAATGAGGCGATAGTCATGTATCGTCTGCACTGTAGGAATATTTCTTTGTTTAGCGACCTTTAAAATGGTCGTCGTAAAATATGCATTATTATTAATATGAATAAGGTCGGGCGCAAATTCATCCAATTTTTTCTCAATGGCAGTCGCCACCGTTTTTTTATAAAATAAACCGTCTCTAAATTTATGAATTTTCGGAAAACGACTGCGCGTAAATTCCGAAAATTCGCGCACATCTATCGTCAGTCGTTCTATCTGAAAGCCACGCAAACCCAACTCTTTTTTGAGGCTATTCACGTAAGTCTCCGTGCCGCCTCTGACTCCCGTTTTGTCGTTGTATATCAAGACTTTCATGTGTGGATTGTTTGATTGTTGAATTGGCAGATTATTGAATTGTTTAATTATTATAAAACATTGATTATCGGTATTTTAGATATAATTTCAATCAAACAATTCAGCAATCAAACCATCTCCTCATTTCCCTCAAGTGCTTCCCAATATTCGACGGCACGTCGCGTATGCGGGATGCAGATAGAACCACCAACGAGATTGGCAATCGCAAAGACTTCAAAGGCTTCTTCTTTCGTCACGCCCAACTCATAACATGTACCTAAGTGATAAGCAATGCAATCATCACATCGCAAGACCATAGAAGCGACCAAACCCAGCAGTTCTTTTGTTTTGACAGGCAAAGCACCTTCCGAATAAGCATTGGTATCGAGATTAAAAAAGCGATTTAAGACCTTGTTTTTCTGACCGAGTATCTTTTCGTTCATCGTTTTGCGATACTCGTTGAATTCAATAACTTTATTTTGTTCAAACATTGATATGTAATTGATAATGAATGGTTTTAAATTATTTGGTGAAGGGTGGAGGACAAATTTTTAATTTTATTTTGAAATGCTACTGTACTGACGACTTTAGCCGTCAAGTGGTTCGGTACTTTCCCGCGACGGCTAAAGTCGTCGGTACGAGGCAGATTAAAAATTTGTCCTGCACCCTTGGTGAATGTACTTTTGCGTCATTGCATTAACGCTTTAATAAGAAATAATCAACAAATGTAGGACGTTTATACAACATTGGCGAATATAATGAAATTAGCTTTTGAAATTATCATATCTTTGGCGAATAAACGTCCATTTTACATAGTCTTTAATGTCAACAAAAAGATATACATTTTATTTCAGGCTTATTAGTTTAAGCCTTATTTTTTGCTTCACATCACTCATCAGTCAAGCACAAATCGGCATCCCCACTCCTCCTCCTTTGGATACCACAAAGAATATTATCAAAATCGAACATTCCGATTCGGTCGAAGGCATAAAAATCGGTAACGAAGAACAAAAACATTTGGTCGGCAATGTCGTGTTGAATCAAAAAGGTACGATGATGTTTGCAGATAGTATGGTTGTTGTAGAGCAAAAAGTTCGTGCTTACGGCAATATCGTTATTGAGCAAGATTCGGTGACTGTTTATGCTAATCGCTTGAATTACAATGGTAAAACACGTAAAGCTATGCTTATAGATGAAGTCGTTTTATCCGATGGAAAGCAAAAACTATTTACCGATAAACTCGATTATAACCTTGACACAAAAATCGCAGAATACCATACTGGAGCGACTCTCGAAGGTGAAAATACTAACTTGAAAAGTCAACACGGATATTATCACACCGAGACGAAACAAGCCTATTTTAAAGGCAATGTCGAAGTAGTTGATTCCAATTTTGCACTGACCGCAGACACGCTACACTACGATACCGAAAAGCAAATTTCCTACTTTCACGGACCCACAAATATCGAAACCGATGACAAAAAAATCTACTGCGAAGCAGGTTTTTATAATTCAGCAGAAAACTACGCCGAATTTGAACAGAATGTCAAATACAAAGGCGAAAATCAATACGCGACTTCCGATAAAATCATTTATGACGGCGATAAGGACGAAGTGTATTTTGAAGGAAAAACCAATTTTCAAGACGAAAATCGCACCGTCGAATCAGGTGATGCCTTCTATGATTCGGAGCGTAAAATTTCGCAATTTCGGAACAATGTAAAGATTGCTGATTCTACTCAAATCATCTATGCAGACAGTCTCGATTATTACGAAGAACTTGATTTTACAAAGGCATGGGGCGATGTGGTCATCCAAAGTCGGGAGCGCGATATTTGGGCAGACAGCCTTCAATACGATGAAAAAAAAGGAACAGGCATCGCTTGGGGCGAAGTCGTAATGATAGACTCTACACAGTCGATTTGGGCAGATGAACTCGAATACGGCAACAACCAAAGTACTGCCACAGCTAAAGGTAAAGTCCTGATTATCAACCGAGAACAAGAAACTATTCTTGATTGTGAATACGCCACTTATAATGATAGTACTGAATATCTAAATGCCACAGGTCGCCCGCTGATGCGTGCACTCGTGGACGGGGATACGCTCTATTTGGCAGCAGATACATTACGCTCTTTTAAGCCGGATTCAGTGGCAGACGGGCGGATTTTGGTGGCAGAAAAAAATGCTCGCGTATATAAAAGCGACCTTCAGGCGGTGAGTGGTCTGGTAGAATATAGTACAGTGGATTCGACGTTTCGATTTTTCCAACAGCCCGTTGTGTGGTCGGATACGAGTCAGTTTTCGGCAGATACGATTGTTATTTTTCAAAAAAATGATGCAGTACAAAAGATTGATTTAGAGGGCAATGCCTTCATTATTAATGAAACGGACGAGCAGTTTTATAATCAAATTAAAGGGAAAAATATTTATACAAAATTTGATAGCAATCAAATCCGTCTGATGGATGTTCGCGCCAAGGGCGAGACGATTTATTACATTAAAGATGATAAAAATGCGTATATCGGTGTAAATAAAACAAGTTGTAATGATATGTTGATTTACTTCGGCAATAATGAAGTCGAACAAATTAAATTTTATCAACAACCCAATGCTAAAATTACCCCCATGAAACAAGCCAACCATGATGCACTGCGTCTCAACGGTTTCAAATGGCGCGATAAATTGCGCCCAAAATCGCCTTATGATGTACGGTTTCGTCAAAAATAGCACTTCTTTACACTTTTTTGTTTGTAAAATTGAAATAATTTGCTTATTTTGGTGGTTGTACAGGCTGTTTTAATTGCCTGAAAGTTATGTGATTTTAAAATCCCCGTAATAAATGATTTTGAAATTTGTGTAAACTAAAAATCGGAAATGAATAAACGAGGTCTTGTACATCATATTGAAATTTATGTTAGTAATTTAGATAAGACGACGGAGTTTTGGAGTTGGTTATTGATTGAATTAGGATATAAGAAGTATCAGGAATGGAATAAAGGTGTAAGTTATAAGCTATTGGATTCTTACCTCGTTTTTGTGCAGACAGAAGAAAAATATCTTGATATAGGATACCATAGAAAGAGAATTGGACTTAATCACATTGCTTTTCATGTTGAATCACGAGCAATGGTTGATAATTTTACGAACCAATTAAAAGATAAAAACATTAAGATTTTATATAATAAAAAACATCCTTTTGCGGGCGGAAAAGATCATTATGCTGTCTTTTTTGAAGATCCTGACAAAATTAAAGTTGAATTAGTGGCATTCAAATAATAAATTTCAATGGAATTAAAACGAAAATAAATTTTAAATTTATTTAAATAAAAAATATGATTAAAAATAAATTTTAATTTATTTTTAAACTATTCTTTTTATTATAAAATGTATTTAAAGATATTTTAATAAAATAATTGTAAAATACATTACATATTTACTTTAATTTTAATTTTAATAAAGAAACAAGCGCGTAATCGCTGAATTTATACTAAAATGACGCGCTCAATTCATCCATAATTCACGCACAATATCGACTGCGAATATTTGTCAAATTTTAAATAAAAAAACTCTCCACAACTTACTAACACTAATCCACACTCCACCAACAAAACAACAAAACATGAAAAAAACGTTCATTCGATTTTATGATACTTTAGCCTTAGCTTTGTTTCCCTGTTTTGGTTTTTGATGCACAATTTAGTAGTATGACAAAACATCTGTGAATAATGATTTTTAAACCAACAGATTCCGGTAAAACTCGTCTGAATTGGAATTTGAAATTTGTTTTTTGGAATTTCCCTCATTATGCCTGATTTTAAAGAATCTATCAAAAATAAAATCCCCAATCCACGCGCTCAAAAAAAGCGTGAGGCGGGCATGTCTGAATATATGTTTGGCAAATTGCCACCACAGGCATCTTCTTTGGAAGAGGCGGTTTTGGGAGCAATTATGCTGAGTAAAGATGCCTTGACGGTAGTGATTGATACTTTGCGTCCGGAGAGTTTTTATGTGGATGCACATCAGGCAATTTATAAGGCAATGGTACGCCTTTTCGAGCGGACACAACCGATTGATTTGCTGACCGTTTCGGAAGAATTGAAGAAAACAGCAGAACTCGAAAAAGTCGGTGGACCGTACTACCTCGTCGAACTCACCAACCGCGTAGCTTCCTCTGCCAACCTCGAATATCACGCCCGTCTTGTCGCACAAAAATTTATTCAACGCGAGTTGATTCGTGTTTCTACGGAAGTGATAAAAGACGCTTACGAGGATACGACAGATGTATTTGAGTTGCTTGATAAAGCCGAACAAGGCTTATTTGAGATTACCGAAAAAAACCTGAGTCGCTCGTATTCAAGCATGAGTTCTTTACTTGGTCAGGCAGTCAAGCAAGTCGAAGAAGCCTCCAAATCCGGCGAAGGATTGACCGGAGTGCCAACTGGTTTTGTGGATTTAGACCGCATGACTTCAGGCTGGCAACCCTCTGATTTAGTGATAGTTGCGGCGAGGCCCGGAATGGGGAAGACGTCCTTCACGCTCGCCCTCGCTGCCAATGCTTCTATTCTCAACAAGCCCGTTGCGTTTTTCTCTTTGGAGATGTCGAGCATCCAATTGGTGAAGCGACTCATCTCAATGGAGACAGAAATACATGGCGAAAAACTTAAAAACGGCAAACTCGAAGACTACGAATGGCAACAACTCAATACCGCGATTGAGCGCATGAGTGATCGCAATATTTTTATCGACGACACCCCGGCGATTAATATTTTTGAACTCCGCGCTAAGTGTCGTCGCCTCAAAATGCAGCACGACATCCAAATGGTGATGATTGACTACCTCCAACTCATGACAGGTAGTATGGACAACAATCGTAATGGTAATCGTGAGCAAGAAATCAGTTCTATTTCTCGTGCCTTGAAGGGCTTGGCAAAGGAGTTAAATATTCCAGTCATTGCACTGTCGCAATTGAGTCGTGCGGTGGAAACTCGTGGGGGAACGAAGCGTCCGCAGTTGTCGGATTTGAGGGAATCAGGTGCCATTGAGCAAGATGCGGATATGGTCACATTCATCTATCGTCCTGAATACTACCAGATTATGGAGGATGAAGAAGGCAATTCGCTCAAAGGGAAAGCCGAAGTCATTATAGCCAAACACCGTAACGGCGCACTCGGCACCGTTGACTTGCGCTTCACGGGCGAGACGGCAAAATTCAGCGATTGGAGCGACGGCTTTGATGCCTTCCCGACTTCGAATGACGATTTTCCCAGCCCTGCTTCCAATATTATCACGCGCCCGTCGCGTATGAACGACGATTTTGAAGATGTACCTTTTTGAGGTACTGACGTGTGGGCGTGGATGTGCTGACGTATTACATGAAAGCGTATTATCCAGCTATTAAATGTCCTCCATCTGCTGTGTAAACGCCTCCGGTACAGTAACTTGCAGCATCCGAAGCCAGAAAAAGTGCCAAACCTGCCATTTCATCGGGCTGTGCCATTCGACCGGAAGGAAGGTGTTGTTCGACTTGTTTGAGAATCATCTCATTTTTCCATAACGCTGCACTAAATTTAGTCTGAATCAAACCCGGACAAATCGTATTGCTACGAATACCCACACCGCCCCATTCTTTTGCCTGATTTTGTGTCAACATAATCACCGCCGCCTTACTAACACTATACATGCCAAGTCCAAATGAAGGCTTTATACCTTCCACCGAAGCTATATTAATAATCGACCCGCCACCACGTTTTTCCATGATTGGATGACAAAGATTAGCCAGCAACATACAGGCTTTGACATTGACGTTCATGATTTTGTCAAATGTCTCACCATTGGCCTCTACGATGGGTCCGAATGTCGGATTGATAGCAGCATTATTAATCAAAATATCTATGCCACCGTATTGATTTACAGTCTCTTGTACAAGATTTTGCAATTGGTCTTCATGTCCTACATGGCAAGCGATTCCGGTGGCTTCCAAACCGTCTTTTTTGAAACTTTCCGCTACGGCATCTACTGCTTCCTGCTTTCGACTGCTAATGATGACCTTCGCACCAAACTCTGCCAATCCACGTGCAATACTCTCTCCGATACCCTTCGATGCTCCGGTGATAATGGCTACTTTTCCGTCTAAATTAAATTGATTTTTTACTCGATTCACGTTCTTTTTATTTTTAAATTTCAAATAAAATCATGTTTGTACAGTCACCTCTTCGCGAACTGACTGCGTAGTATTTTTCGGTATTTTACTCATGGCATGTTCTGAAATGGCAGTAATCGACAATGAGGGATTGACACCCGGATTGGCAGAAATCATAGAGCCATCACATACCAACATATTTTTATATCCAAACACTTCATTATTAGCATTGATTACGCCTTCTTCTCCGTTTTCGCCCATGACTGCACCACCGAGAATATGTGCGGTCGTCGGTATCCCAAATAGCGTTTCGGCAAAACTTACAAAGGCTGTTCCGTTGACGATTTTGGTATATCTGTCGGCAAGGTCTTTGGCCTCTGGGATAAAAGCACTCGGCTTGGGTCCGCTTTCGAGTACCGTCATCATCGGCGTGATGCGTCCTCGCTTGATGCGGATGGTGCTGTTGATGGTTTGCATAAAAAGTAGTACGGTTGTTCTCTCGGAAAATCTTTTGGTAAAAAACATTTTTAAAAATGTCAAAGGTGATGAAAGCAAAGCCCAAAATACCTTTAGCATGCGTGTAAAAATGTTGCTTCCAAATGCCATCGGTAAGATAAGATAGCGGAAAAAATTTGAGCCTTGTCCGTAACGACAAGGTTCGAGATGTGTGTTGTCATCCGTATGCAAAATAGAGCCGATTGCAATGCCTTTTGTGTAATCTTTATCGTCGTTTTTACTGACAACATTAATGAGGGCTTCATTGTTTGTCCGTACACGCCAACCCAACACATTAGATAATCTCGGCAATGATTTATCTTTGATTTTCAACAATAAAGGCATCGTCCCCATTACACCACCTGCAAATATGACACCACGTGTTTTTAAGGTTTTTTTACCCGAAACAGCCGACTTAAAATCCACATAATAGCCGTCACTCCCATCTTCTCTTGCGATAGGTCGTACATCTGTGACCTCATGTTCAGCGAGAATTTCAGCACCCAAATTTTGGGCGAGATAAAGGTAATTTTTATCTAATGTATTTTTAGAATTGTGCCGACATCCGGTCATACATTCGCCACAATGAATACAGCCCGTTCTGTCCGGTCCTTTTCCGTCAAAATAAGGGTCTGCAACCGTCTTTCCCGGTTCGCCGAAATACACGCCCACTTTAGTTGGTTCAAAATGTTCGGCTCTGCCGATGTCTTCTGCAATTTGCTTGATGGCTTTATCCGCAGGTCCTGCACTTGGGTTTTTTGCTGCTCCCAACATCCGGTAAGCCGTCTCATAAAACGGTGCTAATTCGGTCTCCCAATCTGCCAGATTTTTCCAACTGCCCGATGTAAAAAAAGCCTTCTTTGGTACAGGCAAGGTATTCGCATAGGTGAGCGAACCACCGCCTACACCAACGCCGGACAGCACTGTAATATGATTAAGAAAAGTAATTTTAAAAAAGCCTTTGAAACCTAATTTTGGTTCCCACAGCCACTTTTTCATTTCCATGTTGCTCTTAGGGAAATCTTCCGGTTTCCACCATTTTCCTTTTTCTATCATCAATACTTTGTAGCCTTTTTCGGACAGTCGTAATGCACTGACCGAGCCACCGAAGCCACTGCCAATGATGATATAATCGTAGTCGAGATAAGATTTGTTGTCTTGCATTGTATGTATGCTTAATTCAAATCAATGATACGAAAAAAATGGGGAACGAATATAATTGAATGATTAAAAAATATAGTATGTGTATAAATTAGAAATTTATCGACTTAAAATGCCCTTTGTTTTTTACATTCATGTATCTGTAATTCGTTTATTTAATCATGCCTTCTTACTTTTGTCTCTAAACGTAAAGTATCAAACATGGAATTTAAAGATAAAGTCATACTCATTACAGGTGCGGGTTCGGGTATTGGACGAGTGACGGCACTCGAATTTGCAAAGCAAGGCGGCATCGTTGTTGTCTCGGATATTAATGAAAAAGGCGGTCAAGAAACCGTACAACTCATTGAAAATGAAGACGGAAAAGCTTTTTTTATAAAAACGGATGTAGCGAATTTTTCGGAAGTTGAAAAGATGATAAATACTATCATCGAACGATACGGTAGATTAGATATTGCCATTAATAATGCAGGTATCGGCGGGGCAATGGCGCGTACTGCAGACATCAGATTGGAAGATTGGGAGCGTGTGATGTCAATTAATGCGTCAGGTGTTTTTTATTGCTTGAAACTTCAAATTCAGCAAATGCTCAAGCAAGGTAGCGGTATGATTGTCAATATTGCGTCGATAGCCGGGCTGCGAGCTTTACCCAATAGTCTGCCCTACGTAGCCAGCAAGCACGCTGTTGTAGGAATGACAAAAACCGCCGCAAAAGAATATGCGAGTAAAAACATTCGTATCAATGCTTTGTGTCCGGTTTTTACGGTGACACCGCTTTTTAATCCTGAAAAAATTGAGCAAGCCGTACCCGGCTTGACTGATAAATTCAAAGCAGGAATTCCGATGAGACGCTTTGCCGACCCTATCGAAATGACTAATGCCATTCTCTGGCTTTGCTCTGAAAAAGCGAGTTTTGTAACTGGATTAGCATTGAAAGTGGACGGTGGAATGACGGCATAAAAATGTAAAACAATAAATATAAAATATAAAAGTATCTATCGTGAAAATTACTTCATTTAGCTCATTTTTAATCTTTTAAAAATAAAAAATATTCGAACTATATACTATCGACACTTTTACATTTTACATTTATTATTTTACATTCATATAAATTTATCTTACCAAAGTCACGTCACCTTTATACGGCAAGATTGTCCCATCAATAAATGCGACCTCTGCAACATATACAAATACACCCGGATTCAGACGCTCATCTCTATACATCCCATCCCAACCGTAAGCGGGATCATTGGTCGTGAAATTTTCCGCTTCATAAAGCATTTCACCCCAACGATCGTAAATGCGGAAAGAGATAACATTTTGCACACCCGCACCACCAAAAATCATAAAGACATCATTCGAGCCATCACCATTCGGTGAGAAAATATTGGGAATAAAAACGTCTCTGTCTCTATCTACAAAAACGGTAATTTCATCAAAAGCCTCACATGTGCCATCGCTTGCCTTTACAATGTAGGTCATATCATCAAGTGGTGAAGCAATAGGATTATCGCATACCGTACAACTCAATCCGGTTGCAGGCTCCCAAGTCAGAACAAAATTATTGCCCGGCGGTTGATTAATTTGAGCGAATAATTGTACACTATCCCCAAATGAAATCGTCTCATCCATACCTGCATCTACTATCACTTCAAAAGGCTGATCCACAACCACTTCTTGTTCATAAACACAGCCACCCGCATCCTTTACATAGACTGTATAAAGTCCTGCTTCTAAGCCGTAAAATTCGGTAGTAATCGTATCTGCATTAATAAAATCAGGCTCAAGTGAAAACATATACGGCGGAATACCGCCCACCGGATTTTCCATAACAATGATACCATTCGCATCACCAAAACAAGTAGCCGGAATCGAACTTGCCTCAAAGTCCACTAACGAAGGTTCATTTATACTTTCCTGTGCCGTTGACATACAACCTTTGGCATCTGTGACCGTGACGGTATATGTACCAAGTGGCAGATTGAGCGCAGTTTGAGTATCTTGAAAACCCGTTTCTGCCGACCATTGATAGGAGTAACTTGGCGTACCGCCCGTAGGTTCTACGGTTACGAAACCATCATCGCCACTATTACAAGAAGTACCTTGCCCTGAAGCCACAAGCGTAAGTGGCATAAGTGGTTCTCTTACTGTAATATTGGCGGGCTGTGAACAGCCATTAGCATCCGTTATGATAGCTGTATAAACACCTGCGATGAGATTTTCTATCATAGAAGAAGGTCCGCTATCCGTACCCAATGACGTACCATCCGGTGCAAACCATTCGTAAGCATAAGGCGGAATACCGCCCGTGGGTTCGAGCGTAATAGACCCGTCATTGCCTCCAAAACAACTGACTTCTTCATTAAATCCGACAGGAAAAATCGGCGCAGCAGGTTCTATATTAAATGTATCGACAGCCTCACAACCTGATATGTCAGTGACGGTCACAGTATGTTCTCCAGCGCATAATGCGCTTGCATTATCGGTGGTTTCGCCATTATCCCAAAGGTAAGTGAAACCGCCCGCTCCACCATTGGCAATGACCGAAGCAGCTCCGTCGCAAGATTCTCTGCAAAGGGTTTGTTGCGTGTTGACTTGCAATATAATTTGTGGCGGAGGTATCAAAGTAATATTGTCATTCGCCGTACAGCCATTCGCATCTGTTACGATTAAGGAATGACTCTCTCCGGGGAGTGAATCGGCAACTTCGGTCGTCTGCCCATCACTCCAAGCGTAGGTGTAAGGTGGTGTACCACCTTCTATCGTAGGTATGATGACACCATCCGACAAATCGAAACAAGAAGGATTGGTCGCGCCATCCTGAAGACTGACGAGCAACTCATCCGGTTCGGTAATCGTTATTTCTGCTGTTTCTACGCAATTATTCAAATCCGTTACGGTGACGATATGCACACCCGCCGGAAGCAATACTGCCGTCGAATCTGTCTCGCCACTTCCACCCCATTCGTACAGGTATGGTGGCGTACCACCCATAGGCGTGACGGTTGCCGTACCGTCGGTTTGTTCATTACAGCTTACATTGAGTGTATCGCTGATGCTTAATGTCAATAAAGGTGGTTCATTGATTGTTACAGCTTCGACTGTCGGGCAATTATTATCATCCGTAATCGTGACCATGTAATCTCCCGCAGGGAGATTGGAGGCGGTTTGTGTGAAAACGCCACCTGCATTGGCAGACCATTGATAAGCATAATTACCATTCACATCAGGTGTTCCGCCTGTGGGATTGGCAGTTGCGCTACCGTCGCTGAATCCATTGCACGTTACGTGTACGGTATCTATCGTTGCTGTTATTGGAGTGGGCTGTGTCAGTCGAATGGAGTCAATTGCCGTGCAGTTGTTGTTGTCTGTTACGGTGACAAAGTATTCGATGTCTGCCATTAATCCGGTGGCAGTAGCGGTGGTCTGATTTCCGGTATTAGCATCCCATTGGAAGGTATAATCCGCCGGAGAATCAACCATTCCACCTGTAGCGACGGCTGTGGCTTCGCCATCATTTTCACCATTACAACTTACATCATTGTCAATAATGATTTCTGTAATTTCTAAAAGAGTAGGTTCGGTAATCGTCACCTCGCCTGTATCGTTACAACCGTTGGCATCCGTCACAGTGACGCTGTGTGTGCCTGCCGGCAAATCGGTGGCTGTGGCAGTCATTTGTCCATTACTCCATTCATACGAATATTCTCCTGCTGCGTCGGGTGTACCGCCCATTGGAATAACGGTGGCACTTCCATCGCTTCCGCCATTGCAACTGACTTGCTGGTCAGGGGTCGCACTCACTGATAAAGGTGTATCGGGTTCTTCGATTTCTATCATAGCAGTTGCAGGACAATTGTTTGCATCTGTTACCGTGACGCTGTGTGTTCCGGCAGGGAGATTGGTAGCGGTACGGGTGACTTGGTCACCTGCACTCATACTCCATTGGTAGGTATAATTTCCTGCTGCATTGGGCGTACCTCCTATTGGGTTGGCAGTTGCACTACCGTCACTGCCACCGTTGCAATTAACATCATTGACCAAGTCAACTGTGACGGTCAATTCTGCTACATCATCAATCAGGACAGAATCAATAGCTTCGCAATTATTAGCATCTGTTATGGTAACGTAGTGCATTTCTGCGGTTAATCCGGTGACGCTTGGCGTAGTATCGCCTGTACTCCATTCATAAGTGTATTCGGGTGTGCCGCCTGTTGGCATTGCGGTGGCTTCGCCATCACTACCGCCATTACAACTAATCGGTTTATCCTGAACGACATCAATGCTCAATTCAGTTGGTTCGGTGAGGGTGATTTGACTGACTGCGATACAATTATTGTTATCTGTTACGGTAACGGTATATTCTATATTCGCCATTAATTCGGTAGCGGTAGCGGTGTTTTGATTTCCGGCATTGGTATCCCATTGGAAGGTATAATCCGCCGGAGAATTGACTGTTCCACCTGTGGCAACTGCCGTAGCTTGTCCGTCATCTTCACCATTACAATTTACATTATTATCAATATCAATACTTACTTCAAGTAAATCCGGTTGTGTGATATTTATATTTAAAGTATCTGTACATTCATTGGAATCGGTGATCGTCACGGTATGTGTACCTGCGGGGAGGTCGGTGGCGGTATTGCCTGTTTGGTTGTTGGCACTCGCGCTCCATTCAAAGGTGTAATCTGTATCAGGCGAATTGATTTCACCGCCTGTGGCTGATACGATGGCTTCTCCAGTGCTGTTGCCGTTACAATCTATATTGGTTTGGCTGTCGAGGGTAGCAACGAGAGATTCTGGTTCGATGAGGGTTTGCTCACCTGCTACGGTACACCCGTTGGCATCGGTGATGGTGTAACTGTAAGGTGTATTAGCGACAAGGTTGACTGCTGTAGCAGCGACTTGTCCACCAGTGTTGGCACTCCATTGATAATCGTAATTTCCTGCTACATCGGGTGTACCACCGTTGGCAATAAGCGAAATAGAGCCTGTGCCACCGTTACATTCAATTTCTCCAGAAGAAGCAATATGGGTAAGTGGTTCGGGATTGATAATTGTAACACTGTCTATGGAGAAGCAACCGTTGGCATCGGTAACGGTGACGAGGTGCGTACCACCTGAGAGTCCGGTTGCGGTGGCAGTCATTTGTCCGTTTTCCCATTCATAAGCATAATCCTCTGTACCGCCACTTACATTGATGACGCTGGCTTCTCCATCATTTTCATTATTACAAGAAATGTCACTGTCTATATTTGTACCAAAAATTAATTCGCTCGGTTGGTCAATAATAAACGCCTCTGAGCTTGTACATCCTACGGCATCTGTAACGGTGACGGTGTAAGTTACATTTGCGGGAAGTTCTGTTGCTGTGGCGGAATTGAGCGTAGCATCATGCGACCAAGTGTAGGTAAAAGGCGTATTGGTACTACCTGTAAAGTTAGCGGTAATAGAACCCTCGCCTCCGTTACAAAGGGCATCATTGACGATGCTTCCGCTTTCCATGATATTGACTGTTTGGTTGACCGTTTCGGAGGCAATGTCGGAGCAACCGTTGGTATCTGTAATGGTCACAATGTAGGTATCTGGATTGAGGTTGGTAGCATTGGGTGAGTTGAGTGTAGGGTCATGCGACCATGTGTATGTGTAGGGCGGTGTTCCTCCGTTGTTGTTTGTGGCTTCGAGTTCACCGTCCATACTTCCTTCGCAACTCGCATCGCTGACGGGTTGAATACCTACGGTCAACATGCCCGGTTGTGATAGGGTCTCGACAGCTTCAGCAGTACAGCCTTTGCTATCGGTGATGGTGAGTGAGTATTGCCCGACGGATAGTCCTGTAATCATCTGAGAGGTCTGTCCGTTTGACCACAAAAAGGTGTAAGGAGGTGTACCTCCGCTTCCAAATCCTTCCATGCTACCGGTATTTGTTCCGAAACAAGTCGGTTGTGTACCCGTGATAGATGCTCCGGGATCGAGTGGCTCTTCTATGGTAGCCGAGCCTGTGGCTATACAGCCATTGTTATCCGTAACGGTGTAAGCGTAAGTTCCAGCAGCAAATCCACCTTGTGGGTTTGTGCCGAGTCCGATACCTTCCCAAGTATAGGCGTAAGGATCCGCACCGCCCATAGTAGTAGCAGTGATAACACCGTCGTTAGCACCTTCACAAGATGTACTATCGGCTACTGCGCTGGTTATGAGTGATTCGGCTTCTTCGATTATAATGTCTTCGCTGACGTCAAAGCAACCTAAATCGTCCGTTACGGTTACATTATATGTACCCATTTCGAGGTTGGTGAGCGCGAGTGAGTCCGTCACCCCATGCGACCATTCGATGGTATAGGGTTGCGTACCACTTCCCGGCAATATACTGGCTGTACCATCCGATGCGCCATTGCAGCTTACATCTGTGGAGCCTGTTATTTGTACGGCTGGTCCTAATATTGCAAATTCCTCAATATTGACACTGGGGCATAGTCCATCTCCAATGACTACGGTGAATGGCGTACCCAGAGGATGTCCAGAAATAGTATAAGTACCATTGGCTGGTACTGTACCTTGCGGTCCGGCGGTGCTTGTAATAGTATAAACGTTAGTATTGTCGAAGCTGGGAAGTCCACCAGTGATTTGAATGGATATATCCGCAGTGCCATTGACATTACAACTTTGTGTGATGGTGGTTTGAATGGAATCTATGAAAGTGACGGGAACGGCTTGGTCGGGGTTGGAGTCGAAACAAGCAGTGCCACCAATCCCAAGTTCATAAATATCATCGTCCACATCAAAACTATATACGGTTGTGACGTAGTAGGTTGTATTTGTTTGAATAGTAACACCGTTAATAACATCGCCTACAGAAAAACCTGCGTTTTGAGCAGGTCCGCCTACAACTGCCGGGGAAGTTCCAAGCAAACCTATGAAGTTGGGGTCTTGTCCTGCTCCCGGAATGATGGTTTGTCCGGTTGGTGTATCAGAAAAAAGGGCATAGCCTACTCCATTGAAGGAATCACCGTCGCTGTTAGGTCCGGCTACATCTGAGGGACTTCCGTTTTCATGGCTTCCTATGTAATCGCCGTTGGATGTCATCGTAAACATATCGGTTATACAGAGTGTCTCACCATTGTTGGAGAAAGTGCCTGCATCCGCAGAACACTCACAGCCCATAGAGCAAAAAGGAAGAATTGACGCGCCACAACCTATACCGTCATCTGTAACCGAGATTGTATAACAGCCGTCCGCATTTGCAGATATATCAATATCGGAACCTGTACCTGTTACAACAGAACCGTCGGGTGCGGTGTATTCCCACGAGTAATCAGCCGTCGGGTCAACACGCGGATAACCACCAGATATATCTGCGGTAAAACTGCAGTTACTTGAATTAGTACTTACATTAATCGGTGGATTCATGTAAATCGTGTAACCCTCTTGTGGATTGAGTCCGCTACATTGGGTATCTATTAGACCATTATTTCCATCGGGCGATAAAGTACCTATTAAGGGAGCAACATAATAAGTAATACCTGTACCATCCGGTGGTATAATAACACTTGGGCCTGCTATAACGATGCCGTTGGGTTCTTCAAGTATCCCCACATAATTTGCATGTGTAAAGGGCAAAGCATCCGGGGGAATAGGTCCGGCAGGAATAGGAGTCATATTTAAAGGGTCATCCAAAATCCATAAGCCCCAAAGAACAACAGGCAAATTAGGTGCAGTTACCTCATTTGTGGTAGCTAATGTGACAGACGTATCATCAGCACAAATATCAATCATATTATCCCCGACAATTTCTCCACCCGAAACCGCACATCCTGTACAAGTCACTACTATGCTTTTGGTTTGCTGCCCCATACAATCTCCGTTATCATCATTCCATGAGTAAGTGATGTTGTAAGTACCGGGGTTTAGGCTTGTCGGGTCAAATACAGCTCTACCGTCTCCAACATCTGTAATAATACCATCCCCCGTATAATTAGTCGTACCCGTAGGCGTACCTATATTGACGGTAATACAATCTCCTTCAGCCGCATGGTCAAATGTGCCGGATGCCATGATATTGCCGTTGGCATAGTCGATAACATTATATTCAAATGTACCTGTACCGGCATTATCACACCAGATAAAAGAGTATTGGTCATTAGGGTTGACATACTCAGCATAGGAAACGTAAGGGTCTAAATCATTAGGTATATTTCCAATACCCAGAAAACCTGCGGCCCCCCCCATTCCGTTGAGTTGGTCTTTAATTTCAAGCGTGTTCTCTGTGAGTGAGTTTCCGTCTGTTACGATTTCGATACCAAAGGCAGGAGTAATAAAATCATTGACTTGTGGTATTACATCACTGGGTATTTGGGCAGACTCGGCGACAAGTACAATAGCATCATCGGTACAGTCTATTGTGGTAGGCAAATTAATAAAATTACTTGAATCATTAGGGTCTGCTTGAAAAAACGCTACATCCCGACAGACAGGTATCCCGGAAACGATAGAGCAGTTTGTAGTTGCTGTACCACCGCTAATATTAGCAGATATACTGGTAGGCATACCCAAAAAATTGGTAATCATGAGTACATATACTTCGTCGGTTTGTGCATTGGGGATATTTGCTACTTCTGTGCTTGCACCTCTATAACTGCAATCTACCCCAGTGCCAGTCAGACAACAAAGGTTGTTGAATTCATCACCATCACATGAATTGCAATTGTCACCTTCATTGCAAGGTGTACCGTCAGGGCAATTACCACTATCGGGGCATCCTATTATACAACAGCTCGAAAAATCACAAGGCACTCCATTAGGGCAAACTCCTGATTCAGGACAAGCTGCTTCCCCTACATTGCTGTAATTACCACATTGATTGCGTGCTTCCTCCAAATTTTGGAAAGGACCAAACACCATAAAGTCAATATCAACAGCACCACCATCAGGTGTAGTATTGCTTATCGTTACTTCCATAGCCCCTCCCTGATCGATTTGGAAATAATACCAAACCGGATGACGAACACTATTAAAACAACCAATCCCTTCACTGATTCCATTGTTAGTACTTGCCGGGAATGTCACGCCCGAATCGGTACAAAAAGGCTGCATATCTGCACAGGTTGCTCCTTGTGCGGATATCAACAAGGGAAAAAGAAGGGCGCAAACAAATAGCATTGAAAAATAGTATTTTTTCATGTTAAATCTATTCAATAATTTAGGCAA
>ENA-ORXR01001275-ORXR01001275.1-marine-metagenome-genome-assembly--contig:-NODE-1275-length-27222-cov-123.142789_pt1 | contig 27222 bp, 14 predicted proteins | sample MGYA00237866_ERZ511479 | MGnify/ENA metagenome assembly ERZ511479 | reverse complement strand
GCCATAGAGTGGCAGAAGTCTGCCATCATGTGGCAAGAGTCTGCCATACGATGGCAACCCTTTGCCATAAAGGTTTTTGAACGGTTTATGGCCTCGCGCGGTGTCGTGGAGCGTCCATCTTCGCCCCGCCATGTTCTAAGAAGTCTCGACAGCACGACAGGACATTTGCAACACCATGCCCATGCAAGATTACGAAAAACTCGGTGCCTTCTACCTCGGAAAAGAATACGATCTGGAGGCCGACGAACTGATGGACGATCTCGTCATGTACGACGCCAAGGATCTCACCACCCACGGCGTCTGCGTCGGCATGACCGGGTCCGGTAAAACCGGCCTGTGCATTGGGCTGCTCGAAGAGGCCGCGATCGACGGCATCCCCTCGATCTGCATCGACCCGAAGGGCGACCTTGGCAACCTCATGTTGACCTTCCCCGATCTCGAAGCCGACAGTTTCCGTCCGTGGATCGACGAGTCCGAAGCGGCGCGCAAACAGAAATCGCCGGACGAGTTCGCCGAGTCGACTGCCGCCATGTGGAAAAAAGGGCTGGCCGATTGGGGGCAGGGACCGGACCGGATCCAGCGCTTGCGCGACGCGGCCGAAGTGTCGATTTACACGCCGGGTTCGTCGGCGGGCCGGCAGGTCACCGTGTTGAAATCGTTCGACGCGCCGCCGCGTGAAGTGATGGAAGACCACGAGGCGATGCAGGAACGCACTACCGCTGCGGTGTCCGGTTTGTTCGCGCTGCTTGGCGTGAAAGCCGACGCGGTCGACCGCGAACACATCTTGCTCGCCAACATTCTCAACCACTCTTGGATGGACGGCAAGAGCCTCAAACTGGCCGACATCATCCGCCAGATTCAGAAGCCGCCGTTCAGCGAAGTCGGCGTGTTCGACTTGGAAAGTTTTTACCCGGCCAGCGACCGCATGAAGCTGGCGCTGCAAATGAACGGCCTGCTCGCCTCGCCTAGTTTTGCGGTGTGGATGAAAGGCGAACCGCTCGACATTCAACAATTGCTGTATACGCCCGAGGGCAAGCCGAAGGTGGCGATCATGTCGATCGCGCACCTTGACGACAACGAACGCATGTTCTTCGTCACCATTCTGCTCAACGAGATCCTGTCCTGGATGCGTGCCCAACCCGGCACCAACTCGCTGCGCGCCCTCCTTTATATGGACGAGATTTTCGGCTACTTCCCGCCGAGCGCAAATCCGCCGAGTAAGCAACCGATGCTGACCTTGCTCAAGCAGGCGCGCGCGTTCGGACTGGGCGTGATGATGGCCACCCAAAACCCGGTCGACCTCGACTATAAAGGTCTGTCCAACTGCGGCACCTGGTTCATCGGTCGTTTGCAAACCGAACGCGACAAGCTGCGCGTTCTCGACGGACTCGAGTCGGCCTCCGCCGAGGCGGGGGATGGTTTTGACCGTTCGGAGATGGATAAAATCCTGTCGTCTGTTGGTAGCCGTAAGTTCCTACTGCATAACGTGCACGACAATGCGCCAACCATTTTCCACACCCGCTGGGTGATGTCCTATCTTCGCGGTCCGATGACCCGCGATCAAATCGAAAAGCTGATGGACGACAAAAAAGCTGCCATCCCGGCGCGCGCGCCGCGCAAGTCACACGCCGCCGCGATCGCCGAGGTGACCAAAGTCGCCGCCGCCGAAGAGCCGCCGGAAGAGGAGAATCAACGCCCCGCGCTGGCTGCCGGCATCGACGAATACTGGATGCCGCTCGACCGCGACAACGGCGGTTCGCGTTTGGTGTACCGTCCGGTGCTTGGTGCCAATGTGCGTTTGCATTTCACCAGTTCGCCGAACGATCTCGATGTGTATATCGACACCGCGATCGCCGCGCCGATCGGCAGCAAAGGTCGGATCGACTGGGACGATGCCGACATCGATCTCGGCCGCCACGCCGCGTTGGAAGAGGACGAACCCAAGTCCGGCACCTACGCCGAAGCCCCGCCCGAAGTCGCCAACAAAAAATATTACACGACTTGGAAGAAGGAACTGATTTCCCACCTCTACCAGAACAGCACGCTCAAACTGCACAAATGCAAAGCGCTCAAACTCGTCAGTAAGCAGGGCGAGAGCGAAGGCGCGTTCCGCGGTCGTATCGCCCACCTCGCCCGCGAAGAACGCGACGAGGCGATGGAGAAACTGCGCAAGAAATACGAAAGCAAACTCGAGACCGCGATGGACCGGGTGAAGCGCGCCGAACTCAAAATCCAGAAAGAGGAAGACGAGTATCGGAGTTCGAAAATGAGCAGCATGGTCAGCGCCGGCGCGAGTTTGCTCGGTGCCTTCATGGGCCGCCGCACCGTCAGCGTGACCAACATGCGTCGGGCCGGCAGCGCCATGCGCGGGTTCGGAGCGGCCAACAAGCAGAAGGGCGATATCGGCCGGGCCGAAGAAGAACTCGCCAACTACGAAGCCAAACTGCGCGAACTGGAAGAAGAATTGCAGGACGAACTCGAAGAGATGGAAGACAGCTTTGATCCCGACAATCTCGAACTCGAGACGGTCGAGATCCGCTGCACCAAAACACACACGAGCATCAATGAGTTCGGGCTGGCGTGGACGCCTTGGGCGGTGGATAAGTCCGGGATTGCGGAAGCCCTGTTCGAGGATGTGGACTAACTATATTTTCAGTATTACTGTAAATAATACTTGATCTCGTTGTGCTGTGCCCCTTACCGTGATGGCATGTGGAAAAAATTTCTAAAATGGGGCGGGAAGGCTGTATCTTGGTCCGAGGAGAACCCCGAGAAAGTCAGCTCATTCTGGAAGCGCTTTAAAAAGAAGCGCGATTTTCTTATTTTGGGTCCGGGCGGAGTCGGGAAGTCCACCTTAGCCGAACAAATGGCGGGTAGATTCAATGACCCTCGGAAGGTTCCGGGTGAGTATGCTGAAAGTATTGGTATTGAAGAGGTTGAGATTGCTGGTTTGGGGGTGAAAGCATTAGTCGTACCTGGGCAAGAAGAGCGCTTTCTTAACTATTGGGAAGATCTCTCAAAGCAGCTTGTGAAAGGCTCCCAGATCAAGGGATTGGTCATCGTGTATAGCTTCGGTTACCATACTTTCTCGCGGTCCAAGAAGGAGCACCCCCTTTACGATCAAGAAGATGACGAAGCTTTCGTCCATGCCTACACCGCGCGTCAGAGAACTCGTGAAAAGGCGTTCCGCCTCAAAATTGCCGAGTGCCTACGTAAACGAAAGAAGAAAATCTGGATTCTTGAAGTTGTGACGAAGCAAGATCTTTGGTGGGACAATCTTGCAGAGGTTGAAACCTTCTACCTGCCGGATATGAAAAACCTGATTCTTCGGGAGAGTGCTATACTAGAGCCTTCGATGATCTTTTCTGAAAAAGTTCTTTTGTCGGTCAAGATCGACAACTTTAAAACCTCTGCGGACGAGCTTTTAAAAACGAATACTTCGGGTTATACTGATGTGAAACAAGCTGAAGGGCTAAACGAGTTGCATCGACTTATCGAGGCCCTTACTCAATGGGAAAAGTAATGCCGACATTGGACACCACCAAAATTGATATCGAAGAAGCAATCGCTCTTGCTGAACGGGCAATTTCGGCTTTTAGAGATACACGGGAACTCATAGCTTCGCGTCATCGCGGAATCTCCAGCTCCAATATGGTCTATCGTAGAAATGCTTTGCAAAAGCATGGTGCTGCTGTTGCGAGGATCATCTCCCCGATGATTGAGCACGCTGAGCTGCCAGAAAGCTTGAAATTGCGTGCATTGATTGTCCTCGCTGATTTAGAGACCTACCTGTAGCCGTTTGGTCTGCCTGCAACAAACTTCCTGAACTTTCAGAATTTTCTGAAAATTTAAGATTGACGAAAGTTGGTTGCAGATGCATATACTCAAGCGATGTACAGCACAGTGAACAGCCAACGTGACATGACGGATTTTCTCAACGCGGTGAAGCAGGAGATGTTGATTTGCCTTGGCAAGACTTCCCTTGGGTTCGTTTTCGACGAGAGTCCGGAAATCCTTTCTACCGGCAAGATGCTGCGTTCGCGCTTGATCCGTCGGCTTGGCAATGCCGGCGGCGCGTCCGAAGCGACGATGGTGAAAGCTGCGGCGGCGGTGGAGATGATTCACTCTGCAAGTTTGCTTCACGACGACGTCATTGACGGCGCGATTATCCGTCGCGGCCTGCCGACGTTTTGGAAGAAGCGGGGTACCACCGGCGCGGTTTTACTCGGCGACATGCTGTTGTTTAAAGCGCTCGATTTGGTCTGCGTTCTGCCGGGCGCGACGCTCGTTCACGAACTGGTGTTACGCAGCGGCGAGTTGTGTGAAGGCGAGTCTGAGCAGGAAATTGTGATGCACGGCTTGCCCGCCGAACTGGAAACCTGCGTGCGCATCGCGCGGCGTAAGACCGGGGCGCTGTTCGCATTCGCCGCCCTGGCCGGCGGCGAACCGTTGGGCGAAGCTGCCAAAGCGGCGTGTCGCGAGTCTGGCTACAAAGCCGGCACGGCGTATCAAATGGCCGACGATTTACTCGATGTGTCCGGTACCGAAGAATTTGCCGGCAAGACGCTCGGCACCGATGCTGAACGCGGCATTCTCACCGCTGCCGGGCTGACCGATGTCGACCCGATGCAGGTGATTCAAGATTTGTGCGACGAGTCCCTGTCCGGACTGGCGGCTTGGCCGGCCCTGCACAACGGCATGCGCGAGTTCTTGGAAGAGGACTTGCGGCCGGCGATCGGTAAATTGGTCGCGTTCGCTTAGCGTGAGCAAGTTGCGCCTCATTCTTCGGAGCCGCACCGCCTCCTTCCAAAGGAGGCCGGTTCAAAATCCGGCTTGGCAAGTGGGCCAAGCCCTGTTCATTCTCGTGGCATGAGACGACTCGCTGCCTTTTCGCTGACTATCTTTCTTCTCCCTCTCTTCGCTTCCCCCCAAGACGACCGCCCGGTTCTCGGACACGGCGATTTGAAATACGAAGTCCACCTCGACTGGGCCAAAGCCGACCCGGCGGTCGCGCCGGTGATTAACTCGCACGACATTGACGAGGATAAGGCCGGCAACATCTACGTGGTGACCGACCATCCGACCAACGCCTTCGTGGTCTTTTCCAAAGAGGGCGAATACCTGCGCTCGTTCGGCAAGGGCTTGTTCGGCGGACACGGCCTGGAGATCTTCGAACACGAGGGCACGGAGTATGTGGTGCACGTCGACTGTGGTTGGCATTTCGAAGCCGAGGGTTGGAAGGCCCGGCCTGGCAACGGCAAGGTGACTTTACTCAAGACCGACGGCACCATTGTGCGCACGTTACCGACCCCGATGGAACTCGGACTCATCGAAGACAAGAACCGCGCGTTCATGCCCTGCGACGTCGCCGTTACGCCGCACGGCACCTTACTGATCGCCGACGGCTACGCCTCCGACAGGATTTATGAACTGACCCTGAAGGGCAAGCACGTGCAGACCTGGGGCGGTCACAAAGCTGGCGACGACGCCCATTTGAGCAACGCCCACGGCATTTCGGTGGACACCGCCGATCCCGAACGCCCGCTGGTCTGGGTGAGTTCGCGCAATCAGAACCAAGTGAAGGCCTTCACCATGAAAGGCGAACACGTCGAGACGATCGAGCTACCGGGCGCCTACGCAGGCGGGTTCACGATCGCGAACGGCAAGATGTACACGGCGGTGTGCTGGTCGAAAGAAAACGGCATCGGCAAGCGGCTGGGCCAGTCCGGATTTTTGGTCGTGCTCGACCACAAAACACGTCGGGTGATCAGCGCGCCGGGCGGCAACGAACCGGTGTACAAGGACGGCAAGCTCCAGCCGTTGATGCAGACTTCGAAGACTTGGTTGCACGGACACGACCTGCATGTGGACGCGGCGGGTGCCGTGTACTTCGGTGAGTGGAATGCGAACCGGCGCTATCCGAGTAAACTGGTTCCGGTGATGGCGAAGGGCGAAGACGTAGAGGAAAAAGTAAAGGGGAAGGAAAAGGTCAAGGGGAAGGCGACGCCTGTGGCGACTTCGACTTTGCGCAGCACGGTGTGGAATTTGGATGATTTGCGCAACGCGCGGGCTGCGTTCGAGAAGGGGCAGGGGACAGTGGTGTTCATGGGTGGTTCGATCACCGAGATGGATGGCTACCGGCCGATGGTGATGGCGGACTTGCAAGCGCGGTTTCCTGAAACCAAATTTACGTGGATCGACGCGGGGATCTCGAGCACCTGTTCTACCACTGGCGCGATGCGCTTGCCCGCGCACGTTCTGGCCAAGGGGGCACCGGATTTGTTTTTTGTCGAGTTCGCGGTCAACGACGATCAAGACGCCGGCCACGCCGAACGCGAAGCATTGCGCGGTATGGAAGGGATCATCCGCCAGTGCCGCCGCGAACATCCGGCGATGGATATTGTGATGACCTACTTCACCAATCCGGGCATGATCGAAACATTGCAGGCGGGTAAAGTTCCAGTGTCGGTGGCGGCGCACAGCAAAGTAGCGCGTCATTACGACGTGCCGGTGATCCATCTCGCCGAGGAAGTTGCGAGCGCGATCAAGGCCGGGGATTATACTTGGAAAGACTTTGGCGGCACCCATCCGAAACCGTTCGGCAATCGGATTGCGGCGGACATGATCGCTGAACTATGCACCGCGTCCTGGGGCGTGCCGGGCGCGAACACCGCCGTCGAAAAACCGATGGAGCACGCCTTGCCGAAGCCGCTCGACCCACTGAACTACGAACACGGTCGCTTCCTCGGCGCGTCGGCGGTGAGCGGTTGGGAACGCAAGGTGCCGGACTGGAGTTCGCTCAAGGGCGGCAAGCGCGCGCGCTTCAACGAATTGAAATTGTGGGTGGGTGAGGGCGCGGCGAACGCCGACGAGGCCGAGGTCGCGACGGTCGCGTTCGAGGGCACGGGCGTGGGCGCGTTCGTGCTGGCCGGTCCGGACGCGGCCGTGGTGCAGCACCGGGTGGACGGCGGCAAATGGCGGGAAACCAATCTCAAACACCATTACAGCAAGGGGCTGCATTATCCTCGAACGGTCCTGTTCGAGTCCGAACTCGCGCCGGGCAAACACACGCTTGAGATTCGGGTGAAAGACGCGGGAACCTTTGCGCGGGTGATTCAATTCGTGGCGAAGTAACCCTCCCTGACATTCTGGAGAGGACTGCGGAACAACGCTCGTGCGGGCGGTATCGATTGACAACGAGTTCGCCCTCGTTCTCAAGCGAAACATCCAAGCCCCTCCAATCTACTTCATCTGGGGGTGGCGTTTGTTGTGCGAATTTGAATATGAAGGGGAGATGATCTAGGTGACGCCGGACACGGACGACTCAACCGTAAAGCCGTTTCTCAAGGAGTAGGCGGAAGAGAGATTTTCGGCGTTCAAAGAACGCATCCTCTCTGCTGTCGGCGAGGACGAAACGGTACTGCTGCATTGCAACCCACGCGACGTCCGCTCATGCTGTGTGGTGTTTGGCGGCGAGGATCATCTGACCGAACGGATGCAAGCGCTTGGCGTGAGGATCGTGCACGCCTCTGAATAAATAAATAAATGCACGGGTGTCATCAATCGTCTGACGAATCAGCTTTGTTGTTAAATGTCCGTGTAACGTGCCGCCCAAAAGGGCGGGTACCACTGATTTCGGAAGCCTTCTCGTTCAGCCATGTTCAACACATCTCATGCCCGGGATCGACAATGCGTAGCGACCGATCTGCGGGCTGGGCCACGTCCGAGTCGGGCTTGCCGTCGGCGTCCGCCAAGGCGCAAGGACCGCTCAGGGGGTGTACTGGTAGCCGACGCCGTGCACCGTGATGATGGTGGTGGGCGTTTTCACGTCCGATTCGATTTTTTTACGTAGCTGGGCGATGTGTTGGTCGAGGGTGCGGGTGGTCCCAAAATAGTTCATGCCCCATGCGGCGTTGAGCAGCTGGTCGCGGCTCAACACCTGGTTGGGGTGTTGGAGGAAGGTGTCGATCAGCGTGACTTCGCGTTGGCTCAGGCGGTGTTCGCCGACCGAGGTGACGGCGCGGTATTCGCAGCGGTGGACCGTGGCCGCGCCGAAGGTGACGGTTTTTTCGATCGGCTCTTTCGGTGGATTGGCGGTGGCGCGGCGGAGCAGGGCGTTGATCCGAGCGAGCAGTTCGCGGACGCCGAAGGGTTTGGTGACATAATCATCGCAGCCGAGTTCGAAGCCGACCACCTTGTCGATCTCGTCGCTCTTCGCGCTGAGCATGAGCACAGGGGTGTTGTCGTCGCGTTTCCGTAGACCTCGGCAGACATCGTAGCCGCTCACTTTCGGCATCATAATGTCGAGCACATAGAGGTCGAAGCCACCATCGACCGAGCGGTCGAGCGCGGCTTGTCCATCGGGTACCGCAACGACCTCGTAGCCTTCGCTTTCCAACGTGTCCACGAGACCGATCCGAATTGGTTCCTCGTCTTCCGCTATTAAGATTTTCGCCATGTCGCTGTTGTTTATCATGTTATCGTTCGTCTTTATTTTTTGCAAATGGAGACCTGCAAAGGACTGAATTTTTGATCATGCTAGTTTGCCAGTAACGACGCGTCGCACGCCCCGCGCCATTGATTTGCTTACGAGGTGGCCTTTTCCAAAATCTTGTTGTACAAGAAGATAGGTTTGATGCCTTTATCATTTGAAGTCTCCCAACTTTTTATAATGTGTAACCGCAATTCGTCATTTTGCAAATGGGCGTCTTCTTTGTCTTTCACTTTTTACAAAACGAGACATGCTGACCACTGGCACCACTGGGAACGTTAACTGGAAAAAGCATCATGGAATCGTTGCGAAAGCGCATGGCGGAACTTGGAATCCGAGAAGAGGATTTGCAGGAGCAATTCCTTCGCGGAACCGGCAAGGGCGGACAGAAGCGGAACAAGACGTCCTCTTGTGTTCGGTTGTTGCACCGGCCCTCTGGCATCGAAGTGAAATGCGAGCGCGAGCGTTCACAGTGGCGCAACCGTCAGGTCGCACGTGAAATGCTGTGCGATCAAGTGGAGGAGCAACGTCTTTCCAAAAAGCGTTCGGCGCGCAGTGCGGCAGAGAAGCGGCGGCGGCAGCGCCGCGGTCGACCTGCCGGCGTGAAGCGGAAAATGATCTCCAACCGGTATCACAACAGTCGTAAAAAACAGTTGCGCCGCAAACCTTCTGCGAACGATTGATCCACGTGGCATGAAATGTGCTCTGGTATCAAGGCATTATAACGGACTGGAAATAACTAGGATGAGGAACATCAAACCAACTGAAAAACTGTACCGAGCGGTACAATTTATTACGCTTTTTGTGCTGTTTGGCTCTTTCGTCAAAGCAGAGCACGAAGTTGAATTCAGCACTGAACGCGGCTTTTTTGACGCTCCGTTTCAAGTCGAACTCAGCACCAGCGATCCTAACGCGCAGATCCGCTACACGACCGATCTGAGTAAGCCGAACGCCAGCGATACGCTTTATAACGGGCCGATCAACGTCTCCAGTTTCACCGCTATCCGTGCGATCGCCATATCGGCGACCAACACCAGCCTTGCGGTAACGCACAGTTACATTTTTCCGACGCAGGTGTGGAGCCAGCCGGACATGAGCAATCATATTGCTGGCAATTCCTCATACGCCTCGCGTCTACTCCCCTCGTTGCTCTCAATCCCGTCGATTTCGATTGTCGACAGCACGATCACCCCAGACGAGTTTGTTAATACGATCACCGAAATCTCCGCCGAGATGATGTTTCCCGATGGCCGCAAAGGCTGGATGCACCAAGTCGGCGGCAAAAGCTGGGGCGGCAGTCCGACCAATCCTAAACGGCAATACCGCTTCGAGTTCAAAGCCGAGTTTGGGGCGGGCAAATTGAGCTTTCCAGGTTTGTTTGACGATGGCGTGACCAATGCCGTTCCGGCCGCGTCCAAGTTCGACCATCTCCTGTTGCGCAGCGGTAGTCAGGATGCCTTGAACGCCGAGTTCGGTAACGAGCCTTATGCCTCCTTCATTCGTAACCGCGTCTGCTTCGACATGGAAATGGAACTTGGTAATCCCGCGCCGCATGGTCGCTTCGTGCATGTCTACGTCAACGGCGAGTACCGCGGACAGTACCACTTGATGGAACGTCCCAACGCCGGCTGGATGGAAGAATATTTCGAGGGCGACAAACTCGACTTCGATATCCGTAAGAGTGGCGAGTACCTCGACGGCGACGCCACCTTCTACAATCAGATGAACAGTGTCGTCTCGAGTAACGTCAACGGCGGCGAGTCCGGCTACAACACCATCCAGAACTATCTCGATACCGAACGCCTCGCCGAATACCTGGTGTTGGGCGCGTACACCGGTACCAGCGATGGTAAGGCCGACCACAACTCGCTCGCCGGCGCCAACAACACCCCGGGCAAGGGCGGGTACAAATTTATGTTGTGGGACAAGGACCCCAGTTTGTCGAACCCGATGTCCTTCAACGCTGTGTATACGCCGAACATCAAATGGTATGCGGCCCCCTCCTCGATCAACAGTAGCAGCGAGTTCAAATTTGAAATGGCGGACGCCACCCACAGCGCTCTCATCCACGAAAACGCGCCGCTCTCGGTGCAGAAGGCCCGTGAAATCTGGAACAAACGCGCGAGCCAAATCCGCCTTTCGCTGGTGGCCGAGTCCGCGCGTTGGGGCAACGTAAACTTCACCAACAAGAACAACTCCAATGTCAGCAACTGGAATATAGACGACGATTGGGAAACTGAAATCACCCGTGTCGAAAACTGGATGGGTAACCAAGCTCAGTCGGTCATCAACTTCATGTACAACAACGGCTACTACACGAGCCTCGCTGGCGTGAGTTATAATATTCCATACGCCAGCCTCGTTCCCCAGGGAACCCAAGTCTCCCTCTCCAATCTTAACGGCGGTGGCACAATCTACTACGCGCGCAACGCTGATCCACGTCAATATGGCAACGCCTTCTCCGGCCAGCAAGTGCAAGGATCCACCGTCACCCTCACCGGTGGTGCCGTGGACATTCTCGCCCGCGTTCGCTCCAACGGATCCTGGTCTGCCGCCACTCCGCAACGCTACTACCTCGAACAAAATTGGCAGAATGTTGTCGTCAATGAGATCCACTATAATGCAACGCTCGCTTGCGGCGGCACCGAAGCCGACGAACTCGACTTCATCGAACTACACAACGCTGGCAACACGGCCGTCGACATGTCGCACTGCGCGTTCGACGACGGCATCCTCTACCGCTTCCCGTTCGGCACCAGCATCCCCGCTGGCGGTTACCTCGTCCTCGCCGAGAACGCAGCCGCCTTCCAAGCGGTTCACGGCTTCGCCCCGGACGGCAGCTATGCCGGTGGCTTGGACAACGGTGGCGAAACGCTGCGCTTGGTCAATCCGGTCGGCGGATTGATTTCCGAGACGACCTACAATGACAAGGGCGACTGGCCGCGTGATCCCGACGGTGGTGGTCCCAGCCTCGAGTTGCTTAACCCAGCTGCCGGCACCGCCGACCCCCTCAACTGGTTTGCCTCCGCAGCCCTCTGTGGCTCCCCGCGCGCCGCCAACTCGGTTTCGTGTCCGGCCCCCAACGTCCTGATCAATGAGATCATGTACCGTCCGGAAGACAACAAACCGGCAAGCCTCGATTCCGGAGAATGGATCGAGTTGTTCAATTCTGGTAACACCGCGGTCAATATCAGCAACTGGCAAGTTCGCCATGACGGCACGACGTACACCTTTCCGAACGGCGCTTCCATTGCCGCTAACGGCTATGCGGTTGGTGTTAGCAACATCAACATCTTCGCCACCGCCTACCCGAATACGCCGAACACTTACCAATTGGACGGTCTTCGGTTGGATAACGGCGGCGGCCGCGTCGAACTGCGTAGTATGGCAGACTGCCTGGCCGACGTCCTGCGCTACGGCGACAGTTCTCCCTGGCCCAGTGCCCCGGACGGCCCCGGGCCCAGCCTTGCTTTGCTCGCGTCCACTCTCGACAACGCCGACCCGGCCAACTGGGCTGAGTCCGGTAACCTTGGCGGCACGCCGAGCGCCGCCAACTTCCCGGGCGGTGCAGCCCCTTGCGCGACCCCGCCCGCCGTACTCGTCATCAGCGAGATTAACTACAATGGTCCCGGCGACGACTGGTTCGAACTGTTCAACCCGGGCAACAACGCGGTCAATCTGTCGGGCTGGGCCATTGCGACCGACGCTCGGGTGTCGGCCCTGCCCAACACCAGCATCTCCGCTGGTGGCACCAAAGTTTTTGTGCGCAACAGCACCAGCTTCGCAGCCGCCTATCCCGGCGTGTCGCGGACCACGCTTTCCGCCTTCAGCCTTTCCAATAGCGGCGATCGGATGCTTCTACTCAGCCCTGGGCGCTGTGACGTCGACGAGGTGAAGTTCGACGATATGCTGCCTTGGCCGGGTTCGGCCGACGGCAGTGGCGACAGCCTCACACTGCTCGATCCTACCACCGACAACGAACTGGCGTGGAATTGGTCGGGCGAAGCCCCGACGCCCGGTCAAGTCACCCCGCAACCGCCCTGCAATCCCGCGCCGCCGAACATTGTTATCAACGAGATCAATGTCGACAGTTCACCGTTCGCCGACGTCGGCGACTGGGTCGAAATCTATAACAACAGCAGCGCTGCCGTGAACCTCGGCGGGTGGAAGTTCTACGATCAAAACGGTGTGTTCACCTTTCCGAACTTCACCTTTATCAACGCCGGTGATTACTTGGTGATCGCCGAGGACATCTTCGCGTTTCAGTCCGAGTTCCCGGCGATGCCCAATGTAATCAACGGTTCGGGTTTTACTCTCTCCGGCGGCGGCGAACCGATCGCGCTGCTCGATGGAAATTGTGTGGTCGACGCCCTTGTCTACGACAACCAAGCGCCGTGGCCAACCTTCGGCGTGGGTGCTGGTTCGAGCTTGTCACTCACCGACATCGATCTCGATAACGCCGATGGTGCCAACTGGTACGCCCCAGCTGAAGGACTCGGAACGCCCGGCGCGACCAACACCGCGTTCACCTGCTTCGACCCCGTTCCAGCCATCGTGATCGAAGATTACGCCGGCAACGGACTCGCCGGTGACTGGTTGCGGATCCGCAATAATTCGGGCAGCACGGTCGATCTGGAGGGCTACCAACTCGCCGACAGTGCGGAGACCATGTTCCTCTCCAATCTCGTTCTCAGCGCCAACCAGAGCATGGTGTTCGCCGATGAGCCGAACAACTACGCCGCCGCCAATCCTGGCGTGATTTTCCTCCCGCTTGAGTTCAACATCAACGCCAGCAACGAAGTGCTCACCTTGTTCAACCGCACGCATTGCATCGTCGACCAAGTCACCACCGCCGCCGGCGCCTTGAACCATGTGCCGCAGTTCTTCGGCCCGCTGAGCCGGACCGTCAACGAAACCGGTGCCTTCAACTTCCTGCCAACCGTGGTCGATTCCGATCCGGGCCAATCGCTCACCTACTCGCTCGAACCCGGCGCTCCCGCAGGGCTCTCGATCAACGGCAGCAGCGGTCGCATCGCCTGGAACCCGGGTGAGGCCGACGGTCCTGGCGTGTTCGATATATACGTCGTCGTCAACGACACCGGCATCCCTCAAGGCATCGCGACGCAACGCATCGAACTCGTGGTCAACGAAGTCAACGAGGCCCCAACTTTCTCTTTGCCGAGCTCCATCAGCATTCCCGAACTCTCGAACTGGAGTTTAGATGTTCTCGCGCAAGACGCCGACCTGCCGGCCCAGACGGTCACGACGACCTTGCTTTCCGGCCCGCCCGGACTCGTGCTCAATAACGGCCAGTTACAATGGACGCCGACCGAAGCACAAGGTCCTGGAAGCTATCCGGTGAGCATCGAAGTGAGCGACGGCATCACCGCCGTGCAAGGAAGTACCACGCTCGATGTCACCGAGGTCAATGACCCGCCCGTGTTCGCCAACCTCGTGCTCAACCTCGCAACCGCCGAACGCGATCTCTGGCTCTGGCAGCTTGTCGCCCAAGACAATGACAGTCCCGCTCCGACCTACAGCATCGACGCTAACGCCCCTGCCGGCATGGTGATCGATCCGGTGTCCGGTAACCTCCGCTGGATTTCGCAGGAGTCCGACGGCGGCAGCACCGTGAGTTTTGTTGTCACCGCCACCGACAGCGCCGGTGCCTCCGCCGACCAAGCGATCAACCTCACGGTGGCCGAACGCCCCGACGCCCCGGTCGGCCTCAGTTGCACCAATCTCGAGACATTGGTCGCGACCGCCAGCACCTGGGCCTGGTCTCAGCAGGAATCTGGAAATGCCTGGAAAGAACCTTGGGTTGATGTCGCCGCCTGGAACGTCGATTCGGCCAAGTTCGGCTGGGGCGAAGGCGACGATGTGACGACGCTGTCGCCGAACATCACCCGTGCTGTTTTTGTTCAGACCTTCACAGTCGCCAGCGTTGCTGCGGTGGAGAGCCTCACGCTGAATCTTCGTCGCGACGACGGCGCGATCGTCTACCTCAACGGCGAGGAAATTGCCCGCGACAACCTGCCCGCCGGCGCGATCAACGACAACACCCTGGCGCTTTCCAGTGTGTTCGGTTCGGCCGAACGCCAGTTCATGCCGCATGCCATCGATGTCAGCAAACTCGCGGAAGGCACCAATGTCCTGTCGATCGCGGTGCATCAAGTCGCACAAAACTCCAACGATATGAGCTTCGACGCCGAACTCGTTGCCGGCCGTCCGGCCAGTTGCACCCCGCTGGTTCTCGACGCCGAATTGTACCGGGACACCGGCCTGCTCGGCTGGGACACCGATCCCGGCCGGACTTACACGATTGAGTTCTGCGACGACTTGAGAATCGGCACCTGGAACACCGCCACCAACATCACCGCCAGCGGCACCCGGATTGAAATGCCCGATCCCACCGGCGCGCCGGTCAATCGTCGCTGCTATCGGATTCGGGTTCAGTAAGCGCCGAGGACTCCGCCGCGTCGTCCACTTGGTCTGGCATTTGCTCAGAAGAATCCGCCAATGGAGGTAACGTGGAATTCATTCCGCGTTCGTCGTGACGGACTTCAGTCCGGCCGAACGCTTCCGCCTCAGCCTGCTCTTCTACCTCAGCCTGCTCGTCCGGAGCGGCCTTCATCGGCAGCGTTTCCAGATAAAATTGCTCCACCTTCTCGCGTGCCCATGGCGTTCGGCGGAGAAACTTCAAACTGGAGTTGATCGACGGGTCAAAGCGAAAGCAATTGATGTCGATGAAGTTGCCGAGCTGCTCAAAGCCAAAGCGTTCGACCAGATCGGTGACGATAAATTTGAGCGTGAGCCCATGTAAAGGGTTGTTTGGTTGTTCTTGGCTCATCACCTAACCTTGCGCGTGTTCTGTGCTTTGTCAGCTTCGAAAAAGCCGACGTAGAACTTGGCGGCAGGCTTGCCCAAACTCGCCTCGTCCCCTTAAGCTGAGTGCGATGAAAATGCTCCCTGCCCCCCTGCTGCTTTCGCTGTTGTTCCTCGTTCAGGCCTTTGGCCAACAAGAGCGCAATCTGTCCCAATTGAAACTCGCCGCCGCGATCGGCGACAACATGGTGCTGCAACAAAACCAGTCCAGCGCGATTTGGGGCACGGCCACCGCCGGCACCAAGGTGAGCGTCGACTTTGCCGGACAGAAGGCCGAGGCGACCGCAGATGAGTCGGGAGATTGGCGCGTCGAACTCAAGATGCCCGCAGCGAATAGTACGCCGCAAATCATGACCGTCCAAGCCCAGCTCAAAGGCGAACGGGTCACCACGACCGTGAAGAACATCCTGATCGGCGATGTCTGGATCTGTTCGGGCCAGTCCAACATGCGCATGACGGTCGGGCGTTGCCTCAACCCGGACGAGGAAAAAGCCGCGGCGAACTTTCCGCTGATCCGCATGTTCAAAGTCGCCAACAAAACCGCCGCGACCGAGCAGTCGGATTGTTCGGGAAGCTGGGAAGTCTGTACGCCCTCGACGGTCGAAAACTTTTCCGGCACCGGCTACTTTTTCGGTCGCGAACTCCACCAGAAACTCGGCATTCCGATCGGCCTGGTCGACAATGCATGGGGCGGCAAACCGGTGGAGGCTTTTATCAGTTCGGAGAAGATCAAAACCATCGCGGCCGCGCAGCCGCTGGTCGCCGAGTGGAATCAGAAGGAATCCCGCCATGACGCGGAGAATTCCCAAGCCGCCTACGAGACCGCGCTCGCCGCTTGGGAGAACAAGGTGAAAGAGCTCCGTGCTCAGGCCAAAGCTGATGGCAAAAAGCCCGCGCGGCAACCGCGCCGCCCGCAACTCGCGGTTCAGCCATCGTTAAACCCCGGCTATCCATCCGCCATCTACAACCAGATGGTCGCCCCGTGGACGAGCACCGGCATTTCCGGCGCCATCTGGTACCAAGGCGAAAGCAACCGCGGCCGCGCCGCTCAGTACCGCGACCTCTTTCCCGCCCTGATCGAAGATTGGCGCGACCAATGGGGCCAACCCGAACTACCGTTCTACTGGGTGCAACTGGCCAACTTCAAAGAGCCGTTCGCAGACGCCAACCAAGACAGCGAGTGGGCCGAACTCCAAGAAGCACAGACGATGACGCTCCAATTGCCGAACACCGGCATGGCGATTATCAACGACATCGGCGCGAGCAAAAACATCCATCCGAAAAACAAACAAGACGTCGGCCGCCGGCTCGCCCGCTGGGCTCTCGCGCAGCATTACGGCAAAGACATCGGCCCCGTTTCCGGACCGCTCTACGACCGCCACGAAGTGCTCGACAGCGCCAGCGACACCACCAGTGACACCGACAGCGGCAAGGCGATCCGCGTCCATCTCGCCCACGCGGGTTCGGGACTGAAAACCCGCGACGGCGAAGCCGTCGGCCATTTCGAAATTGCCGGCGCCGACCAACAATATGTCTGGGCCGACGCCAGCATCGACGCGGGCGGCAAGTCCGTGACCGTTTACAGCGCCAAGGTCGCCGAACCCGTGGCCGTACGCTACGCGTGGGCCGACAATCCGACCCAAGCCAATCTGGTCAACAGCGCCGGACTGCCGACCTCTCTATTCCGCACCGACGACTGGACCCGCGCCACCGCTGGCCGCAACACCCTCGCCGCGGCCTCGTTCAATCCGGCTACGATCAAAGCCCGCAACGATCGCTACAAAAAGATGGGTTTCGATGTCCTGTTCGACGGGCTGACTACGAAGGGCTGGCGCAATCCCTACGACTGGGGAACCGTCGAGGTGAACAACGGCGAGATCCATCTCACCGCCGATAAGAAATTCTTCCTCGTCGCGGAGAAGGAATACAGCGACTTCAAATTCGTCGCCGAGGTCCATCTTCCCGAAGGCACGGCCAACTCCGGGTTCATGTTCCGCGCCCACGTCGAACCCAACAAGGTGTTCGGTTATCAGGCCGAGGTCGACGGCTCCGACCGCCGCTGGTCCGGCGGGCTCTACGACGAAAGCCGACGCGGTTGGGTTTGGCCCAAGAAAAACGACGAAAAATCGCTCGCCCACTTCGCCCAAGACAAGGTCAAGAACGCGCTCAAGCGCAACGACTGGAACCGCTACGAAATCACCTGCATCGGCGAGAACATCACCATCAAAGTCAACGGCGTCGAGACCACTAAAATCAAAGACGACGTAGACGCCAAAGGCTTTCTCGCCATCCAGCATCACGGCGAAAAAGGCGCGGTCTACCGCTTCCGTAACTTGGTCGTTCGGGATTTGAGTAAGAACAAATAGGCGCTTGGGACGCCATGTCAGATCCCTTGTCCAAAGCTCAAACCCGCTGCGTGGACGCAAGGTCATCGATATGACCGACAAACAGCTCCTCGACTGGGTCGATGCCTGCACCAAAATGGAATGGTTTGTGAAACCGAACAAGGCCCGGCGCAGCAAGAAAAACGAGAGCAGAAGTTCCGCGTTATTCCGCGTTGTTCCGCGGTCAAAAAAAGAAGGCGAGACTCACTCTACGGCTGGCAAAACTAAGCCAACAACTGCCATGCGGCAGCCGATGCCTGCTCGTACGCAGCCGCCTCTTCACCCGCCGCCGCAAGGCGTTCGCGATAACCGGCGAAGTCCAAGCCGGCGGTGCCGCCGAGGTGGGTCTTTTTGCCGACACTCTCGCGCGGGTCCATCGCCTCGAGTTCGTCGAGGTGGTTCTTCACGTGATGGTAAGCGTCGCGGAACGGCATGCCGCCGGCGACCAGTTCGAGGGCGCGGTCGGTGGCAAATACGCCGGGGGTAAAGCCGGCCACCAAGGCCTCTTCATTGACTTCGAGTCCTTCTACTAGCCGGGTGAGAACGCGCAGCGAAGCGCGGGTGATCCGCAGACCTTCCATGTAGGCTTCCTTGGCTTCTTGCAGGTCGCGGTTGTAGCCGGAAGGGGCGCTTTTGATGATGTTTTCGACCGCGTGCGCATGCGCGAGCACGACGGAAGTTTTTCCGCGAATGAGTTCGAGCACGTCGGGATTGTTTTTGTTTGGCATGATCGAACTGCCCGTCCCGAACGCGGCCGGAAAGCGGAAGTAAGCAAACTCGGGTAGGGTGTAGAGCATCAGATCCTGCGCGACCCGCGATAGCGTCAGCATGACTTGGCCGAGCGCCTGTAGAATGATGCATTCGATTTTGCCACGGGCGATCGAGGCGTACAGCACGTTGTGCACTGGCGCGTCGAAGTGCAGCAGGTCGGACACGCGTTGCCGGTCGATCGGCAGCGGCACACCATAGCCGGCGGCCGAACCCAGCGGGCTGCGGTGGTTGGCTTTGGCGGCGGCGAGCAGCGGGTGCAGATCGTCGAGCAGGCCTTCGGTTTGCGCGGTCGCCCACAAGCCGACCGAAGAGGGCATGGCCGGCTGCATGTGGGTCCGACCGACCATCGGCACGGCAGCGTTGACGTCGCCAAACGCGTTGAAGGCGGCGGCCAGCTCAACCACTTCGCGAATGGTTCCTGCGAGTTCGTCGCGGGCGTGCAGGCGCAGGTCGAGCGCCACCTGGTCGTTCCGCGAACGCGCCGTGTGCACTTTCTTGCCGAGGTCGCCGAGCGACTCGGTGAGCTGCCGTTCGACCGCGAGATGCACGTCTTGATCGGCCAGCGTTATTTCAAAATTGCCCGCCCGCGCTTTGGCCACCAGATTGCGCAGCTCGGCGAGCACCGCATCGCGCTCGTCCGGCGTCAGTAGGGGAGGGTCCACTGGAATTTCGGCGAGCATGGTTACATGCGCGGCGGTACCAAGACAGTCGACCTCGACCAAGGCCTGGTCGAGGACCACATCTTTGCCGGCGGTGTAGGCCAAGACCTCGTCGTCGATCGAACCGACGGTGGTGGTGGTCGGCGTATTGGTATTTTCGTTCGCGCTCATGGCGACAGCTTGAGGCAGGAAAAGGCCTCGTCGAGAAGCAAAAAAACAAGGTGTCCAACGAGCGTCAAGCGGGTGGGGGAGCCGCGAGGTCGTACGGGTAGAACGGGCTTCCGCGCAGGACCTCATGGTCGAGATTGAGGCATTTGCCGAGTGCCCCGGCCTCCCAACACCAGTAGCCGGAATAGCCCCACACCCGTTTGTGCGTCTCGTACCATGGGGCTTCTCGGTTGGCCTCGTAGTAATTGTCGAGGTAGTCTTTCAGACGCTCCGTGGCCGTTTCGCGGTTCATGGTGTTGAGCAGCATCAAAGGTGCGAATGATTTCTGGACCGTTTGTTTGGGCGGCTTTTCCCAGGTCTTCGAGCCGCCCTGGCTCAGGTGAAGGAGATAACTGATGAAGCCGTCGGGTTGCCAGGCCTGGTTCGCTTTGCTGTCGCCTGGCGGGTTGGCCAGAGCCGCCAACTCGCGCGTCGTCGTGGCGGGAAGATCCAATAATAGCGCGAGGCTTGCGAGGTTGAGGACGTCGTCGCTGCTGCAGAAAAACTCATCCCAACTCTTCACCAGCATGTCGGTGGCGGCGCTGGTGCAGTCCGCGAGTTCGGCGAAATCCCACGTTCCGGCCGAGTAGCGGACTTCGATCTTTTTCCGGTTGAGCGAAACGTAAGAGTGATAGTGGGAACTCTTCAGTGTCCCTCCGTCTCGGATCAGGGCTGCATCATCGGCTTGGCTACGGGCCATCCATTCGTCGATACGCTGTTCTTCGCTGGCAAAATAGGCCGCGTTTTTATGTTGGGCGCGGATGGGCGGTCCCTCTTTTTTCCGGGTTCCGAATCGTGATTTTAAAAACTTCATGTGGTGTCTACAGGATTCTCGAACTAGGCGGATGGCGGACAGAAATGAAGCCAATTGTCCGGCTTGCCTCGCGTCCCGAAGCCTGCCTAGGTGGCTCCTATGATTCCATTTGATACGCCACCGACCATCATTGGCACCGTCAGCACGCGCGCCGAACTCGAGCGTTTCCCCGAACGCCACGAGGTGCCCTGCGATGTTTTGGAAGCCCGCCTCGACTTGATCGGCTGGAAAGAGGACCGCTGGTTGGAAGCCTGCCAAGCGGTCGAGGCCGCAGGCACGCCGGTACTGCTCACCCTACGGCTCGCGGCCGAGGGCGGGCGCTGGGAGGACCAGGACACCAAGCGCGCGCAGCAATTGTTCGAGGCGATCGACACCTTGTCCGCCATCGATATCGAACTGCAAAGCGACCTCGTTCCGATTCTCGCCGAGCGCGCCGCCAGCCAAGGCAAACCGATCGTCATCTCCTATCACGATTTCGAACGCACCCCCGATGACGACGCCATCCGTCTGCTGATCGCCGAGATGGCCGCCTGTTCGGTGCACGACAACGTCATCGCCAAGCTTGCACTCATGGCCAATGAGCAGTCCGACGTCGACCGTCTCACCGCGATTCTCGCCGAGGAGCATCCCGCACCGCTCTGCCTGATCGCCATGGGCGACGACTGGGCGGATACAAGAGTCGATTTTCCCGCGGCTGGTTCGGCGCTGACCTACGCTTACTTGGACACGCCGAGTGCGCCGGGTCAGTTAAGTTGTGTTGAGGTTCGGGAACGGTTGCGTTCGGGGTAGTGAAGCCCCAACTCGTCCGGAAACGTTATGGCAAGATCTTGCCATAGAGTGGCAGAACCTTGCCATACTATGGCAGAAGGTTGCCATACTATGGCAGAAGGTTGCCACAGCCCATCTGGAGGCCGAGGGGCCTCCCTGGTCAATTTCAGATCTCGGATTTCAAATTTAAAAACCAACCGCCGGAAGGCGGAGAGGCCTCCTTGGTCGATTCCAGATCTCGAATTTTAAATTTCAAAACCAACCGCCGGAAGGCGGAGGCACCTTTTTGGTCGATTCCAGATCTCGAATTTTAAATTTAAAAACCAATCGCCTGGGAATATGTCGGACTTCTGCACTGAGACCGCTCCGCAGAGGCAAAAGAATTTGGGGCAAAGGAATGGCGGCGTGCGGCTTGGTCGGTGGATTTCGGATGAGAGATTCCGCGAGCTCCACCTTTATCTGCGGTTCAGTTCAACCTCTTCAGAAACCCTTTGTGGATAGTCGCCCGGGCGGGGGCGGCCTCCCACTTTTATCTGTCGGTTCACGCCACAAGGCAGAATAATTCAAGTCTCCAAACGCACCACTTCGAGCAAGCTGGCCAGACAATCTGGACAATACCCGTGCGAGAAGCGGCGGTCGTTGAAATATTCCTCTAACTGCAACCAGGCATCCTCGCGGCGCAGTTTGCGGCAGGTACAGCAGATCGACACAGCCGGCCGAACGCCTTGCGCGGCGGTTCGCGTTGCGAGTCGTTTGGCGACGGTGATCCGATCCATCAACCGGTCGAACTTCACCGGCTTTTCGATGAAGTCGTCGATCTCGCTTCTCATCGCTTCGCGATAGGTTTCGCCGTGACCGGTGACCATGATGAAATAGCAATAGTGATTGCCCGGTTCCGAACGGATGGCGCGGCACAGATCGATGCCGTTGAGTCCGGGCATTTCGCAATCGGCGAGCACAATCTCACATTGTTTGGCGCGATAAATTTCCAGTCCTTCCAAGCCGTTGCTGGCTTCATAGATTTGGTCGAACTGGTCTTTCAACGCCAGAACTAGTGTGCGGCGCAACTTCGGGTCATCTTCAACAATAAGCGTCTTCATCAAGGGCAGTTGCGCACACTACCCCACAAAGAATGGTTTTGAAACCGGTCGGTGAAAACTCATAAAAATTGGCCAACAAGACACAGTGTTATTTGTCACATCCGATGACGACGCCTTGGCCGGTGCAAGCTTCCCAAAAAAGCCCTTTGACATACGCGCCACGGAAACAAATGAACCCGCGCATGACGAAAGAACTCGCAACCGCATACAAACCGAAGGACGTCGAAGCCGCGATCTACAAGCGCTGGCTCGACGCCAACGCCTTTTCTGCAAGCCCTGACGCCCCCGGTTCGGACGTAAAACGCGATTCCTATGTCGTCATGATGCCACTGCCGAACGTCACCGGCGCCTTGCACATGGGCCACGCCATGGACAATGTCATGCAGGACCTGCTGGTTCGCTGGCACCGTATGCGCGGCGACAATACCCTCTGGCAAGCGGGCACCGATCACGCCGGCATCGCCACCCAGTCGGTGGTTGAAACGCGACTCAAAGATCTCGAAGGCAAGACCCGCCACGACATCGGCCGTGAGGCCTTGGTGCAGCGCATCTGGGATTGGAAGGACGTCTGCCAAACGCGCATCGTCTCGCAGCAACAGGCGATGGGCTGTTCCTGCGACTGGGATCGAACTCGATTCACGCTGGACGACATCTGCGCGCGTTCGGTCATGCACACCTTCTATAAGATGTTTAAGGACGGTCTCATTTATGCCGGCAACCGCTTGGTGAACTGGGACTGTCATTTGCAGACCGCCGTCGCCAACGACGAGGTCGAACACCGGAAGATGAACGGCCATTTCTGGCATCTTCGCTACCCGGTCATCGATCCCAAACCTGGCGAACCCGTGCACGTCATCGTCGCCACCACGCGTCCGGAAACCATGCTCGGCGATACCGCTGTCGCCTGCCATCCGACGCCCGGGCGTCAACTCGATAAGCTGATCGCCAAGGCCGAAAAAGAGGACAAGCCCGAACTCGTCGAATCGCTCAAGGCCCACAAGGCCGAACGCCTCGCTGCGCTCGAGCAGCTCGCCGAAATGGCCGCCGATGGACGCACGATCATGCTGCCGTTGCAGAACCGTCCGATCCCGCTGATCACCGACATCTGGGCCAAACCCGAACTCGGTTCGGGCTGCGTGAAAATCACGCCCGCCCACGACCCCAACGACTACGAGGTCTGGCAGCGCAACAAAGAGAAGATCGGCATCGTCAACATTCTCAATTCCGACGGCTCGATTAACAGTGAGGGTGGCGACTACACCGGACTCGACCGCAAGATCGCGCGCAAAAAAGTCGTCGCCGATTTCGACGCCGCCGGTCTGCTGGCGGAAGTCGAAGATCGCCAGATCGAAGTCGGGCACAGCGACCGTTCGAAGACGCCGATCGAACCGTATCTCAGCTTGCAGTGGTTCGTCGCGATGGGCGACCGCGAAGCGGGTCCGGACGGCAAAGCCGGCGTTGAACTTGCTGACGGCAGCCGCGTTCCCGGACTCGCCCAAGCCGCGATTGACGCGGTTGAGGACGGCCGCGTCACCTTCCATCCCGAAGAGCGTTACGGGCGGACTTACATAAACTGGCTGGCCGAAAAACGCGACTGGTGCATCTCGCGTCAGTTGTGGTGGGGCCATCGAATTCCGATTTGGACTGCCACCGGCAGCGCGTCTGAGATCGAAGCGCTGCGCGCGAAATTTCCCGACGATGAGGAACAGCACACCATCGTGCGCGACAACCAAGCCGAGTTCGGCGACATCAAAGACATTCCCGACAGCGAGAGTCACAGCTTGCTGCTCGGCATCATCGATCCGGCCGCGTTGCCCGAACGCGTCGCCGCCGCCGAGGCCGCTGGTCTCGAACGCGATCCGGACGTGCTCGACACCTGGTTCTCCTCCGCCCTTTGGCCGTTCAGTACGCTCGGCTGGCCCGACGCTGCCACGGCCAAACTCGACGCCGGCCAGCCCTCGCTCGAAGGTTGTCTCGAAACCTATTACCCGGGTTCGTGCTTGGTCACCGGACGCGACATCATCACGCTTTGGGTCGCCCGCATGGTGCTCGCCGGCCTGTACAATCTCGGCGAAGTGCCGTTCTCGGATGTGTTCATCCACGCCAACATTATGGACGGCAAAGGCGAACGCATGTCCAAGTCCAAGGGCAACGGTATCGACCCGGTCGACATCATCAACAAGTATGGCGCCGACGCGATGCGCTACGTCATCTGCGACATGCAGACCGGCTTGCAGGACATCCGCCTGCCGGTCCAGGTCGAGTCGCCGTTCACCGGTAAGCTCCTCGAACTGCACAAGATCAAGAAGGGCAGCACCAAGTTCACCTACATGTGCCCGGACAGCGGTAAGGAGTTCGACGTGCTCGGCACCATGCCCGACCTACCGGCGGCGCAGCCGTACTCGACCCGATTCGAAGAGGGGCAACACTTTTGCAACAAGGTTTGGAATGCGGCCCGGTTCACCTTCCAAAATCTGGAAGGCGTGGCGTTCCGTCCACTCGATCCGACGACGCTCGCGCCTGAGGACCGCTGGATCCTCTCGCGTCTGGCGCGCTGCATCGGTGACGTCGATACACAGTTAGCCGCCTACAATCCGAGTGCCGCCGTCGGCACGATTCGTGACTTCTTTCGCGGTGAGCTATGCGACTGGTATCTCGAAATCGTGAAGCCTCGCCTGAATCGTGAGTCCGGCCCCGATGCGGACGCGCAGCAAGTGCTCGCCGCCTGCGTCGATCAATCCTTCCGTTTGCTGCATCCCTTCGTTCCGTTCATCACCGAGGAACTGTGGGGTCAGTTGAACGCCATGGCGCCCGAACGCGGCATCGCCTCGCCCTATGCCGGGTCCGAACTGGTCTGCCTCGCAGCGTGGCCTAGCCCGGAAACCTCGCACATGGACGAGGCGCTCGAAAGCCGTTACGCCGAGATGCAGGAAGTCATCCGCTGCATCCGCGAAGTCCGCAATCGCTATTCGATCCCGCCGCGTCAGGCCTTTCCCGCGCGCATCAAAGCGAGTGGCGATAAGCAAGTGCTACTCGAGGAGTTCCGCGAGGTACTGGTGCAAATCGCGGTTCTCTCCGAACTCGATATCGGCCCCGAGGTCGAACGCACGATCGACTCGGCCACGGGCGTGGTCGATGACGTCGAAATCTACGTTCCCGGCGTGGTCGACTTGGAAAAAGAGAAGGCCCGACTCGAACAGCAGCTCGGCCAACTGGAAAAACGCCACGGTGGCTTGGTCAACAAACTCGCCAACGAGAAGTTCGTCGCCAACGCCCCGCCGGCGGTAGTCGAACAGGAACGCGCCTATCTTGCCGACGCCGAAAGCCAGATTGCCACGATCAACAACACGCTCGAATTACTCAGCCAAGAAGGCTGAAGCCTGCTCCAAGAGAGTGCAGTCGCTGCTGCTATTGAACGGCGCAGCGGTTGAGCCGTTGCTGCAACGCGGCTTTCGCCTGTGGCGTGACCTTGGTGTCGCCGAGATCAAGCTGGCGTAGTTGTCAGCGCGATGTTCTCAGCAACAGGCGTAGCACACCTTTCAGCAGCAAGAGGCCAAAACCAACAATGCCAACGAACACCAAGAACGGGTACAAAGGGGAACGCCGAGGCTTATGTCGGTAGACGGTTTCGGTCTCCAAATACGCCGGGGCTTTGGTTCGCTTGATGGTCATGTGTTGGTAGACCACGTTCATCAGGGGAGCGATCTCGTTCGGGCCGGTCTCGCCTAGCAGCCGGTGTTCGTGGGCGGCGTATTCGGCCTGCCAATTTCGCACAGCTTCGCGTTCGGCCTCGAAGTCGTGCCGGCTGTTTTTTGCCGCCATGGCCGCGCCGATGGCGTAGATCTCGCGCATCCTTGGGGAGGGCGCGAGTTCCTGGGCCCGTTGGAAGGCGCGGGCGGCGTTCGGTCGTTGTGCTGGTCCTTCGGTCAGGAGGAGCTGTCCGAGAACCGCGTAGGCATCGGCGAAATGCCGGTCCTCCTTGATTAAGGTAATCAGATGCTTGCGGTTCACCCGTGGATCGGCGGCAATATCCACTGGGGATTGAGTGCGTTGAATGCCGAGAAAATTGGTGCGGAAGGCTTCTTCGGGATCTTCTGCGACGTGGTGACCTCCTCCGACTCGCCCCTCGAGATGCCCTAGTTCAGGCAAGCCTCCCCGGAGGTCGCCGCGCCTAAGGTCAGCAAGGTGATTCCGAGAAGTGACGCGGAGGGAGAGCGGGTGGAAGGGGAGAGGGTCATGGGCGTTGGACAGCGCCAAGTCCCGTCCTCTTAAAATTTTGTAAAAAATTTGTAAGAGATGCCGACGGTGGCACTCCAACTACTGGAATTTTCAACTCACTCTCAAGGCTACATCTATGAATCGCGTTTGGTTGTTTTGCTCATCACTGTTTCTCTGCACATTTTTTCTTACCAGTTCGGTCTCCGCGCAGGTGGTCCTCAACGAGGTCTTCCCCAACGGCACCACGGACCAAATCGAGATCAAGAATGTCGGCACCACCACCACAAATGTCGGCAGTTGGTGGCTGTGCTCCGCGTTCGCCTACGCGCAGCTGAACACCCTGACGGCTTCCGGTTCCATGAACTTGGCCCCCGGCGACATCGTCACCCTGACCGGGTTCGGGCTCAATGACACCATGGCGGACGTCGGCTTATATACGATGTCTGGATTTGGGACGGCGGCCAATATGGCCTCCTTTATGCAGTACGGGACGACCGGCACCATCGGTCGGACGACCGTTGCCGTGGCGGCCGGACTTTGGACTGCTGGCACCGGCGTCGCCGCTCCGCCGGCAGGCCAATCGCTCCAATACGATGGTGCGGGAACGGCGGATACCGATTGGTTCGCGGCGGCCACCACTATCGATGCTGAAAACCAGGCTGCATGCGCCGCCGATGGCGGCATGCTCGCCGGTGGCCCGTTCGATTTTTGCGTCGATGGCGTGGCTGACAACGTGTCCGGTATCACCCTTGCGGGCAACACGGGAGACAACACGCAGTGGGTGATCACCGACACCAACGGTGTGATCCTCGGACTCCCCCCGATGCCCGGCGTGGTCGACTTTGATACCGCCGGTCCCGGTGTCTGCCTGATCTGGAACTTGTCCTTCGCGGACGGTCTCACCGGCGCGGTCGTGGGTAACAAT